>Ga0265297_10003575_pt1 | contig 27726 bp, 29 predicted proteins | sample Munlanlwell13791_FD_192502 | JGI IMG/M metagenome (GOLD analysis project Ga0265297, IMG submission 192502) | Leachate microbial communities from a municipal landfill in Southern Ontario, Canada - Leachate well 137-91 | ecosystem: Engineered > Solid waste > Landfill > Unclassified | place...
GCCAGCCACCCCTGGCGCCAAATTGCCAAAATGAACTACCAAAAGAAACTAATCCAAATGTCCAACTAGGACATTTCTAAATCTCTCAAAGTAGGACATTTCTAAATCCTCTTTACATTAAAAAACAATGGCTTGACATGGACGGGTGAAAGTGGTAGTTTTTTAGCAGGTGTTCTTTTTATGATTTAAATCAAACAGAGCTTAGCTCGGAAAGGCCGGCAAATGAGGAAAAGAACGGGTCTTAGCTTTTGGGATTGGCGCCCTTGGGTTTTCATTGCATCAGCAGTGGTAATCATGTTCTGGCTGCAATTGGGCCTTTATTATTTCAGCGTTGACGCAGGTCAGGCCAGCCCGACTGATTATTCCGGATTCATATTGGTGGATAAGATCAGCATTGAGTCCATCAATGATCATGCGTATACTTGGATTTTCGCTTTGGCCACATCCGTGTCCGTCGTGATTTTCTTGATTGCCAAGGCGGCTAATTCGGCGATTAACGGACGTAGCATTGTGAATGTCGAAGACGCTTTGCTTTTTGAAATTCCGGCCAGTGAGGACCCTGAGATAATCGAGTTCAATGAACGCCTGGGCATCAGCGTTAGGCCGGATAGGATTTTTATTCCTTTGTTATTGCTTAATGGCGCTTCTTTGGAGGCCTTGGCGCGCGATCTTGGCGCTTTACTGTATCTTTCCTATGAAGCTATCAATGATCAAATCAGGTTAGGCCGTTATTCCGCTTTGCATGATTTGGCCGACTTGTTGCTGGATAATTGGCCCGATGCCAAAATCATGGATTTTATCGAAGCGCTTGGCCGAGAGAAGGGTTATTTGGGCCGCAAGCTGGAAGCGGCTGTCAGACGGCGCGACTTGGAAAGGCAGATCGCGGCGCTTGAAGAAGAGATCAGGGTTTGCCAAGAGCAGGAAAATTCCAAAATTGAAGATCCAACCATCACTCGCAATCTTTCCCAATATGAGGATCTCTTGAGGGGCAGGTCCGCCGCTGTAAAATGGTTTCGGGCCAAGCTGGAAAAATTCTCATTAAGACGCAAACAAATTTAAGAACAAAGCCAAGGCAATTAAACCCCATTCCAATAGATTAGGAATGGGGTCTTTTAATTCAAATTCGGCATAGTTGGCGTTTTTAGCGCCACTTCAGTATCAAGCGGCCTAGATCCAGCGTTTTTTCTTGAAGTAGACGAATAAGCTGCTGGCGCCGACCAGCATAATGCCAATGATACTCCAGAAGCCGTTTGAGTTGTTGATGAAGGGCATGCCTCCGACCGTGTTCATGCCGAAGATGGCGGCTAAAAGGGTTAAGGGGAAAACAATAACCGAAAAGATCGTCAGAGTCCGCATAATATCATTAAGCTTGAAAGAAATCAGCGAAGTGTTGGTGTCTTCCAGGGCTTCAATAATCTCTTTTTGGCTATTGAGTATGTCCCAGATGTTTTTGGTATGTTCGATCAGGTCATGATAATAACCATTCATTTTGTCGGTTAGCAGGTAGCTGATTTGGGCTTTACTTAGCTTTTGCAGGACGTCTTTGTGCGCCTCCATGATTTTTCTGAAATTCAGGATGTTTCTCTTGATCAAAAGGATCTCCTTGACCATCTCGCGTTCTCGGCCGTTGAAAATATTGCTTTCGATATTCTCGATATCCAAACTCATATGGTCCATCAGCGGATAGCAGTATTCTTGCAGTCGGACGATGATCTCATGAAGCAGGGAAATGTTGTCGCCGGCGAGGTATTGTTCTCGATAGAATTTGTCGGCCGCGCACAGATTGAATAATTCCACTAGCGGCGGCAGGTTATTCTTGTGGCAGGTGGCAATGAAGCCGTCACCGATAAAGAAGTCGATTTCTTCGGCATCGACGGTGCGGGTTTTTTTGTTGTAAATCGGGAATTGCAGGACCAGGAAACTGTAATTGTTGCGGATGTAGAATTTTGGCCGTTGAGCGATGTTTTTGGCCAGAGTATCCCGCAGATCCAGGTCGATGAATTTGTATTTTTTGCGCAGATAGGATAATTCTTCTTTTTGCGCATTGACGATATTTATCCAGACGGAATTATAGCCGTTGGTTTTGAGGGTGGTGATATTGTCAGACATAAAAGTCAGTTTATAAAGTTAAAAGTTTATAAAGTTGGAAGACCTTGAAGATGCCCATTGACTAGTATGTTTATATTATAGCATAAAATTTTTAAATGATGTATAATAATAAAAAGAAATGCCAAATATCCAATTTTCAATGTCAAAATGGAAAGAATGCGTTGATTTTAAATTCATTGGAAATCGGATATTGAAAATTTGATATTCGTAATCATTATATTTATGCCGTTAGACGATAAGGAATTATTGAATCCGAGTTCAGAACAGCCGACGGCGGAGTTGGCGGGAGGAGTTGAGGGGCTAAAGCCGGCTCAGGAAGCCATCCGGACTTCAGAAAGCCCGGCTTTGGAGTCGGGAGATATTTTGGAGTCCGGCCGCCTGGCCGGTGGCAGCGAGCGGGTTTATCGGCCGGACATGATGCCGCAGCCAACGCCAGCTTATGCCCCTACCACCGATGAATCGTATGTAAAATATAAGCAGATTGAGAAGGTGCTGGAGGAGGACTTGGGGGAAATTTATAATAATTTGACGCCGCAGGAACAGAAGATTTTCAAGATCAAGGGGGAAGAAACGGCGCGCTCGATTTTCCAACTGGTTTATCATAAGACGAAAGTCAAGGTTAAGAAGATCGTCAAGTTGATCAAGAATTGGCTGAAAAGCGTGCCCGGTATCAATAAGTTTTTTTTGGAACAGGAGGCCAAGATCAAAGCGGATAAGATTGCCGCCTTGGCCGGCGAGTCTAGGAAAATCGAGTTTTAATTCGCTGTCATTCCGACTGAGGGTGTAATTATCCGAATGGAGTAATCACTTGAATTTATTTATTACATATTTAAAGAGATCTCTCCGCTTCGCTATGATTACATAGCTTCGGTCGAGATGACAATGTTATATGGGAAGCGAGGCGGGCGTTTTAACAATTGATTGGACGGCTTTATTATCGGCAGTTCCCGAATCGGTGATCTATTCGGCTAGCGGCTTATTGCTGGTGGTTGCTTTAATTATGGCCACGCTTTTTATTTTGCGGCTGGTTTTTAAATCACAACGGCGTTATCCGGCCGCTTTTCAAAAAAGGATTTTCCGTTTGACGGTGCCGCAACGGGTTAAAGAAGAGACCGAAGACAAGAAAAAGCAGTTAGCGGAATTGATTGCTGAAGTGGAAGGTTTTTACGCTAATTTGGGAGGGTTGCCGCCGCATAAGGGGTTTAAGACCTGGCTGTTCGGCCGTTACGACTCTTGGGCGTTTGAAACCGTCTTGGGTTTTGATTCTTTGATCACTTTTTATATGGCGGTGCCGGCGTATTTGACCGAGTACGTCAAACAGCAGTTGTTTTCCAAATATCCTTATTGCCAGATCGAGGAGGTGGATGACTATAACATTTTTAATCGCCAGGGTTTTGTGGCTTGCGGTTATCTGAAACTGATGAAGGCGAATATGTTTCCGATTTTGACTTATAAGCAGATGGAGAATGCCGATCCGATCGTGCCGATTTTGAGTTTGCTGTCGAAGCTGCCCGAAGGCCAGACGGCGGCGATCCAATTCGTGATGCGGGCGGCGAGGCCGGCTTGGCGCAAGAAGGGCGCGCAGGTCGCTTCGGAAATGCACCAGGGCAAGAATTTGAAACAGGCGCTGGCCAAAGTCGGCAGCGGCGGTTTTTCCAAATTCGTCGGTTCCGTGGCAGGCAATCCGGCTGATTGGCTGTCGGCCAAGCCCAAAGATCCGGCCAAGCCGGAGGTCCAGCATCATTTGACGCCGATGGAAGAGCAGATGGTCAAATTGATCGAGGAAAAGACCGCCAAGGCCGGCATGGATGTCAATATCAGGATAATTTGCTTCGCGCCGTTGGAGTCACAGGCCAAAGACAATTTGCGCCGGATTATTGATGCTTTTTCGCAGTATTCTTCTTATCAGTATGCCAACGGTTTCAAAGGGGTGGCCAAAGCCGACGGCCGCCGGCTGATTTATGATTACATTTATCGCCATTTCGACGAAAAGGCCGGCATGGTTTTGAACACGGAGGAGATGTCCTCGCTTTGGCATTTGCCGCTGGCCAATACCGAGGTGCCGCGTATCAATTGGCTGTCGTCTCGCACCTTGCCGCCGCCGCTTAATATGCCGGCGAGCGGCGTAGTAATCGGTGAGAATGTTTATCGCGGCGTTAAAACCGAAGTGCGCCTGAAAGACGATGATCGGCGGCGGCACATGTATATCATCGGCATGACCGGCACTGGTAAATCCACCACCATGGCGACGATGGCGGTTCAGGATATCCGCGACGGCAAGGGCGTTTGCGTGGTTGATCCCCACGGCGAATTGGTGGAAGAAATCCTTTCTTATATCCCGAAGGAGCGGCTGGAAGATGTGATAATTTTTGATCCGTCCGATGTCGACCGTCCGATCGGTTTGAATATGCTGGAAGCCAATAATCCATTCGAAATGGACAAGGCGACGCAGGAGATGATCAATATCTTCTATAAGTTGCTGCCCGATCCGTCCATGGCCGGACCGATGTTCGAGCATTATATGAGAAATGCCCTATTGGCGCTGATGGCTGACAAGGACGACCCCGGCACTTTGGTGGAATTGGGGCGCATTTTTACCGATGAGGCCTTCCGCAAGAAAAAACTAGCGCATGTAACTGACATTTTGGTTAAGGACTTTTGGGAGCGGGAATATGCGCAATCGCAAAAGGGCTCGACCGCCTCGGACATGCTGTCTTACGTCATTTCCAAGACCGGCCGCTTTGTGGAAAATGAGCTGATGCGCAATATCATCGGCCAAGGCCGTTCCAGCGTCAATTTCCGCGAAGTGATGGATAAGAGGAAAATCTTGTTGCTGAATCTGTCCAAGGGCAAGATCGGCGAAACCAACAGCAGTTTGCTCGGTTTGATCGCTGTCGCCAAGCTGCAGATGGCCGCCTTGTCGCGAGCCGATATGCCGGAAAGCCAGCGCGAGGATTTTTATCTGTATATCGACGAGTTCCAGAACTTCATCACCGATTCGATCTCGGTCATTTTGTCGGAGGCCAGGAAATACAAATTGAATCTGTGCCTGGCGCATCAATTCATTTCGCAGCTGGTGCAGAACAATGATACCCGCGTCCGCGATGCCGTGTTCGGCAATGTCGGCAACCTGTTGATTTACCGCATTGGCGTCGATGACAGCGAAGTCATCGCCAAGCAATTGGCGCCGGTCGTCGGCGAATATGATGTTTTGAATATCGCGAAATTCAACGCTTATTTCCGCATTATGATCGATAACACGGCGATGCCGGCTTTCAATCTGGCGTGTTATCCGCCGTTCAGGGTGGTGGCTCAGAATAAGGAAATCGTGGCTCCGTTGAAAGAGTTATCGCGGTTGAAATACGGCAAGGAGCGCAGCGTCGTCCTGCGCGATATCGCCGAGCGGTCGCAATTCGGGCAAACTGGCCAGCCGAAAAAACCCGAAGGACAGTCGCTGGGCAATGTGATGGGATTTTAGAAATGAAATATCAAATATCCAATTTTCAATATCAAATTGGGATAAAATTTATTGGAAGTCGCTCGAATACCCGGCGGCTTGCCGCGGGGATGAGAGCGACACACGATAATAAGCAGTCGGCGGAGCCGACTCTATATCCAATGCAGTTGCCCTGATACCCCGCCGCTTGCGGCGGGGTCAACTTCATTGATTTAGTTGGTATTTTTTGGAAATTGGATATTGGAAATTTGACATTTTCAACAAGTTGACCTTAGGGGTCATTTTTTGTTATGATTTAACTGAAATAATCTACAAAATTCCATGTCTTCCGCCCTCTATCGCAAATACCGCCCGCAGTCATTTTCCCAGATGATCGGGCAGAATCATATCAAGATTACGCTGCAGCACGAGCTGGCCAAGGGCGATATCGGCCACGCTTATCTGTTCTGCGGCCCGCGGGGCTTGGGCAAGACGACGAGCGCGCGCTTGTTCGCCAAATCGGTCAATTGCGAGCAACGCCAGCCGGGCGAGAGCGAACCCTGCAATAAGTGCCAGTCATGCCTGGATATAACCGCCGGCCAAAGCGTTGACATCATCGAGATCGACGCGGCCAGCAACACCGGCGTCGATAATGTTCGGGAAAATATCATCGAGAATTCCCGTTTCAACCCGATCCGTTCCAAATACAAGGTTTTTATCATCGACGAAGTGCACATGCTGTCCACCTCGGCTTTTAATGCGTTATTGAAGATTATGGAAGAGCCGCCGGAACCGGTGATTTTCATTTTATGCACGACTGAGATCCATAAAGTGCCCTTGACCATCATTTCCCGCTGCCAGCGGTTTGATTTCAAGAAAGTGACCGGCGAACAGTTGATCAAGCGCTTGCAATTAGTCGTTGCTGGAGAACAGAAACAAGTCGAAGATGAAGTATTGAAGCGGATCATCGCCAATTCCGAGGGTTGCGTCCGCGATGCCGAATCGCTTTTGGCCAAGGTGCTGTCTTTGGGTGATGATATTACCGCGGATCAGGCCGAAATCGTTTTGCCGCGGTCTGATTTCGAAAGCACCAGCGCTTTTATCGAATATCTGGCGGAGAATAATTCGGCCGCCGCGATCGAACTGCTTAACCGGCTGATGGAGGACGGCGTTGATTTGGTGAATTTTGTCGGTGACTTGTTGGAATTTTTGCGCCAGATGCTTTTGATCAAAACCAGCGGCCGTTTGGACAGTTATGGCGTTGAGCTATCCAGCGAGCTTAGCCAGTCCCTAGTCCGGCTGGTTGAAAAATTCAATTGGACGGAATTAGTCAGTATGATCGAGATTATCAGCGTTAAAGCCAAAGAAATCAGGCAGTCAGCCATTCCGCAGCTGCCATTGGAGATCGCGGTGATCATGATTACCCAGAAGGTTTCCGGCCAAAGGCCGGCGCCGATTTCATTTATCGCGCCCGTCGCCGCTAAGTCGGCGACCGAGCCGGCTGCCGTTGGCAAAAATCAAGCGGCAGCCGCGGCCAAGCCAGCGGTCGAAGAAAAAAAAAGCCAGCCCGTTGCGCCGGCTGAGGCGTCGAATAATGCTGCGGCTGAAGCAGTTGCCGCCGCCGCGTCCGAAGTCAATCTTGATGAGGTGATCGGCAAATGGCCGCAGATCGTGCAGAAACTGGTTTCGACTAATTTCACCTTGGGCTCGCTGCTGAAGATCAGCCAGCCGCTCAAAATCGATGGCGCTTATTTGCAGATCGCCGTTTCCAGCGACTTTTACCGCGGCCGATTGGAAAGCAGCAATAATCGCCCGATTATCGAGGCGGCGATTGAAGGGGAATTGGGGGGAAAAGTGCTGATCAAGGGAGTGGTTTACGCCGATATCCGGCCGATTGAAATGTCGATTGATTATGGCGAGGAAGCCGACGCTGAAGCCGGCTCGGCTGATTCGGCGCCCGTTGTTCCGGCTTTTGCTCCGATCAAGTTGGATCCGGCCGAAGAGGTTTTGGGCATGTTTTAGTTTTTTTGATTTGTATTTTGTGTTTGAGTTGCGACCACTTCTTTTAAAGAAGTGGGATAAAAACCCTATTATGAAACGATCAGAGTTGGTTATTTCCATGTCTTTGATACCATTGGATTATCTGATGGTGGCGCTGGCCGGCATTGCTTCCTATTATTCCCGATTTTGGGAGCCGATCATTGAAATCAGGCCGGTGGTTTTCAATCTGCCTTTCTGGTTGTTTTTTAATTGGGTGTTGATGCTGGCTTTGATCTGGCCGGTGGCTTTTGCCTTAGCCGGGCTTTATTCGATGCGGGGCACGACGCGAGCCGTCGATGAGGTTTCGAAGATTATCCTGGGCTGTTCGACGGCCGTGGCCGGCTTGATGTTCATTTTCTTTTTTTCGCGATCTTTATTTGATTCGCGTTTTATCGTGCTGGCTGTTTGGCTGTTATCCATTGTTTTTGTCATCGTTGGCCGCGGTTTGGTGAGAATTTTGCAGAAACAATTATACCGTTATGGCATCGGCATCCATCGGGTAATCATCATCGGCGCCGGCCGGTCAGCGCAGGAGATCGCTAAAAATTTCACTGCCAATGTCAGAGAGGGTTATCGAGCTGTGGATCAATTCGCTGATTTTGACGAAGCCGCGGAGGCGGCTTTGAGGGAGTCGGCTTCAGCTGATAAATTTGACGAGATTTTGGTGGCCACGCCGCAATTGTCGGCCGAGACCCTGGATCGGCTCAATGATTTTTCCTATGCCAATCATGTCGAGTTGAAATATGTCGCCGATATCTTTGATTTTCCGGTCAATAATTTCTTGATTAACAGTATTGCCGGCTTGCCGGTCGTGGAAGTCAAGAAGACCCGGCTGGACGGCTGGGGCCGGGTGGCGAAGCGGCTTTTCGATTTGTCCGGCTCATCGATCCTGTTGATTTTATTATCCCCGATTTTGATCACTATTGCCGCCGCCATTAAGCTGGATTCCAAGGGGCCGGTGTTTTTTTCTTATCGGCGGATCGGCGAGAACGGCCGGCCGTTCGCTTATATCAAATTCCGCAGTATGATCGTCGGCGCCCATAAATTGCGCTTTGATGAGCAGTTCATCAAGAGCCAGCAGAATTTGCGCGCCGGCACGCCGATGATGAAATTCAAAAACGACCCGCGAGTGACGCGAGTCGGCCGCTTCATCAGGCGGTTCTCCTTGGATGAGTTGCCGGAATTGTTTAATGTGTTGATCGGCAAGATGTCATTGGTGGGGCCGCGGCCACACGAGGTTGAAGAGGTAGATAAATACGGCAATTTCCATAAACGGGTCTTGAGCATCAAGCCGGGCATGACCGGCTTGTCGCAGGTTTCCGGCCGGAGCGATTTGGATTTTGACGAGGAAGTCCGCTTGGATGTTTGGTATATGGAGAATTGGGCGATGAAATTAGATTTGATGATTTTGTTCAAGACGCCGCTGGCGGTGTTGAAAAGACGGAAGGGGGAATAATATTTTATTGTCCTCTCTGCGCAGGAGGTGATCCATGTTGGATTGTCATTCCGACCGTAGTGGAGGAATCTCTTGCGTTAATTGATTTTTCCACTTCTTTAGAAGAAGTGGAGCAAGAATCGCGACCGGTCTAAATCATGGCTAAATTTTAAGCTTCATTCGCTAAGTCAAAAACGGTCGGAATTACCTCCCTGTTTTGACTTCCCCTGACGGGGCGCTCATTCCCGCTTAAAATTAGCACAAGATTTCTCAATGGTCGCAACCCGAATGCAAATGCAATTCAAATACGAATGGCGCAATTTCAATTAAATACGAAATTCTGGTTCTAATATAAAAAGAATATCGCAATTTTAAAATAAAATAATACGCCTCATCGCTGGGTAGCGACGAGGCGTTGAATGTACATTGATAAATTGTTTACGGAGTTTCGGCTTCGGGCGCGGTTATATTCACGATCGGCTGCAACAACTTTTTGCCGCCGATATCCACTACGACAAACATTCCGGCCTGGTATTCAGTATTCGTTTTGAACACTCTCAGCATCTTAGGATCGTCATAGGGTTTAATTCTGACGACCGTCAGCCATAACCCCTTTTCTTTGAGAATAGCGATCGATGGCTGTGTGACTTCAATTATTTTACCGGAGCCGTAAGAATCGGCAATCTCTTGATTTATTGTTTTGCCGATTGTGATATTTTTTCCGACTTCTAGGCCAAACATAGTACCAAATAGCATAAAGGCAACTACTATAAGACAGAATACCACACAATTCTCCCGGCTGGAGCCAAAGGTTATATTGTTCACGTTCGTTCTCCTCTTGTTGTAACGTACTTTTTAGTCAGGAACACCCCGACTAATTCTATTCATCATAGCACATCTTAATTACTTTGTCAAATCGCCGGCCGACTGATCGTTTACAGTTCATTATTTTCATCTAAATTTAAACATTATTTGTGGTAAAATACACTCTAAAATCGGAATCATCAGTCGCCGCTGGGCAAACAAAAAAATTGAAGATTGATTATAAAAAAGAGCTTAATGCGGAGCAATTGGCTGTTGTTTTAAATGGCGACGGCCCTTGTTTGGTTTTGGCTGGCGCCGGCTCGGGCAAAACCCGCACTTTGGTCTATCGCGTCATTTATTTATTGGATCATGGCGTTAAGCCGGAACATATCCTGCTGGTTACTTTTACCAATAAGGCGGCTAAAGAAATGCTAGCTAGAATCAACGCGGCGTTGGGCGCCGAGGCCAAGGGCTTGTGGGGCGGGACTTTCCATCACATCGGCAATCGGTTGCTGAGGATGTATGGCGAACGGATCAATATCGCCAGCAACTTCACGATTTTAGACAGCGAGGATTCTTTGGCTCTGATTAAAAGTTGCATCGCCCAGTCCAATCCGCCGTCGGATAAATATTTTCCCAAGCCGCGCGTTATCCATTCGATCATCTCGTTAAGCGTCAATTTGCGCCAGAGCGTCAGGGAAACGATCAACAGCCGCTATGATTATCTCAAGCCCGAGCATATCGGTTGTATTGAGGCCGCGGCTCAAGCTTATCAGGCGCGGAAAAAATCGATCAACGCGCTGGACTTCGACGATTTGCTCGCCAAGTGGAATGAGTTGTTGGAAAGCGACAGCGATTTGCGCCGGCGTTTGGGTGAAAAATTCCAATATATCTTAGTTGATGAATATCAGGATACCAATTATCTGCAAGCGCGTTTGGTCGCTAATCTGGCCGGACCGCAGAACAATGTCCTAGTCGTCGGCGACGATTCCCAGAGCATCTACGGCTTCCGCGGCGCCGATGTCAATAACATTCTGGATTTCCCCAAGGCCTTCAAGGGCGCCAAGATTTTCCATTTAAACGCCAATTACCGTTCGACGCCGGAAATCCTGGCTTTGGCGAATCATTCCATTAATCGGAATGAGAATAAATTCGAAAAGAATTTGACGGCTGTCAAGAATGGAGGGCAGCTGCCGGCCGTGGCCGCCCTGACTGATAATCGCCAGCAGGCGGAGTTTGTCTGCCAGCGGGTCTTGGATTTGCAACGCGATCGGGGCTTTGCTCTGGATCAATTGGCGGTGCTTTTCCGGTCGCATTTCCAGTGTTTGGAGTTGGAGATGGAGCTGAACAAGCGAAACATTCCCTATCAGCTGCGCGGCGGTTTGAGGTTTTTCGAGCAGGCCCATTTGAAAGATGTCTTGGCATATCTCAAAGTCATCGCTAACGTCAAAGACGAGGTGGCTTGGTCAAGATTGCTGATGATGCAGGACGGCATCGGGCCCGGCACGGCGGCTAAAATCTGGCAGCAAGTTAAAGGATTTCCTAATCTTAAGGCGGCGCTTCAAGCTGATTTTGAATTGGGCGCCAAGGCGCGGTCCGGCTGGGGCGGTTTGCGGAAAATTCTGGATAAATTAAGCCGGATCGATCAGAATGATTTGCCGGCGTTAGTTGAGGCGGTCTTGCGCGGCGGCTATGAAGATTATTTGAAAGCTAATTTTGAGAATTTCAGCGATCGTTTGGCTGATTTGGAACAATTGGAACAATTTGTTGTTGCTTATGATAATTTGGAAAAATTTCTAGCTGATACGACGCTGTCGGAAAATTTCAAGGGTCAGGCGGCAGGGGAGGAAACGGTTGATTCCGGCAATTCATCGGCCGGCAGGTTGATTTTATCCACCATTCATCAGGCCAAGGGTTTGGAGTGGCCGGCGGTTTTTGTCATCGGCTTGGCTGAGGGCCTGTTTCCGCATGCGAAGACCTATGGCCAGGCGGAGGATTTGGAAGAAGAACGGCGCCTGTTTTATGTGGCGGTCACTCGGGCCGAGGAACAGCTTTATCTGGCTTACCCGCTTTTCGGCCGGGATAATCTGCTGCAGCCGTCGCAATTCATTAAAGAATTGCCGAGCCGGCTTTATGAACATTGGGATGTCGAAGAAGGGGCAATAAGCGTCGAAGCCGGCGATGAGATAAAATACGTGGATGAAGACGAGGAATATGCTGTAAAACCAGCTAAAAATAAGAAAAAATTGCTTGATTTTGATCCCGGGTCAGACCTTGGGGAATTGGATTTTTAAAGGATTTTTAAAGGTCTTGACAATTATTTTAAGATGTGCTATATTGCTATATTAGCATTGGGCTAATTAAACCGAACCTTAACAAGGGGCAAAGCCCCGAAAGGAGAAGAGGATGATGGGTAAGAAGCAGTTTGCCTTGGTGTTTGTTGTTTCGGCATTATTGGCGGCTCCGTTAATGGCCGCCGGCCAGGAGCAGGAGCCGGAATCATCGGCAATGATTCCGATGGTTGATGAAACGGGGCGCGTTGTAATGGTTGAGAAGCCGCCAGCTCTACCGCGACTATTGAGCGTTGAGGAGATGCTGGCCTGGCAGAGTCCCGGCCAAAAGATTCCCGTCGGTCAGCCGACGGTGTCTTTCGAGAAAGTAGATTTTTGGCACATCGTCCGTGTCGAGAAATACGACTCAGCCGTCGTTTATCAATGCGGCCGAATACTTCCTATTCAGGAAGTCGGCGCCGTAATAAGGAGCGAAGAACCGATACTCGCTCCGCGCAAAGTTCTTTGTCTGACGGCTGTAATTTTGATTATTGTGTCGAATGTGGCGATGATTTTATTTTTTAAGCGGCGAAAGAAATCAGATGCCGTCGTCGCCTTCGCCTTCGCCGCCGCCGCCTTCGCCGCCTTCGCCGCCGCCTTCGCCGCCGCCTTCGCCGCCGCCTTCGCCGCCGCCTTCGCCGCCGCCTTCGCCGCCGCCTTCGCCGCGGATGATACTGATTACATCAAATATTCAATTGCTTCAGTTATTTTTTATTTGTTGATAATGATCGCGTTGGTTGTTTAGGCGTGTTTTTTTCGATTCTTTCTGTCCGTTCCCGCAGTTGCGGGAACGGGCTTTTTTTGTTATGCTTAGGGCATAAATTATAACCCTATGGAATCATTTTTAATAGTATTAGTATTGGTTTTGCTGGCGGTGATTATTGCTGTTTTCGCGGTTCTGAGCTCCAAATTGTCGAAAATTTCCGACAGTTCCGGTAATGACAAAACGTCACTGCTGCTGTTTGAGCGGATCAAGGAGTTGAATCAGACGATGGATTCAAGCTTGAAGGGCCTGAATCAGACGGTTGACACTAAATTGGCGCAGTCCACCCAGCAGATGCAATCGCAATTCAACCAGAGCATCGGCATCGTTAAGGGCATCACGGAAAAGATCGTGGAATTGCAGACGACCAATAAGCAGGTGATGGGTTTTTCCGAGCAATTGAAAAATTTGGAAAAGGTGCTGACCAGCCAGAAGGTTCGCGGCAATCTGGGCGAGGCCGGCTTGCAGCTGGTTTTGGAAAACATCCTGCCGCCGACGGCTTTTGTTTTGCAATACAAATTCGATGACGGCGATATCGTCGATGCGGTCATCAAGACGCGCGACGGCCTGATCCCGGTCGATGCCAAGTTTTCTTTTGAGAATTACAATCGCGTCGTGAATGAAGATGATCCGGACAAGCACGCGCAATATGAGAAGGAATTCAAGAATGATTTGAAGAAACGGATTGATGAAACCAGCAAATACATCAAGCCGGGTAAGGGAACGCTTGATTTCGCTTTCATGTTCATTCCCGCCGAAGCGATTTATTATGATTTGCTGGTCAACGAAGTCGGCGCCATCAAGATCAATACGCGCAATCTGATCGATTACGCTTTTAAGGAGAAGAAAGTCATCATTGTTTCGCCGACGACTTTCGCCGCTTATCTCCAGACGGTTTTGCAGGGTCTGCGAGCCTTGAAAATCGAAGAGCAAACCAAAGAGATCATCAAGCGCGTCGAGGGCTTGCAACGGCATATCACGGCGTATGACAGTTATTTGGGCAAGTTGGGCGACTCCTTGAATTCGACGGTCAATTCATATAATCTAAGTTACAAGGAATTCAAGAAAATCGATAAGGATGTGGTGCGGATCACCGGCGTGGAAAGCGAAATCGAACCCCTGCAGATCGAGGGGCCAAGGAAGAATGAATTATGAATTATGTGTAATAATTACGAGCGTTGTTTATAGTTTTTGCTTCTCGTTGTCATTCCGACCGAAGTCCCGCCTTGGCGGGACGCAGTGGAGGAATCCCTTGAATTTATTTAAAGTAATTTTAAATACAATTAATGCAAGGGATTCCTCCACTCGCCTTGAGGCTCGGTCGGAATGACAACAATATAATATGTAAACAACGTTTAAGAATTTAACAAATTAAGAATCAGATAAAATATGACTATTGAAAAGAAAATTTGGCCGGAGTATTTTGATAAGGTCCTGTCCGGCGAGAAGACCTATGAATTAAGGTTGGCTGACTTTGATTGCCAGCCCGGGGATATCCTGATTCTTAAAGAGTGGGAGCCGCAGACCAAAGCGTATTCCGGACGCGAATTACGCAAAGAAGTCACTTATACTATCAAGACCAAGGATATAAATTTTTGGCCGATTGAAGATGTGGAAAAATACGGTTATCAAATAATCAGTTTCAAATAATATGTTGAAAATCGGCATTATCGGCGGTTCCGGCTTGGATGATCCGCAAATCCTTGAGGGCGGAAGAAAAATTGAGGTCTCCACCAAATACGGTTCGCCGTCTTCGGCTTTGACGCTTGGCAGAATCGGCGGCGTGGAAGTGGTGATTCTGGCGCGTCATGGCCAAGATCATAGCATTCCACCTAGTCAAGTTAATTTTTTGGCTAATATCTGCGCGCTTAAAGATCAGAGTTGCACTCATATTCTGGCGACGACGGCCGTCGGATCGCTGCGCGAAGAAATCAGACCCGGCAATTTGGTTTTTCCCGATCAATTCATTGATTTGACGAGACATCGCCAATCGACTTTTTTTTCCGAAGAAGTCAGGCATACCTCGATGGCCGAACCGTTTGATAAAGAGCTGCGCAATCTGCTTTGCGAGACCTGCGATGAATTGGGCTTTGATTACAATCGCGACCAGACAGTCATCGCCATCGAGGGGCCGAGGTTTTCCAGCCAAGCCGAGAGCCGGATGTTCCGGACGTGGGGGGCGGATATTATCAATATGTCGACTTGCCCCGAGGTAATATTGGCTAATGAGCTCGGCTTGCCGTATCAAGCCATTGCCATGTCGACCGATTACGATTGCTGGAAAGATGACGAGGAAACAGTATCTTTCGAATTGGTTTTGAAACGGATGGCAGAAAACGCGGCGAAGGTCAAGCAGTTATTAATCAAGACGATTCCAAAATTGCATCCGATCAAATCGCGCATCCGCACTGTGCCTGATTTTCCCAAGCCCGGAATCATGTTTCGGGATATCACGACTTTAATTAAGGATCCGATCGGTTTTCGGCTGTGTTTGGATGATTTTTATCAGCATTATCGGGATTTGAAGATCGATGTCATCGCCGGCATCGACAGCCGCGGGTTTATTGTCGGCGGAGCGCTGGCGCATTTGTTGGGTCGGGGCTTCGTGCCGATCAGGAAAAAGGGGAAATTGCCGGCGGCCACGGTCAGCGAGACCTATGATTTGGAATATGGCACCGATACGGTGGAAATCCATCAGGATGCTATTTTGCCCGGGCAGAAAGTTTTGATTATCGATGATTTGTGCGCGACCGGCGGCACGGCGCTGGCCGCCGCCAAGTTAGTCAAAAAATTGGGCGGCGAAGTCATCGAATTGGGTTTTGTTGTCGATCTGCCGGATTTGGGCGGCAGCCGCAAATTAACTGAAGCCGGTTTGGCCTATTACGCCCAAACGGTTTTTGAGGGGGAATAAAAAATGAAGTTTTAAATATCAAATTTCCAATATCAAATTAAAGATGAAAAAAGTCCCAAGACGGTTGTTTTGGGATTTTTTTGTTTCTGTGTTATAATATCAGCAGTTATGAAAGAAAAATCCGCCAATGAGTTGAACCGATTCGCCGCCGCCTTGATGAAGGATTGTTTCGCGTACGCCCCGGTCAGGCGGGACGGCCGGTTGCTGGTTCGGGAAGCGAAAGATCCGAAAGAAATCGATTGGTCGGGAGAAATACCGGATAATTCTTGGAAAGAAATCCTGATGCCGCATCGGGAGCGATTGTTTGATTTGGATCGGGGGAAGATTTCGGCTGTTAAAGGCGTTCAGCCGCTAGCGGCTTGTCTGGGTATGAATATTTTGGATCTTAAGGCCTTGGCCTTGTATGACGAGGTTTTCAGCAATGATGTTTATTACCAGAATCGTCGGAAAAATCTGATCATCGTCGGCTTCAGTTCCGACTGGCCCAATGATTACAAAAGATTCAAGGTCTTCTCCCATAATTTCGAACTCAGCATCTTGCATCACGTTCCTTTTGATATCTTTATCGCTGGCCTCAAGGGCGGCCGATTGAAGTTTTATTCCGGTTCAGAGAAGGGCCGCCGGCTGCTGGAAAGATACGGCCTTAATGACTTTGATCATATCGAATTCAATGGCGCTGCGGCGGAAAGCGGTTCTGATAAGCGCTTGATCAACTTGGCCGATAAAGTTGAAAATTCCTCCACTAACAGCTTGTGGGATGTTCTTAATGATATTTGCCTGGCTTGCGGCAAATGCACAATCGTTTGTCCGACTTGTTTTTGTTTCAATTTCGCCGATCGGCTTGACGCCGCTGATACCCGCCGCGATCGCGTCCAAGGCAATTGCTTTTATAATGATTTCAGCAAAGTGGCCGGCGGCCATAAGGAGCTTGCTACGGTCCGGGCGAAGATTTATTTTTGGTATGTCCATAAATTCGTGCGCATTCCCAAAGAATACGGTTTGCCGGGCTGCGTTTCGTGCGGCCGGTGCGTCAAGGCCTGTCTGGTCGGGATTGATATTTTCAAGAATATCGCTAAATTGGAAAAAAGTAAGTTTAAATAATTACCTATGACTAAAATATTAATAGTTTGGTTAATCTATTTGTTGATTTTTTTCTGTATATTTACTTTTGTAAATTTTATTTTGACTTGTTTGGGTTCTTGTCCACCTAATGAAATTATTTTGCACGATAAGATTAATTTGGTAATTTTAATTATTTTTTGCTTTGGATTGGGTGCATTATTTGTCTGGTCGATAAATTATTATCGAAAAAGATGAACAATATTTATCTGCCAAAAACCGCTAAGATAATCTCGACCAGCCATGAATCGATCGATACGCGATTAATCAGGTTTAAATTTGCCGATCCGGCCGATCAATCGGATTTTAATTTTTTACCGGGGCAATTCTTGCAGATCGGCTTGGCGGGCTGGGGCGAATGCCCGATCAGCATCTGTTCTTCGCCGGCCGCGGCCGGGAAATATTTCGAGTTGGCGATCCGCGAAGCCGGCCAGTTGACCCGCAAATTGAATAGTTTAAAAAAAGGCGATCCGGTTTCGATCCGCGGCCCTTTCGGCAACGGCTTTGACACGGATAATTATCGGGGCAAGAATTTGATTGTTATCGGCGGCGGTTGCGGCTTTGTGCCTTTGCGGCCATTGATTATAGATTTTTTAGCGGGACGGATTAAAGCTAAAAAAATGCAAATTTTTTACGGCTGTTTGAACGAGGAGACATTGCTGTTTAAAGATGAATACGCCGGTTGGAACAAAAAAACCGAATTAGGGATTATTTTGGATAAGCCGTCAGCCAAGTGGCGGGGCGAAAGGGGGCTGATCACCGATCTGATCAAAAAGCGCGAGATCTCGCCGGAGTCAGCTATAATTATGGTCGGTCCGCCAATTATGTATCGGTTTGCCATCAAAGAGTTAGAGAAAAAAAGCGTTCAGCCGGAAAACATCTGGCTGTCATTGGAGCGCCGGATGTATTGCGGTTATGGCGTCTGCCAACATTGCGCGATCGGGCCGTATTATGTCTGCAAGGACGGGCCGGTTTTCACTTGGCGCCAGCTAAAGGGAGTTCCCAATGCGATTTGAATCGCAGATGAGTTTTCAATTTTAAAAATTCAAACATTAAGAAATTATTTAAAAATTAAAAATTACGAAATTAAAAATTATTCCAAGTTTTAATCTATGATGATTTTTCTTCTTTATTTATTGATTTTTCTGGTTTTGGCCACGGCCGCTTACGGCGCGTGGTCGGCGGCGCCTTTTTTGCCGACCCGGGCGAGAGACGTCGATCGAATGGTCGAATTAGCCGGCCTTAAGCCGGGTGAGCGGGTTTATGATCTCGGTTCGGGCGACGGCCGGCTGGTTTTTGCCGCCGCCAAACGCGGCGCTGAAGCCATCGGCATCGAGATTTTCATTTTGCCCTATCTTTATTCTTGGATTAAGAGCTGGGGCAGGAAGAATGCCAGGATTTTATTCGGCGATCTATTCAATTATGACATCAGCGGCGCCGATGCGGTTTTAATTTTTTTAATGAATAAGAGTTATGGCCGTTTGGTCGAGAAATTCTCCCGAGAGCTTAAGCCGGGAACGCGAGTCGTGGTCGGTTGTTGGAAGATTGAGGAGTGGGCTGATAAATTAGTCGCCACTAACAAGCCGACGGCTAATGATTTGCCGATTTATTTATACAAGATATGATTCATAGATCCCTCGGCTTCACTCCCGCTCGCTTTGCTCGCTTACGTTGCGCTCGGGATGACAATATGGAAAAAGCTAAATTATAATATAATTCATAACCATAAACGTATGTTGGGAATTGCGTTAATCGTGCTGGGTGCGGTTTTTTTGCTCAAAAATCTCGGTTTGTTGGCGATGGTCAATTGGGATATCATCTGGCCGATTGTTTTGATCGCTGTCGGCATTGCCATGGCAGCGAAGAAAAAAATGTAGTTTATGTGCCTGACTTTGCCAGCCCGGGTCAAATCAGCCGCAAGCGGCAAGATTTTTATCGAGGTTGATCTGGCCGGCCAAGCGCGGCGAGTCAAAACGGCTTTCAGTGAAGCCGTCAGCATTGGTGATTGGGTTCTGGTTAACGCTGATTTGGCAGTGGCCAAGATTACGTTGCAAGAAGCTCAAGAGATTAACGACTACTTAAAATAATCAGCTTATGTTTAAAAAAGAAACCGCTTTGATATTCATCGCCGGAGCAGTCATTATTTCCGGTCTAGCCAATTTTTTGAATAAATTCGGGCTGGAGGCCGTCGGCAAAAATGCTTATCAATACACCGGTTTGAAAAATATCGCCGCCGCCTTGATTTTATCATTGGTTCTTTTGGCTCGGCCGGGGATAATCGCTAAGCTTAAGGCGATTTCTAAAACTGATTGGTTGAAACTGCTTTCCGTCGGCTTGATCGGCGGCAGCGTTCCTTTTTTGCTGTATTTTCAGGGTTTGAGTTTGACGACAGCAGTTAGCGCGTCATTCATCCATAAGACATTATTCCTTTGGGTCGGCTTGCTGGCCTGGCCGTTGCTGAAAGAGCGGGCGACTAAGTGGCAGCTGGCCGCCTTCGCCGCCTTGATTGCCGGCAATTTGATTTTTGACGGTTTTAAGCTGATCGGCTTTGGTTATCCTGAGTTGCTTATCTTGGCGGCCGTCCTGATGTGGGCAGTGGAAAATGTTATTGCGAAAATAATTTTGAAAAATATCGATAGCGGCATTCTGGCTTGGAGCCGGATGTTTTTCGGCTCGATTATCTTAGTCGGTTATCTATTTTTGACCAGTAATCTGTCCGGTATGTTCTCAGTGTCGGCCAGCCAGTGGGGTTGGGTGGTTTTAGTCGGTGTTTTATTGGCTGGGTATAATTTGACTTGGTATGGAGCGTTAAAAAAAATGCCGGCGACAGTAGCTGTTTCAGCTTTGGTTTTGGCTTCGCCTTTGACTGCCTTGTTGTCGGCGGTTTTTATCACTCACAGCTGGACATTTGCTAAAACCGAGGGATTAATGATAATTATGCTGGCTGCGGCCGTGATGCTGATTGCCGAAAAGAATAAAAAATATGTCAATGGCGCAGCCGCAGCAGCTTGATGGCGCTTTGTTAGCCGCCCATTACGCCTACATGCCCAATAAGCTGAAATATTGCGGCGGCGATGATAATAGCGAATTGTTCGCTTATGCGGCTAACCAGCAGAGCGATAATGGGTTGAAAGAATTGTTGGCGGAGTTTGCCACGATGTATCCTTATCTGCGATTGATTGCCGAGGCGAATCGGATTGCCGACCCGTTCGATTATCGAGTAGTCGAGGCCTATTGGTTGGGCAATGATCTTTTAAAGAATGTTTCCCTGAGGGGGTTTTATCGCTATATGACGGATCAACAGCAGTTGAAGAAACAGCTGAAACCGGCGCTGGCGGAAAAAGTTTTCGGCAAATTGAATCTGGGCGCTAAACCGCATCACAGCTGGCATGTCTTGAATATCCCTAAGCGCACCGGTTATTATCCGGTGGCGCACACTTTAGCCACGATGGATGAGTGCCGAATTTCTTGGGGTCGAGTCAAGGCCGGAAATTTATCTGATCAAATAACCGAGAAGATTATTGTCGACTATCGGCCGTTGGAATTTATTGATAACAAATTTATTTTGGGCGAAAGCCGGGAGCGGGAAGTTTGGCTGACGACTGATAATCAATCATTCGCTCCGGATCTTTCAGTCGGCGATTATGTTTCTATCCATTGGGGTTGGGTCTGCGATAGCTTGAGCGAACAGCAGAAAAATAATCTGGAAAAGTGGACCAATTATAATTTGAATTTAGCCAGTTTATGACAACTAAAAAAATCAAAAAACCGCGTTTAGCGATTATCAGCTTGACTTCTTGCGAGGGCTGCCAATTCGCTTTATTAGACCAAGGGCAGAGATTTTTTGATTTTTTGAAGCAGGTCAAAACCGATGAATTCCGGCTGATCGAAGATAATCCCATGCCGGCCGGCGAGTATGATATTTGCTTGGTCGAGGGCAATCCGGTGACCAAAGAGAATTTGAGGTTGCTTAAAGAGATGCGGCGGCGCTCAAAAATATTAGTGGTGCTGGGCAATTGCGCGGCCTTGGGCGGGGTTTGGGAAATCAAAAATTATCAGCTAAAAAAGAAAACCATCAAATACGTTTATAAGAATAATAAAAAGATTGAGAATCCTGAGATCAGGGAGGTTGATAATTTCGTTAAAGTCGATTATACCATACCCGGCTGTCCGATCGATGGCGATGACGTAATGGAGACGTTATATCAATTATTAGCCGGTCGATCGCCCGCTTTGCCGGCTGAGCCGATTTGCAATGAATGCCAGAATAATGGCTATGACTGCCTCTTGCAGCGCGGTGAAATCTGCTTGGGTCCCATCACTTTGGGCGGTTGCAAGGCGGTCTGTTTGAAGAGCGGCCAGGCCTGTTGGGGTTGTCGCGGCTTATTCGAAGGCGCTCAAGTTAAGAATTTTATGAACTATTTGTTGAAACACTTTACTCGCGAACAAATTTATCGTGTCATGGAGGTTTTTGGCAGCCGCGATACGATCATGGAGTATTTAGCGGAAAAAAATAAGAAAAATAAAAAATAATTTATGATGACAGAAACAAAAACAGCTCGGAGCGCGGAGGCTCTCAAGAGCCGCAATCTGATGCAGAGGGAATTGTTAATGAAATGCATAGCTGAAGGATTATTCACGGAAACTGATTTGGAAAGCATTAAGAGAATATCCAAATTAGTCAGTGATATTATTGATAATCCCCAAGAGGAGCATCAAGCGATCAGGGACGCGTATGAATCCGGTGATTATGATTTTGCCTCACGCATGCTGCTGGATTTAATTAAAGCGGAAAATATATTAGAGTAAGCTGTTAAATAAAATATGAAGATAACTGTCAATCATATCGGCAAAATGGAGGGACACACTGATTTTGTCGCGGAAATATTGAAAGGCGATGTCAAATCAGCCAAAATCATGACGACTGAAGGCGCGCGCCTGATCGAGGGGATTTTGGTCGGCCGCAATTTCTATGAGGCGCCAATCATCACTTCCCGTATTTGCGGCATTTGCCCGGTTGTACATAAGGTTTCTTCGATTAAGGCGATTGAGCAGGCCTTTTCGATCAAGTCGAGTGAGCAGACGGTTAAATTACGCAAATTAATGTTGACAGCGCAGATTATCCATAGTCATGCCCTGCATTTGTTTTTCTTGTCTTTGCCGGATTTTTTTAATATCAATGATGATCTTAAATTCATCGGCCAGCATAAGAGGGAAACTAAAAGCGCCATCGCCGTCCGCGAGTGGGCGCTGAAAGCGATTGAAATCGTCGGCGGCCGCGCCGTCCATCCCATCGCCTGCGAAGTCGGCGGCTTCAAGGTTTTGCCGCGACGATCCGATTTGAAGATATTGCTGAATCAGTATCCGGAAACTCTCCGGCAGGCCTTGGTTGTTGTCGATTTGGCGTTAAAAATAAAATTGCCGAAATTCAAGCGCCCGACATCTTTTATTGCTCTGACCGATGATCGCGAGTATGCTTATTATGGCGGCGATATCAAGATTCTGCCACCGGCCGGCGAGGCCAGAGTGATTGCAGCGAAGAATTTCACTAAAAATATCAAAGAAATCGAAGAGCCGTATCGCGCCGCCAAGTCGGCTCGGCTGGACGGCGAGCCCTTCATGGTCGGCGCTTTGGCCCGGATCAACCTTAGTCATGATTGTCTGCATCCGTTGGCTCGAGGCATTTATCGCAAGTCGGGCTGGCATCAGCCGGAAACCAATTCCTTCCGGAACATCATCGCTCAGGCAATCGAAATAGTGCATTTTCTGGAAGAAGCGAAATTATTATTAGACGATTTGGTTAATAGTTTAAGTGAGGAGAAGAGTTTAGGGTCTAAGATTAATTTAATCGCCGGAGCCAGTCCAATCGGTCGAGCATCGATCGGTTGCGATGCGGTGGAAGCGCCGCGTGGCACGCTTTATCATTCATATAAGATTGACGCTAATGGCATTTTAACCGATTGCCAGATCATTACGCCGACCGTGTCTTTTTTGAAAAATTTGGAAGAGGACATTATCGCTTATCTGCCGGATTTAAAATCATTGTCAGACCGTCAACGGTCGATGAAAATCCGCACCCTGATCCGCGCTTATGATCCCTGCATCGCTTGCGCCACGCATTAACTGACGGTTGTCATTCCGACCGGATCCGCCAACTGGCGGAGGAGTGGAGGAATCCCTTGCCTGATTAATTAATTTATTTTTTTATGCATGATTTCCATTTGGCCGATTCAATCTATAAAGTGATCATGGATTATGCGGCCAAAAATAATCTTAAAAAAATCACTAAGGTTTCCATCGAGCTTGGCTCTATCGTCGAGCATGGCGAAGAGATTCTGCCTGATAATTTGAAATTTAATATCAAAATGCTAGCCGAGGGCGGTTTAGCCGAAGGGTTGGCCGTTGAGATTGTTCGGGGTTCAGGTGATAATTGGATTTTGAAAGAGATTGAGGGGGAATAACTGCAAGGAAATGTCAAATGATTAATTTCCAATATCAAATGTTATGAAGATAAAATCAATCAGACAAATTAAGAATTTAAAGAATAAACGCGTTTTGCTCCGTGTTGATTTCAATGTGCCGCTTACTAAGGACGGTAAAATCGGCTGGAATGAGGATTATCGGATTATCAAGACCTTGCCGATTATAAAATATCTAACCAGCCGCGGCGCTAAAGTCATAATCGTCGCGCATTTGGGCCGGCCTGACGGCAAGGTTGTGGAAAAGTATCGATTGGATCCGGTAGCTAAACGTTTAGCGCAGCTTTTGAAAAAGAAAGTTGCCAAAAGCAACGAAATTATCGGCCGGGAAACGGAAGCAAAAATCGGCCGGCTGAAGGCGGGCGATATCCTGATGTTGGAAAATATCCGTTTCGATGCCCGAGAGGACCCGCCTTCGCTGAAGCTACGGCGAGGCAAAGAAAAGTTGGCGCAAGAATTAGCGAAGTTGGCGGATATGTTTGTTAATGACGGGTTTGCCGTCTCACATCGCGATCAGGCCTCGGTTTCCACGATCCAGCGATTTTTGCCGTCTTACGCCGGGTTGTTGTTGGAAGAGGAAATCAAGCGTCTGGTTAATGTTCTGCATCGGCCGAAACAGCCGTTAGTGGCGATCATCGGCGGTGCTAAGATGGAAACGAAAATCAAGGTCATTAAAAATTTTACCAAGGTGTCGAAAAAGGTCCTGTTGGGCGGAGCGTTGGCCAATACCGTTTTGCATGTAATGGGGGTCTCGGTCGGCGGTTCTGCCTTGGAGCCGTCCATGTTCAAAGCGGTGAAACAGTTGAGATTGACTGACAATGGCTTAGCGGTGCCGATCGACGGCGTCATAGCCAAGTCGAAGATCGCCGCCAAGGGGCGGATTGACGCTTTGGCCGATATCGGACCGGCTGAATTGATTTTGGATATCGGTCCGGAGACAATCAAACTCTATGAAAAAATCATTGCGACTGCCAAAACAGTGGTTTGGAACGGGCCGATGGGTTTGATAGAAAATCCGGCTTTTGCCAAAGGCACGATCGCGCTCATCAATATTTTAGCCGAATCAAAAGCGGAGACCATTGTCGGCGGCGGCGAGACCGTGGAAATGATCAGGAAATTGAAATTGGAAAATAAATTCTCTTTCGTTTCCACCGGCGGGGGAGCGATGCTGGAGTTTTTGGAAGGGAAAAAACTGCCGGGCTTGAAAAATATCGTTAATTAAATTTATGGAATTAAAAGAACTGCATGATTTTGTTAAGTCGGAAGATCATCGTTTGCGCGACTTGTATCCGGATCAAACGCTGAAAGAGAGGATTTTGTCCAGAATGTGCAAACTGACCGAGGAGGTCGGCGAATTGTCGGAGCAGGTTTTGAAGTCGCTGGCGATGCAAAGAAAAGAGAAAATGGTCGATGTTAAAAAAGAAGATTTAGAGGATGAGCTAGTCGATGTGTTGATTACCACTTTTCTTTTGAGCGAGATTTTGGAAGTGAATATCGAGACCGCCATTGAAAACAAGGTTGAAAAAATAAAAAAACGCAATTATTAATAACCCGCTTCGAGCGGACTAAACGTAAAAATATGGAAGAACAAAAAGTGTGCTGCGAGTCAGGTATTAAAGATAAGTATTACTACGTCAAGTATGCGGTTCTGGGAATTTTGGCTCTGGCCTTGATTATTTATGTCGGCGTTTTGACCAGGAACGCTTGGCGCGCTTATGATTATATCGGCAAGACGCCCGATATCATCAATCAGATCACAGTAACCGGCACAGCCAAAATCAGCGCGACTCCCGATGTGGCGGTTTTGTATCTGGGCATTGTCAGCGAAGGCGCAACCGTCAATACCGCTCAAAAAGGCGTAACCGATAAAATGAACGGCATCATCGCCTCATTAAAAAAGGACTTTCAAATTGAAGCCAAAGATATTAAGACGGAAAATTTTAGCGTCAGCCCTAAGTATGATTGGAGCGACGGCCGGCAAAGGATAATCGGCTATACGGTCAATCAAAGCGTTACCGTCAAAGTCAGGAATTTCGATCGAATCGGCGATATTTTGGCTAAAGCGACAGAGTTGGGTGCCAACACCGTTTCCGGTCCGAATTTTATGATTGATGATCCTGAAACAGTCAAAACTGAGGCGCGCGAGAAAGCTATCGCCCAAGCCAAGGCCAAGGCAGAATTGCTGGCTGATCAAGTTGGCATTAAATTGGGCCGGATTGTCAATTTCTATGAAGGCGGCAATGAAATAGCCAATGTCGCTTATGGTATGGGCGGGTCAATGGATTCGGCTTTGGCGGTCAAAGCCGCGGCGCCAACCATCGAGCCGGGCACTCAGGATGTGCAGCTGACCGTCAGTATCAGTTATGAGATAAACTAGGCGATTGACATGATTAGTCGGATTTGGTAAGAATAAGACATCAAATTTTCGTACTTTAAAGCGTGATCGGCGGTTTAACTTGAAGTCCAAAAAAGGAGGATAGACCTATGCCCAAGCAAGCGCTAGCGTCCATCAAACCCACTTTAGCCAGGGGGGAAATTTTTACTGTTCCCGTCAGCCCCATGACAATTGAACAATTGGCGGCCGGATTAATTAAATTAGGCGCGATAGCCGAGGTCGATGCGCGCATTAATTCTAAGAGTTTTCCTCGCAGTCCATTGCGTGCCGGACAAATTAGCATTCAAGTCGTAAGTTTTTCTTGGAATTCAATCAATGAGAAAGGTTTCACTGCTTCGACTCCGATGGCTCCGTCAGCGAGAACTTTGCTCTTGAGTGCCGGGGAGACAGTCAAGCGGCTAACTGCGGAAATGCCTGGCGCCAGGGCGATAAGATTACTGGAGTTTTTACAGGCCATGCTGGCTCAGCCGGAGGCGCTGAATGCCAAGAGATCTTTTGCGGTCTTAGGCGATGAATGGATCGGCGAGTGCCAACTAGTTGATGAGCAGCAGCGTTTGATTAAGAAAAGAATGCCGCATGTCGTGGGGACTTTCAACGGTAATTTAGCGCCGATGCCGCTGGGCGAACATTATGAAATTAAATTCGGCTTGGGTTGGAATTTTCCCGTCATCTTACCCAATCCGGCAAAGTGAAAACGTTTTAATTCAGCCCCTCGACCGAACGAGGGGCTTTTGATTTATTTGGGATTTGATGATAAAATTCATTCAGAAGATTAATTTTTAATTAAAAACAGGTTATGGCCAAAATAAAATCAGTTAAAGCGCGGGAAATCTTGGATTCGCGCGGTAATCCGACCGTTGAGGCGGAAATTGTTTGCGACAATGGCCAGAAGGCCTGGGCGAGCGTGCCCTCAGGCGCTTCGACCGGCAGCCGCGAGGCCCTGGAACTTCGCGATGGCGATCAGAAACGTTACGGCGGTTTGGGCGTTTTAAGGGCGGTCAAGAATATCAATGAGATCATCGCGCCGAAATTAAAAGGTCTTGATCCGACCAAACAGAAAGAAATCGACGGCTTGATGATTCGTCTTGACGGCACGGAAAATAAATCCAAGCTGGGCGCTAACGCGATTTTGGGCGTTTCGATGGCCGTCGCTCGGGTCGGCGCCTTGAGCCGGAGCAAGCCGCTTTATGCTTATTTGCATCAGAAGTATTGGCCTAAGGATAAATTGTCGTTTCCGGCGCCGATGATGAATATCATGAACGGCGGCGCTCATGCCGGCTGGTCGATCGATATCCAGGAATTCATGGTGATTCCGCGGCAGAAGAATATCAAAGAAGCGGTCCGCTGCGGCGCGGAGATTTTTCATGCCTTAAAAAAGCTGTTAGCTAAAGCCGGCTATCCGACAACTGTCGGCGATGAAGGCGGTTATGCGCCGAAGCTGGCCGGCAATGAGCAGGCGCTGGGCTTGATCATCCAGGCGGCAACGGCGGCCGGCTATAAATTAGGCCGGGATGTCAAAATCGCCATTGATGCCGCCGCTTCGGAATTTTTTGATGGAAAGAAAAAACTTTATGACCTGAGGGCGGATAAGAAAACTCGCAACTCGGCCGAGATGATTAAGCTATACGCCGATTGGGTCAAAAAATATCCGATTGAATCGCTTGAGGACGGCTTGGCCGAGGGCGATTGGGACGGCTGGGCTGAGTTGACCAAGGCCTTGGGCAAGAAAATTTGCTTGGTCGGCGATGACTTATTCGTTACTAATCCGAAAATTTTGAAAGAGGGTATCGAGAAGAAAATCGCCAATGCCATTTTAATTAAACTGAATCAAATCGGCACTGTGACGGAGACCGTTGAAGCGATGAAATTGGCGCAAAAATATAAATACAAATTGGCCGTCTCGCA
>Ga0265297_10003577_pt1 | contig 27709 bp, 30 predicted proteins | sample Munlanlwell13791_FD_192502 | JGI IMG/M metagenome (GOLD analysis project Ga0265297, IMG submission 192502) | Leachate microbial communities from a municipal landfill in Southern Ontario, Canada - Leachate well 137-91 | ecosystem: Engineered > Solid waste > Landfill > Unclassified | place...
GGTAATGATATTCATACCTTTAATTATAGCACCAAGATCTTGTTAATACTGTGAATAACTCTCTAGTCAAGAGAGATACCGTGTTGGTATAATATTGACAGGTCGAATAACTTAGTTTCATTAATATTAAATAAAGATATAATAATGAAAGTTTTAAATTGGTTAGCGATAATTCTTGTAATTGTCGGTGCCGTCAACTGGGGGCTCGTTGGTCTTATGGAGCTTGATCTCGTCGCCCTTCTTTTGGGTAGCATCCCTGTCTTGGCCAAATTAGTCTATGTCCTCGTTGGTCTCGCTGGTGTCTACACTATCTACCTAGCTAAGAAATTAGTTTAATTTCTTAGCTATTTTCGAGGCAAAACCATTCTTTTTTTGTAGGGTGGTTTTGTTTTTTTGGGTTTGCTCAAAGAGTTTTTTTATGCTAGAAGTGGGGGTAGAATTAGAGTTTTTTGATAATTTAGAGTAAAAACGCCCAATAGGGCAGAAAGGAGGGTAATATGCCCCCAGAGAAAGTTAAAGTCAAGCTCCCTCCTTTTAAGAGGGCTCCGAGTTTTGAAAACTTTTTTGTCGACAAGACTAATTCTTTTGCCGTGAACCTTGCTCGTGCAGTTGCCGAAGAAACTTTTCAAGGAGAGATTCTTTTTCTCTTTGGTGGTTGCGGAGTTGGGAAGACTCATTTGCTATCCGCCATTCATCGGTCTTGGCGCAAACAGCATCCTGATGAGCATCGAACTTGCTTTTTGACTGCTACGAAATTTACAGACTTGTATGTTGACGCCGCCTTCGAGAGGAATGGTGCAGATCTGCGAAAATTTCGCGAATCACTTCGCCAGGCAAAACTGTTTTTGGTTGACGAAGTTTCTTTTCTTGCGGGGAAGAAGAAGACGCAAGAGGTCTTTGCTTCTGTTCTCGATGAACTTCTGCTCAGAAGGGTTCCGATTGTTTGTGCTAGTAATGTCCTCCCAAAGGATATGAAGTTAACAGACACTCGATTGCTCTCACGACTGCAAAAGAGTTCGATTGTGGAGATCTCTTCTCTTCAAACTGAGACTCGGTTGGGAATACTCAATCGTCTGATTGAGAATTGTCAAGAAGATAGTTTGTGGTCTCAGTCGGTAAGGGAACTCGTTTGCGGAAGGATGAATGGTGACGCCCGGGCCCTGGTCGGTGTTTTTCAGATCTTGTCTGCTTTTGCTCGTTTTAGCAATGTACCCTTGAGCTTAGAGTTTACTCAAGAGTCAATTGGCCGATACGTTGAGGTTGAGGACTCTTTTGGACCTTTGTCTCTTGAGTCAATTGAGAAGGCGGTGGAGGGTTATTTTGGCTTTTCCACGATTCTGGCTGACTATCCCCTGAGGTCTAGGAGCCGGGCGAAGGGTGTTGCCTATCCTAGGCAACTGGCAATGTACTTGGCAAGGAAACTTCTGCCGGGCCTTTCTCTCGACGAAATTGGTCATCACTTTGGGGACCGAGACCATACCACTGTCATGCATGCCTGTAGTTTGATCGAGAAGCATTTGTCGGACGAGAAGACTTCGGTTAAGACAAGAGGGTTTATCGAGAAAATTTGTTCTCTGCTCAATGCAAAATTGCCAGTCTGATATTCTCACCTTGTGGTGGGGAGTCGTCAGACTGGCCTTTTTTATTTTCTACTTAGCTTTTAGAGATTCGTAGATGTTCTCCATCGCTTTAATAGCATCACCGGCAGCGATACCATTCTGGTGGTAGAGGACGTCAGAACAGTCACCAGCGGCCCAGACGCCCCTAATGGACGTCTCTTGAGTCTTGTGGTCGACGACAGCATATCCGGCGGGGTTAAGGTCTATTAATCCTTTGACCATTTCGTTGTTGGGGGTAAAACCAATTTCGACAAAAATGCCAGTTACCGGCAATTCAACAACTTCGCCTGTCTCTTTGTTTTTGTAACTTAGTCCTGAGACGAACTTCTCCCCTTTAACTTCTAGGAGATCAACATTGCTGATAGCTTGGAAGTTTGGGTTCTCTTTTAATTTTTCTACTGTTATTTTTTCGGCCCGGAAGCTTGGCATCGTTTCTAGTAGGGTGACACTTTTGCAGTAAGCGAGGAGTTGACCAGCCGTACCAAAGCCGGCATTACCCCCACCGATAACGACGACATCTTGACCACTAAAGAGGGGCCCATCACAAGAAGCGCAATAGGTGAGACCCTTATGTTCGAAAATGTCAGCCCCTTTAGTCTCTAGTTTGCGGCGACTTCCGCCGGTTGCGAGGAGGACAGTCTTTGTCTTGAAACTTTCGCCACTATCGATCTTAACACAAAAATTGCCATCAGTATTTTCAACTTTAGTTGCCAGCCCAATTTTAATAGTTAAATTCTTTCCTTCATAAGAGCGAAGATGGTCAACAAATTTTTTGTTCAGGTCGTTACCACTGATACTAGGCTCACCCAACCAGTTTTGGATTTCTGGTGAGACAGATGACTGTCCGCCTAACTCTTGAGCAATGACTAGGGTTTCTAATTTTTTGCGAGCGGCATGAACTCCAGCTGAGCAAGCGGCTGGTCCACCACCGATAATTATGATGTCGTACATAATGTAATTATACTACTTTGTCTTGGAGCGTCGCAAGAAAGCAGGGATAGATGACCAATCGTCATCCTCGAAGGATATTTCTTCCTTTTTCTCTTTAGGGCTTGGAGAGCTCTTTGCTTCTTCTTTTTCTGTTTGGGTATCGAAAATATCAACTTTCTTGTCTTCTTTCTCTTCTTCTTTTTCGGCTTTAATTTCTTCTTTGTCTGGGGTGGTAGAAGCTGTTTCGGTGTTGAAGTTTACCTTGAAGTTGTCTAGACCCTTCTTGTTAGAATCGCTGGGGAAACCGCAAGCGATAACAGTAACCTTAACCTCATTTTTCTTCATCTTGTCATCATGGATAGTCCCCAAGATAACTTTAGCCTCAGGGTCGATAGATTCGGTAATAACCTTAGCGGCCTCTTGAAGTTCGAAGAGGGTAACATCGTCACCACCCGAGACAGTAAAGAGGATTCCCTTTGCTCCGATAATTGAGACATCAAGAAGTGGTGAGCTGATAGCCATTTTAGCGGCTTCAGTTGCTCGGTTTTCTCCAGCGGCAACCCCGACACCCATAAGGGTCGAGCCAGAGTTCTGCATAATTGCCTTAATATCAGCAAAGTCAGTGTTGATCTGACCCGGCATGGTAATAGTGTTGGAGATACCTTCTACTGCTTGCTTAAGGACGTCGTCACAGATAGAGAAAGCGGAGGTTAGTGTCGTGTCCTTGCTTATCATGTTAAGCAATCTGTCGTTGGGGATAGAGATAATAGCGTCAACTTCTTTTTTTAATTCTTCGACACCCTTATCGGCAATAGTTTTGCGTTGCTTGGCTTCGAAGTAGAAAGGTCGGGTAACAACTCCAATAGTGAGAGCTCCTAACTCTTTGGCAACTTTAGCGACAACAGGAGCGGCTCCAGTACCTGTCCCTCCGCCCATACCGCAAGAAATGAAGATCATGTCAGCACCCTTAACTAGAGCCTGGATATCTTCTAAACTTTCTTCGGCAGCGCGGCGACCCAGATCTGGATCCATACCAGTGCCGAGGCCACGGGTGAGATTCTTGCCAATATGTAGTTTTTTGTTGGCTGGAGAGTGGTGAAGGTGTTGGGCGTCAGTGTTCATTACAATGAACTCAACCCCTTGAACCTTGGATTCTACCATATGGTTCACGGCATTTGTCCCGGAGCCACCGATTCCGACAACTTTAATACGAGCGAATGATTCAATTTCTGGGTTAATTTTAGGCATAATAATATTAGTTTGTTCCTTTATCTTAACAAACTGTTTAAAAAGGGCAAGTTTGCCTTTTTTAAGGCAAGAATTCTTTAGCCCAACCCCAAATTTTAGTTGGTAGGTTCTTTATTAGACCCGAGCCGAAGGAACTCTCTTCTTCCTCGATACTGTAAGTACAGAGACCGTAGGCAACGGCCCAAGCTGTATCACGTATCTGGCTCTTGGAGTTTGCGGCGATTGTGGAGGAAGCGATACGGGCGGGAAGTTTAAAATAATTCTTTGCCAAATCTTCTATGCTGTTGATACTTGAACCTCCCCCAGTAATAATTATCCCGGCAGGCAACAAGCCAGCGACTCCAAGTTTCTTAAGATGTCTCTCGATAAATTCGAAGATATCAGAGAGACGGGCTTCAATAATTTCGTCTAATTTCTTTTTGGTTCCAATTGGCTCACCTTCCCCACGTTTAGCTCTCTCCGCATCTTCAAGAGGAATCCGGAAACCAAGGGCAATGTCGTTGGTAATATCCATTGAGCCGAGAGGGAAGACTTGGACAGAGAGAGGTAAACCGTCTTCGAATATTGCAACGGATGTTGTCTGAGATCCAATATTTGCCATAGCGCAACCGGCCGTCTTTTGGGCCTTCGTCATTACAACCAAGCTAGCCGCAAGGGGAGAAGCGACAATGTCATCTACAATCAGACCAGCATTTTCTGCCGCTGTTACGAGATCCCGGAGGTGTTGGTCGAGGCAGGTAATAAACAAAGTTTTTACCTCGAGCTTAGATCCTCGTAAGCCGTCTGGGTGGCCGAGAACCTTCTCATTGTCAACTTTGAAACTAATAGGGATACGGTGGAGGACCCGGCGGTTGTTCATTTCGAGAAGGTTCGTCTCACTCTCATCTATCACTTTGTTTATGTCACTATCGTTTATCTCTGCTCCTGGTCGGGAAGTGGCAATGCCACCCTCAGCCAGGCGTGAATCAAGAGAGACTCCTCCAATACCAAGAATTACCTTACGGATTTTTGTCTTTAAACTACGCTCTGCATCACTTGTCGCCTTGCGAACAGACTCGGCAATTTCGTCGGGATTGATAACATAACCACGTCGTAGACCCCGACTTGGTTTCTTGACCATTGTTAAGATCTGAGGGACATTGTCGCCTGCTCTAATTTCGCAGACTACTAATCTTACCCAGGCTGTTCCGATATCTAATCCTGCTATTATATTGCGATTTGCCATTAATTTTATCAGACAGGATGTACACCAAAAAGTTTTAAGTACTTCCTTTCTTCACTATCCATTTTACTACCATGTGACAAACCTTTCAAATGAAGGAGTCCGTGGATAAACAAATGAGGGACAGAAAAATCACTGGCGGGCAGTTTTATAAAAATTTCGCCAGAGTCTTCTGTTAGAGGAAAAGAGAGAATATTGGCCTCTTTGTCCTTGTGTCGATAGGTGCGACTAAGCTCACGAGCTTTGGCTGGACCACAAAAGACCAAACTTAAGTCGTATTTCTTACCAAGAATTTTTTCTTTGTATTTGGAAAAAGGAAGGTCTGGGACCTTCCTTTTTGTGAGATTAGCGATGGCGATATTTGACATCCTTAATTTTGCCAAGCTTCTTTAAACGTTCATAAATTTCTCTTTTGGCCATTCGCTTAAGAGCTTCTCTTTTTTGTTTTAACGTTGACTTTGTTCTTTCGTTGTAACGGTTGTTGCGCGAAGAACGAACAATGCCAGAACCTGAGACCCGTCTCGAAAAACGACGCATCACGCTCATATTTGTTTCGGTAGCCCCGCGGACGACCTCAATTGTGTTGGATTTTACCATGGGTTCTAGGATAACATTTTTGCTCTTAATTGGCAAACCCCCCGTTCCCCGCCAGACCTTGAGAGGCTACCCGAAGGTCTGGCGGGTGTGGTGGTTTTCTTTATTTTATCTTTTTTAGGTGCTCGGCTAGTTTTTCGATTTTGATAGTATCTTGGGAGCGGGTATCCATATTGCGGACAATTACTGTGCCATCGAGGGCTTCTTTTTGTCCAAGAATAATGGTATAAGGTACCCCAATTTTCTCGGCGAGAGAAAGCTGAGCCGAGAGAGAATCTTTCGAGAGAGAGTGTCGGACGGAGATCTTTGCTCGTCGTAAGGCCTCAATAACCTCGAAGCTCTTCAGCTTGGCGTCGAAAGATAGCTGGATAAAGAAGACCTTAGGTTTCTTGACGATACGAGGAGAATGGCGAACATATTCAGGAAGCTCGATAATCCTATCAACCCCAAGAGAGACTCCGACAGCGGAGATATCCTTCTTTACCCCCAAGGCCTTGGCTAAGTTATCATAACGGCCTCCTCCAGCTAGAGCTAGCGGTACCATCTCTCCATCTTCACTCTTGCTCTCGGCGAAGACTTCGAAAACTGTACGGGTGTAATAATCAAGACCTCTGACTAATGTATTATCAACTTCGTAAGGGATCTCTAGGGCATCTAGATATTCTAAAACCTCCTTGAAGTGCTTTTTGCAGGGAGCGCAGAGGTAGCCGATAGAATCTGGGGCATCCTTCTTTAGTTCAGTACAGTTTGGGTTCTTGCAGTCTAGGAGGCGGAGGGGGTTAGTCTTTAGTCTCTCTTTGCAATCTGAGCAGAGACTCTTAAGATTCTTTTTGTAGTAACTAACTAGATCACGCTTGAAGTTGCCTCGACATTCGTTGTCGCCAATGCTGTTTATCTTGAAACTAAGATTTGTAAAGCCGGCTTCTTCTAAGATGATTTTAGTTAGATTAATGATGGTGGCATCAGCAATACTCTTCTTCGTTCCCAGGATTTCGAGGCCAAATTGATGAAGTTGTCGGTAGCGACCGCGTTGGGGGTTGTCGTGTCGGAAGAAGGGACCAGAGTAATAGAACATTAGAGGCTGGGGCAGGGCAAACATTCCATGTTCGACATAAGCCCGCATAACTCCAGCTGTGCCTTCTGGTCGTAGGACAAGTTTGTTCCCGCCTTTTGTCTTCAGGGCGTACATTTCTTTGGCCACGATGTCTGTTCCCTCACCGACCCCCCTGATGAAAAGTTCCTCCTTCTCCATTATTGGTGTCTCTATCGGTTTGAATCCATAATAGAGGGCGAGTTCAGCGGCTTTTTCAAAGAAGCCTTGGAAGAGAAAAACTTCTTCCGCAATGAGGTCGCGCATCCCCTTAGGGGCACGCAATTCTTCATTTTTATTAGACTTAGGCATAATTTTTAATTTTTATATTGATAATTGCCGGGCAAATAATTAATCTGGTTGAAAGGGAAGAGGCGCAAGAGGGCACGGCCACGAATCTCATCTCGCTTCAATCCACCCCAGTAACGCGAATCCCAACTAACGGCACGGTTGTCGCCCATCACGAAATACTCATCATCCCCAAGTTGTTCGTAGGCATCGCGAGGGCTCTCACTCCCGATATAAGGTTGAGCGAGATTAATAGTGGTACTCCCGGTGGTAATGCTTACTTCTCCGTTGTGGACAGTTACCTTCTCACCAGGCAGGCCGATGATTCGTTTGATAAAATACTGTGACTCATTCTGAGGATTTTTGAAAACAATGACTTCGCCCCGGACCGGGTCACGGAGAAGGTAAGATAATTGGTCGACAATTAGATAGTCGCTCTGATGGAAGGTGTCGTCCATTGAGGCTCCATGCACAATAAAAGGCTGAGCAATAAACATCCTGAAGGGGATAATAACCGCCAAAAGGATAATCCCGAAACGCAAAGCGTCCCACCAAGTCTCTTTTTTCTCCATAATTTATCAATATTACCACACTTTTGCCTTTGTACAAAATCATGAGGATTTCCGGTTTGGCTGGCGTTTTACCCCTACCAGACCAATCTTCTAAAAAGTCCTCGGATCTCCTCAATCTACGATTTCGGCCAGACATTTTTATAATCTTGTCTGGCAGGTGAGACTAGAATCTTTAAGGAGTTTTTGGTATAATATCTCTAATTATTAGGTTAAGTAAAATTAATATGGAAAACGAACCCAAAAAAGAGGCAAATTTATCCGAGGAAGAAATCATTAGCAAGGCTGTCGAGCAGGCAGAAAAAGATTTGGAGTCTGGCAAAACACCAATGATCTTTATTCCAGATACCACCGGTGAGGGTCCGGGTAGTGAGTCTGCAGCAGGAAAGACTTTGGAGTTGGCAAACAAGGTTGTTTCTGCTCTTGAAGAAAAAGGGCTCAAGGTCTCTATAGAAAGGGATCCAGCAGACTTCCGAGAATTTTATCTTAATTTAGAAAAATAAAACTAACGGAGTCTTTGTTCAAATAATCGCCCTCCAACGAAAACCGTTGGAAGGCGGTTTTCTTTTTACCCAAAATTAGGAGTTTAAGCAGAAAACCTGAACGGCTCAAGTCGTTGAGCCGTTCAGGCAAGGGGGCCTTATTCCTATTGCCAATAGGGAGCCCCCTCTACTAATTGGATCCAGTTTTGTTATAATGGTTTTAATATGAAAAAAATCAAAACCAATTATCTTTTTGTGGGGTTAGGTAACCCAGGTGAAGAATATGAGAATAGCCGTCACTCGGTGGGGCGAATGATTTTGTTGTCTATGCAAAGAAAGTTTACCTCGCCGACAGGCGGGGCGAGGGGTGAGGTCGAAGTTAAAGATTGGCATGACGAGAAGAAGCTTAAAGCTCAGCTTGCTGAAGGCAAACTAGGCTCTAACAAGTTCCGTTTTCTCTTGCCGGAGAATTTTATGAATAATTCGGGCGGGTCAGTGAAGCCTCTCGTTAAGAGTAAGGCTGAAGCTCATAATGTCGTCGTCCTTCATGACGATGTCGATCTTCCTCTAGGCACAATAAAAATTTGCTACAATCGTGGCTCAGGTGGCCATAAAGGGGTAGATTCTATTGTTAAGGCTCTTAAGACTAACGAATTCGCGAGAATTAAAATCGGCATCTCGCCTTCGACTCCGTCGGGCAAGACTAAGAAGCCCAAGACCGACAAAGTTGTCGACTTCGTTATCGCCAATTTCAAGCCAGCAGAGCAAGACAAACTTAAGAAAGTTATCAAACAAGCCAAAGAGATTATTGCTTCTCTCGTCGAGAACGGCCTTGAGCGAACGATGAATAGTTTTAATTAAGTCAAAACAAAAAACTCCCTTCTAAAAAGTCCTCGGATCTCCTCAGTCTTCGACTTCGGCCAGACATTTTTATAAGGGAGTTTTCTTGTTTTTTTAGACTTCTTTTTTCTTAGTTTCTTCAGCTTTGACGCGATCTGGGCAATCTCCGAAGAAGAGGGTCATTCGTTGGTCCTTCGATTCGAAGATGTTGATAGTGAAGGTGTAATTCTTACCAAGTTCTAATTTTTGGCGTAATTCATCTTCTGATTTGAATTCTGAGATGTGCACTAAACCAGCGACACCTTCCTCTAGAGAGACAAGGGCGCCGTGTTTATTGTATTTAATAACTACACCACTGACAACTTGGCCACGCTTGTACTTGGCCTCAGCCTCTTTCCAAGGATTACCACGAAGAGCCTTGATGGAGAGGGAAATTTTGTCATCTTTTATATCAATTATTTTGGCCTTAACTTTATCACCGACACGGAAGAGGTCACGAGGATTCTCCACAAGAGACCAGTCAAGTTCGGAGATATGCACAAGACCTTCTAGGCCATCTTCGATCTTGATAAAGATACCAAAGTCGACAGCACCGGTCACTTCACCCTCAACTACATCGCCAAGAGCATAATGGCCGATAATCTCACGCTTTTGCTTGTTGTCAGGGCCCTTCTCAGAGAAAATTAACTTCCCTTCGTTAGGGTCAGTCCCAATAATTGAGACGGTAAGAGTCTGACCAATTAATTTCTTTAGTTCATCGGCAATCGTATCTTTGTCTCCGCCTTCGACGCGAGGATAATGTTCGGGCTTAAGCTGAGAGGCAGGTAGGAAACCGTCCATCCCGTTCCAATCTAAGATAAGACCACCTTTATTGGCATCCTTAACAAGGATATCGAATTGAGTTTTATTTTTTGTTGCTTTCTCGGCATCGTTCCAAGCAAGAGCTTGTTTTGCCTCCTTGAGTGAGAGTTCTATATAATTCTCTTCACCTTCAACTTCAACGACCTTAGCTGTAACTGTATCGCCGATACTTGTCTTTTTAATGATATCTTTGGCGTTGAGGTATTCGCGACCAAAAATAAGACCAGTCCCAAATGGTGGGACGTCGACATAGAGAGATTTCTTTCCCTTGCCGATAACGACTCCTTCAATAATTGCGCCAACTTCTGGCTTGTGAGCTGATTGCTTGATAAGATCATCCATCAAGCGCTTGGGGGAAGTGGACTCAACACTCTCGTCATCTGCCTGTGCAGATGTGTCTGTTTTCTTAGACAAGAGCTCGTCATTTGTGACGATTTCGGTCTCGACTTCATTATTTATAATGTTTGTCATAATGCCTCCTACTATACAAAATAAAGCCCCTTTTGGCAAATAATAAGGCTTTCCACTTGGAGGTTTAACCTCCAAGTGCTAAAATATGTTTAATTATGCCAAATCGTAAGGAAAAATTTGTCGAAGGTGAGTATTATCATGTTTATAACCGTGGGACCGACAAGCGTTCCATTTTTATGGATTCGGAGGATCTCACTCGCTTTATTAAAAGTATTGATGAATTTAATGTTGTTCAACCCATCGGCAGTATTTATGAAAATTCTTTTGTCAAAGATAAAGATAGAAAAAGATTAGTAAATATTATTTGTTATGCCTTAAATCCTAACCATTTTCACTTCCTCCTCACACCTTTAGTGGAAAATGGAGTAGAGAAATTTATGCAGAAGCTTGGGACAGGTTATACAATGTACTTTAATAACAAATTAAAAAGGAAAGGGAGCTTGTTTCAGGGGACTTTTAAATCCGTTTATGTTGATTCTAATGAATACTTACTACATCTCAGTGTCTATATAAATCTAAATGATAGTGTCCACCAACTTGGAGGTTTAACCTCCAAGTTGAGTAAGACGAGTTTTGGGGTGTATGAAGGAGAACTTAATCCTAAATTTGATAAAATTTTAGGGGATATAAGTATAATCACCGAGCAATTTAAAAATCCTCAAGAATATAAAGAATTTGCCGAGGAAATCTTGCCGGATATTATTGAACGGAAAAAACTTTTGAAAGAACTTGAGACTTTAACACTTGAAGAAGAGGATTAGGTCACTTGGAGGTTTAGCCTCCAAGCAGGGAAGCTTTTTGCTCTTTGGTTTTTGGGCGACTTATGCTATAATGGAAGAATAAGAACCTGTTCTCACGGGTGAATTAATTTGGTTTAGAATTAATGATTATTACTTATCACAAAGAAGGTTTTGTTAAAGTGCAACAAGGGGATCTTGTTGTGGCCTTCAATCCTGTTAGCAAAGAGGTAGATCCTAAGGCTACTCGTTTTGGGGCGGATTTATGTCTGGTCTCGCTCAATAATCCATCTTTTGCTGGTTGTGAGACTGTCACTTTTGGCAACAAAGACCCTTTTATCATCAACGGTCCTGGCGAATATGAGATTGATGGTATCTTTATCTACGGTTATCCGAGCGAGGGGGTAGATGGACAAATTAATACAATTTTTACTACAGAGATCGACAATATTCGCATTTGTCATCTGGGGGGTCTATCGAAACCAACTCTTGATCCTAAGACGATAGAAGACATTGGTGGTGTCGATGTCTTGTTTGTCCCCATTGCCGGTGGCCCAGTCCTCTCTGCTAAAGATGCGGCCAAGTTGGCGACTTCGCTTGAGCCCAATATCATTATCCCCTTAATGATTGAAGGGAAGGAGGGGGAGGAAGCTCTTAAAACTTTCAACAAAGAGATCGGCGGTAGCGCCGAGAGTCGCGTCGATAAACTGACAATTAAGCGCAAAGATATCGAAGGTAAGGAAGATGAAGTTATAATTATTCAAGCGAGTTAAACATGCAGAGAGTTATCAATTACATTCGCAATGTCCGTTCGCGGACAGAAGAAGAGAAACAGCGAGCGGTCATTATGTGGACCTTCATTTTTATTGTTATTATTTTCTTTGTCTGGGTTATAAGTTTTAGCCTTTCTCTTTCTAACAACCGAGCTGAGGACCTTCGTCTTAAGGCTGAAGCAGAGAGATTAGCAACAGCCAAGCTTGAGGCTTCTCTTTCGGATACTGATACTGAAGAAGATAATTTTAAAGGCTTAATCCCTGAGATTATTGATTTTACTCGTAATGGAGTAGACAATGTCGTTAGTGGTTTTTGGGTGATTGGTAATATGATTCATAAATAGAAGACAATTATGGCTAAAAAAGCAGAAAAAAAAGATATAATGCCTCCTCGTGAGGGCGACGAGATTATCCCGGTAGATATTGTGAAGGAGATGCGAGATTCGTATCTCGACTATTCGATGTCTGTAATTGTTGGCCGTGCCCTACCTGACGTGCGAGATGGCCTTAAACCTGTCCAAAGGCGTATCCTTTTCTCGATGCATGAGTTGGGGCTTACTGCTTCTGCCAAGTTCCGCAAATCAGCGACTGTTGTTGGAGATGTTTTGGGTAAGTATCACCCCCATGGTGACTCGGCTTGTTATGAGGCGATGGTTCGCTTGGCTCAAGATTTCTCTTTGCGCTATCCACTTGTCGCTGGTCAAGGTAACTTCGGTTCTATAGATGGAGACCCAGCGGCCGCTATGCGTTATACTGAAGCCAAATTATCTCGTCTTTCTTCAGAAATTTTGCGCGATATTGAGCGTGATACTGTTGACTTCCGACCCAACTACGATGGCACTCGTGAGGAGCCTATTGTTATGCCAGCCGTGGTTCCTAACTTGCTCTTGAATGGAGCCATGGGTATTGCGGTGGGTATGGCGACCAAGATCCCACCTCACAACTTGGGAGAGCTCTTGGATGCCCTTGTCCATCTTATTGATAATCCTGACGCGACCACTGACGATCTCTTAGAATTTGTGAAGGGGCCTGATTTTCCAACGGGTGGTCTTGCCTATAACCAGAGCGATATTCGCCATGCTTACTCGACCGGCAAGGGAGGCGTTCTCACTCGAGGAGAAGCCGAGATCATTGAGAACAAGGCCGGCAATTTCCAAATTATCATTAAGTCTATCCCTTATCAGGTCAATAAGGCTGAGTTGATTGTGAAGGTGGCTGACTTGGTCCATGCTAAGAAACTTGAAGGCATTCGCGATATCCGTGACGAATCTACTCGCGATATTCGGGTTGTTATAGATCTTAAGACTGGAGTCCAACCTCAGAAGGTTCTCAATTTTCTCTACAAGCATACCGAACTGGAAACAGTTTTCCACTACAACTTGTTGATGCTGGTAGACGATGTACCCAAGTTGATGTCCTTAGATGGGATCTTAGAAGAATTTTTGAAACATCGTCAGACTGTTGTTGTTCGTCGAACTAAGTTCGATCTCAAGAAGGCTGAAGACCGAGCTCATATTCTAGAAGGGCTCAAGAAGGCACTTGACCATATCGATGAGATTATTAAGCTTATTAAGAAGTCCAAAGATACTCCGACTGCTCACGCCAACTTGATGAAGACCTTCAAGTTCTCCGATCTTCAAGCCACTGCTATTTTGGAGATGCGCTTGCAGAAGTTGGCTGGCCTTGAACGTCAGAAGATTGAAGACGAGCTCAAAGAGAAATTGGCTCTGATCAAGGAACTTAAGGCTATCTTAGCTGACCCTAAGAAGGTTCTAGCTATTATTAAAGACGAATTCCTCCAGATTAAAGAGAAGTATGCCGATGATCGCCGCACCCGTATTATTAAGGGTGGGGTCAAGGAGATTAATGTTGAAGATCTCGTGGAGGAGAAAGAAGAAGTGTTGGTAGTGACAGCTGGCGGTTATATAAAGCGGACTAACCCGACTGAATACAAGGCCCAGAAGCGAGGGGGTGTGGGCGTGATAGATGTGAATATGCGCGAAGAGGATTTTGTCACTATTTTCCTAACCGCCAATACTCATGACGACTTACTCTTCTTTACCGACAAGGGCAAGGCCTATCAGATTAAGATGTATGATATACTGGAAGGGAAGCGGGCAACTAAGGGCAAGTCAGCTATGAACTATCTCTCGCTCTTGCCAGAAGAGAAGATTACTTCTGTCCTAGCTCTACCTAAAGATCTCAAGGCTGTGAAGTTCTCTCTTATGATGTTGACTCGTGATGGGGTGGCCAAGAAGGTCTCGGCCGATAGCTTCAAGGATGTGCGTCGTAGTGGCCTAATTGCTATTAAGTTGGCTGAGGGTGATGAACTTCTTGCTGTGCGACCTGTCAATAAAGGTGATGAGGTCATGATGTCTAGCCAATTGGGTCAAGCTATCCGCTTCAAAGAATCAGATATTCGAGAGATGGGGCGAGCCGCTGCTGGCGTACGTGGAATGAAATTGAAGAAAGGCGATATTATTGTCGGTGCTGAAGTTGTGAAGAAAGAGGGCGCCGGTGGTGATTACTTGGTGATGAGTGAGAGTGGCTATGGTAAGAAAACTAAGTTAAAAGAATATAAAGTTCAGAAGAGGGGAGGCTCGGGTATTAAGACTATGAGCGTTACCAAGAAGACCGGTCCCCTTGTCTCTGTCCGTGTGCTTGATGGGACTGAAGAAGAGGTCTTCGCTATCTCCAAGATGGGCCAAGTTATTCGTACTTCACTAGCCAATATCTCCACTCTTTCTCGCGCCACCCAAGGCGTCCGCATTATGAAACTCCGCGAAGGGGATTCCCTTGCTTCGTTGACTTGCCTCTAGTCTAATCTTATACACTTTTTTTGTTTTGTAGACGGGAACTTTCGAGGTATAATAAAAGACAATGGCTTTTGCCGATCCGCGAACTAATTTGCAGAAATTAAATTTGGCACCAGGAATGACGGTGGTGGATTTTGGTTCTGGTATTGGAGCTTATGCTATTGCCTCGGCGGAGCTTGTTGCTCCTGAAGACAAGGTCTATGCCGTCGAGATCCAGAAGGATTTACTCGAGACAATTAAGAAAGATGCTAAAGCTAAAGATCTCCACAACATTGAGCTTATCTGGGGTGATATAGAGCAGGCTAATGGCGTCAGTCTCCCTGATGGTATTGCTGACGTTGTGATTATCTCTAATGTCCTTTTTCAAACCAAATCCACTTACACCTTAGCCCTAGAAGCGAAACGTTTACTTAAGCCGGGTGGCAAAATAATGGTTATTGAATGGAGCGAATCTTTTGGCCATCTCGGTCCGGCTCCGTCTGATGTTGTACCGGCCGAAGAGGTTAAGAAGACTTTTGGCAGTGCCGGATTAGGCTTTGTTTCTGAATTTTCGGCCGGAGATCATCATTATGGTTTAATTTTTGCAAAGTGATATATGAAGAATTCTAGCTTATTCCAAACTATCTTGCTAATAATTTTTGGGGGTGCCTTGATGGTGGGAATCTTAATCTTTTCTGGTATTTTGCCAGGTTTTCGAGCTAAGACGGTTGGCGTTGCAGGTAAAATTACTCTTTGGGGTACCATGCCTGTTGATCGAGCTTCTAATTTTATCGAAGATTTAAACGAACAAGGTCAGGGAGTTTTTTCTGTTACTTATATTGAGAAAGACGTCTCTAATATTAATGAGGAACTACTTGAGGCTTTGGCCTCTGATGTTGGGCCCGACGCTATAATTTTACCCCAAGAGTTGATTTTCCAAAATCGGGATAAGCTTTATCCCGTCCCCTTTTCTTCGTTTACTGAGAGGCAGTATAGTGATACTTTCGTTGACGGGGCTAAGATTTTTCGATCTACCGATGGTTATTTGGCCCTACCTATCGGGGTTGATCCTCTCGTTCTTTATTACAATAAAGATTTATACACCTCGGCCAACATTATAACTCCACCGGCTAGCTGGGAAGAATTTTTGTCTAACCAGTCACGACTGACCTTACTCGACGATAATAGCCGTATTACTCAGAGTGCCGTGGCTATGGGCACATCCAATAATATTTATAATTTTAAAAATGTATTATCTCTGCTATCAATGCAGGCTGGAGTTAGCCCAGTAACCTTTGATGGAACAAAATTTACTTCTAAATTGTTTATTAATGAAAAAGGGGCCTTCAATCCTGTTCAGTTGGCTCTAGATTTCTACAACCAATTCTCTAGCCCTCAGCGTTCTACTTATTCTTGGAATAGATCTTTGCCTGCTGACCGCGATTATTTCTTGTCTGGCAAGTTGGCTAATTACTTTGGTTTAGCTAGCGAATACCCATATATAGCGGCGAGAAACCCGCATCTCAATTTCGACGTAGTTGCTGTCCCCCGTCTAAACAAGAATGCTAATTTAACCTTCGGCCGTTTCTATGGCTTGGCGATTCTTAAGAAATCAACGAAGTTAGAAGCCTCATTCAACGCTGTTTTTTCTACTGTTTTTAGCAATAAAGAGGCACAACTTGGGGATCTTTTGGGGCTGGTTCCTGTTAAGAGGCTCCTTGTCAGGGAAGGTAACCCAAACCCTTACCAACAAGTTTTCTTGAACGAAGCTCTTACTTCTCAAGCTTGGGCTGATCCTTATCCTGACAAGACAAGGGAGATTTTTGCTCGGATGATCGACAAGTCTACTTCTGGCCTCTTGTCTTCTTCTGAGGCGATTATTGAAGCTGATAAAGAGCTAACCCTTCTTCTTAAAAAGTAAAATTATATGCAAATTTACGCCAAGAAATTTTTTATTCTAACTATTCTATTAACCCTTTTTGTTATTCCGAATATTAGCCTGGTTTTGGCTCAGCCAGCGCCAGAGCCTAACCCCACCGATGGCCTTGTTCCCTGCGGTAAGGGGTCTGCTGGTCCCGAAGATTGTACCTTTGACAGTTTGCTCGCTCTGGTCAACAATGTGTTAAGTTTTGCCTTCTGGTTGGCTAGTATCGTCGCTGCGGGGGTAATTATCTATGCCGGTGGTAAAATGATCTATTATGGCGCTACTAATCCCGGCCAGGCAGCCTCAGCCAAGAAAATGCTGTGGAATGTTATTATTGGTTACTTTATTGTTATTATTGCTTGGCTGTTGGTGAAGGGGTTGGTAGATTTCTTTGCTAGAGACTCAGGACCTCTTAATGAGGCTATTATTAGAGTTTTTGGTTCTAGATAATTAATTTATGAAAATAATGAGAAAATTTCTAATCACTTTAATCCTCACGGTTTTAATTATGTCCCCAGTCTTAATAATGGCAGTTGATGAAGGCGAAGGTGGCGTGGCGGGTGGTGGCGAAGGGGATGTTTCAATCATAGCTAACCCCCTTAAGGCCAATACTGTCTCCGAATTGCTTGTGAATATTTTAGATCTAATCACTCAGATTGGGGTAGTGGTAGTAACAATGGGGATTATTTATGCTGGTTTCCTCTATGCCACTGCTCGGGGCAATAAAGACAAGGTTAGTAAGGCTCATGAGGCTTTCTACTGGACAATTGTTGGTTCGGCAATCGTTCTTGGAGCCTTTGCTATCACTAAGGTCGTCAGTGATACCGCTCAGGCGGTACTGGGTTCTTAATTATCATCTAATATTTTTAACATGACAATACAAGCAATACTTATCAGCGTCTCTAATACTCTTCTTAAGCCCGCAGTGCCTATCCTTATTGGGGTAGCTCTTGTTGTCTTCTTCTGGGGATTAGTTAAGTACCTCAATGCTGGTTTCGGTGACATTAAGAAGGTAGAAGAGGCTCGCAACCTTATGATCTGGGGAGTTATCTCCTTGACAGTAATGGTGTCTGTCTGGGGGATAGTTAAAGTCCTTCAAGGCACCTTCTTTAAGGGGGTTGATCTTAGTTCTCCGCCAGCTATCCCTTATTTTGGTGGTGGAGGTGATGGGGGTGCTCCAGATAATGGGATTCCGGCAGAAGATTATGACCGTGTGGACCCTCTTGATACTTTATTTCCATTCGAATAATTATTGTCAGTATGGTTACTACTTGCTATAATATAGGTTATATAAAATTATAAGAAGTCGAAATTTATTATTAATTATTAGTTAATTTTTTATTAAACATAAAATAACATGTTAAAAAGATTATTCGTACTTTCGCTCGCTCTAGCTCCAATGGTTACTTTAGCTCAAGCTGGTATAACAACTACTTATGTTGATAGTATTATAAACGCTCTATCAAAATGGATTAGCGCCCTTGTCCCTATCCTTATCGCTTTAGCGGTCGTCGTTCTTTTCTATGGTATTGTTAGGTATATTTGGGGTGGGGCTGAGGACAAAGAGAAGGCCAAGAATCTTCTTATCTGGGGTGTCATTGCTTTGGCTGTTATGGTCTCCATTTGGGGTCTTGTCGGTTTATTACAGAGTCTCACTGGAGTTACTACTGGCGGTACTTTGTCTGTTCCAGATGTCCCAGCGGTAAGCATCTAACATTAGGAGATAATGCCGATACTTGAGAATGTTAAACTTCATATCTTAAACCCGATAATCGGCCTCTTGTTTGTCTTGGCTCTGGTCCTCTTTCTCTATGGCTGGGTAGAATATCTCTATCAGGGCAAAGTGGGGGAGAACAGAGACCAGGCTATCAAGAGCCTTATCTGGGGGACAGTGGGTATGACGATTATGCTCTCGGTCTATGGCATTATGACAATAATTACCGAGACAATTAAGTCTCTCGGTAGTTAACAAAAAATGAATTAAAAAAAGGGGGAGGTTGAGCCTCCCTTTTTTTGGGTTTGTATCTGTATCAATAAAAAAGGCTCGACAACTGCAGGTGCAGTTGTCGAGCCGTGTGTGTACTGGTTGGCGCTTTTTTCAATTTAGCGCCAGCGCACCTCAATCTTGAGGGGCTCCTCCGTTAGGGATCGAAGTTTTACCTTACGATCTCCGGGGAGGGTTGGGAGGCGGAAGCTCTCTTCCCCTTTGACTCGGAAGGGTTCATACCAGCCCCGAGCGAAAATCTCAAGATACTCACTCCCGTCCTCGGGCGGTTCGGTGAGGCTGTAGATGCCCCACTTGCTGATCGCCCAGGGGAGCTGTACTTCTGTCGCCTTGTCCCAACTCACCTTGGCGGGGGCCTCCACAATCTTCGTCTCTCGCCAGATTATCTCTGGCACAGGACGGGAAGTAGAGCAACCTGAGACATCTAGGTTGAATTGGCTGATGATAACCATGATCATCAGGATGAAGGCCACCGTCATGATGTACCCTCTCGTTTCTTCGGTGACATCTCGTTGGAAAAGGAGACCGGATACCAGAGCATAAAGCCCTATAGCTCCAGCTATTCTCCAGAAAATTCCACTGCCGAAGATGGACGAAGTCCAATCCCAAGGAAGGAGGAAGACCATCAGGGTGATGGCTCCCACTGCCCCTACCCAGTATAGAGGACCAGTCGGTGGTGGTGGCGTGGTTGCTGGCGTGGTAGGAGCGGGTGTTGCTCCAGCGGCTGGTGTGGTACCTGGAGTTGCTGGTGCACCCGGAGCAGGTGCTCCTGCTCCAGCGACGGGCGGGTTTGTTGTGGGTTGAGGAGGGCTAGGCCGATTTTTGAACTTTTGAGCTACGGATAGCACTATGGCTACAGCAACCGTAAGACCAAAAATTATCCCCATTGTTTGTATTACTGTACCCATTGTTATTCATCTCCTTCTTGTCGGTTGGGCTGTTTCGTTATCATCTGTCCGGCAAATACTGTGGCCATTGGGATAATAGCAGAGGCGAGAGCGGCTTGAATACTTTTATTCTCAAGTTCCGAGCTTGTATCCTTTACTCCTTTTGACACAGCGTTGATCAGGTTCGTTGTTGCGGTGGTTTTGGCCCCGTAATGAGCCGCGTCACCTTTGGCGTCTTCTGCTGTGGCCAGAGCCCTTTTTTCGGCTTCTGTCACTTTGGCGGCACCTTCTCTTTCGGCGATTTTTTCTTTGGCTATTGCCTCAACAAACTTTTTTGCTTCGTCGTCGCCAGGTAGTTTCTTGAAGATAACAGGGTGATTGAAGATGAAACCACTTTCTCTCCTGATCTCCTCCTTAATTGCCAACATTTGCTCGGCAAAAACATCTTCGTCTTTTGTAGTACCCGGATCCCTGTCAACATTGATCTCTTCGTACTTCAGATTGGCAGCAAAGCGCACGGCTTTAGCGTCAGTCATTGCTGTGAGATTGATGAACCATTCGTCATTACCAAACAATGAGACATAGGGGTTGCGACAGGCTAATGAAAAGAAGTATTCTATTGTCAGATTTATGTTCTCTTCTTTGTGGGTAACACATCTGACTTTCGAATAATAGGTTGTCTTGTTAAGGTAAACAAAACAAGACTGGCTGTCTTTCCTTATTTCACCCGTTTCTCCTTGTTCGTTGATCTCGATCATTGAGCAACGCAATCTGTACCAGTAGACCTGATACCAGGGCCAAAGTCCAATCCACTGCGTGCCGAGATATTTATCACAGAGATAGCAGAACCATCTTTTACCAAACCATCCATTAAGAGGTTGGGTTATCTCGCCGTCTTCAAGTGGAACGATATCCCACATGACGGCCTTTTTTTTGCCTTTTAATTTATTTCTTTCGTTGTAACTATCTACTTCATTTTTTGTCCGTAGCATCTTGTGTCCAGACAGTGAGAAGACAAAGTCTACTGGCGTCTTACCCTTAACAATCACCTTTGCCTTACCGTCAATCTTGAAAGTAAAGCAACAGTCGAATGTGGCTAAGACCCAGATGATTATGGGGGAACTTACAATTAACCCCAACACTACTCCAATTATTATACTCATAACACGTTCTCCTTCCCCCTAGGGGGTTTCATTTTGTTGTCAAACACCAAACACAAAAATGCTTGAGGCACACAGTCCTTATAGCATTATCAATCTCTACCCTAATTATACACTATTTATATAATAAAGTCAAGTCTGAGTATCTCCTTATTTTGGTGGGCAGAAGAGGACTCGAACCTCCACGGATTTCTCCATTAGCTCCTAAGGCTAACGCGGCTACCAATTACGCCATCTGCCCAATATTTTAACAAAAACCTTGTCCGCTCAGAGGGGATCGAACCCCCGACCGTCTCCTTAAGAGGGAGCTGCTCTACCAGCTGAGCTATGAGCGGAACGTTATTTATTTGTGCTGAGCCCCGACGCTCCGGTCGGGGTCCCGACACGATTCTCTAATCGTCGTCGGGGCTATGAGCGGAACTATATTATATTAACAAAAAAAATCAAAGAGGTCGAACCTTTGGACAGCCTCTCAAGGTTCAACCTCGGGAGGGAGCCGGTGCCTAGGGAGGGAGTCGAACCCTCAATCCCTTGCGGGCGACAGATTTTAAGTCTGTAGCGTATACCAATTCCGCCACCTAGGCATTGTATTCAATTGTGAGGCCTGGGGCGGAATCGAACCGCCGTATAAGAGTTTTGCAGACTCTTGCCTTACCACTTGGCGACCAGGCCAAAGCTCTAATAATTTATCATAGTTTAAAGATTATTGAAAATCGCTTCTACCTTCTGGCGGTTCTTTTCTCCTTCGTCAATCTCGATCTCAAGATAGGGGATAGATTTCATCGTGAGTTTCTGTTTGAATAATTCGCGAATAGCGGGTCTCTGACGCTTGGCGAAGTTTAAGGCTTCGTTTTCGTATTCGGGGGGGAAGACAGAGATAAAGGCCGTCACTTTCTTCAAGTCCGGCTTAACATCACAATGAGTAACAGTGATAAAGGATTTTGTCCCCGCCTCTTTGCTTAGATAGCTAGCAATAATTTCTTGTAGAAGACCTTCTACTTTTTCTTGGCGGTGAGTCATTTTTATTTTACAAGATAAGACTTATTTTATTATTGTATCGAAAGCCTCTAAGTAATCACCCGGAGCAATTTCTGCACGGGCATCAATTTCGCCACCGAATTGGTTGCCCTCAGTTATCTCGGTCGCTTTAATCTTCTGCATCTGGAGGCCAACAATTTTGCCTCGGCCAATTTCTGTTTCTCGTCTGATGATCTTTATTTCTTTACCTATAGTAATAGTGCCTGAGACAACAGTACCGCCGATTATTTGCTTATCTTTAACTTTGCTAAAAGTTTTGAGAATCTTGGCCCGGCCTAGTACTTCCTCAATCTTTTGTTTAGGAGCGATTTTTTTCATCTCTTCTTCTAACCACTCAGAGAGTTTATAGATAATGTCAGAGTTCTGAATAGCTACTTGAGCCTTCTCGGCTTGAGTTAGGGCACTTTTCTCCGCTTTGACACGGAAGCCGATAATCTTAGCCTCAGGGAAGGCCTGAATCAACTTCACGTCGTTCTCAGTGATAGTTCCTACACCACGGTCGATAATATTGATAGCCACTTTCTCGACAGAGACTTTCCTTAATTCTTTTTCTAAGGCTTCTAAAGTTCCAGCAACATCTGCTTTAATAACGAGAGGTAAGATTACTTGGCCGACTTCTCTCTTAATTAATTCACAACCGCAGTCTACTTCTTCATGACAAGCAGCAAAACATTCTGCTTCTTTTTTGTCAGCAAAAGCCTTGAAAGGGTAGCCGACTTGAGGCAATTTATTGAAGCCAAAAATTTTGGCCGGTGAGGAAAAGGTGAGCTCTTTTGTTTGTTTGTCTAAGAAGTCAGTTAGACGTTTTATCTTCGTTACCTCATTGCCCACAACGATAAAATCGGTATTCTTAAGGGTGCCATTTTTTATAATTAAGGTGGCAGTAATTCCGACCTTAGGGTCACGGTGAGACTCTAAGACAAAACCTTCGGCTGGAGCCTTGGTTTCTCCTTGCAACTCCTCCATTTCTGAGACGAGAAGCAGAAGGTCTAGGAGTTCATCTACTCCGGTTCCTTCTATCGCGGAGATTGGAGCGAAGGGGACATTGCCGCCATAACCTTCAACAAAAACACCGTTCTCGGCGAGACTTTGTTTCGTGTTCTCGACGTTGGCGGCTGGTTTGTCAATTTTGTTGATAGCAACGACAAAAGGGGTGTTGTGCTCCTTAATAGATTCTAGGGCTTCTAGGGTCTGAGTCTTCACACCCTCTTCAGCTGAGACAACGAGAATAGCCATGTCGGCAATTTGAGCGCCTCGTTCACGCATTGTGGTAAAAGCGGAGTGACCAGGGGTGTCAATAAAAGTTATTTTCTTACCACTGTGAATTACTTCGTAGGCGCTAGTGTTCTGAGTGATTCCTCCGGCCTCTTTGTCGACAATGTTGGTCTTGCGGATATAATCGAGGAGTTTAGACTTGCCATGGTCAACATGGCCCATTACTGCAATAACAGGAGGACGTTCAATAGTATCGGTTTTTAAGCTTACTTTAGTCATAAGTCTTAATTAAACCAGAAAAAGTGTTATTTTACAAACTTGAAGCCTTGTCGATAGACTCTTTTTCTTCTTGGGAGAGTTCGTAATCAGATTTGCCATCCTTAAGTGGTTTGGCATAGACACTAACTTTGTCGCGAGAATAGAGACTAGAAATTACCAAGCCGTCACCGTTCTCATCCATAAAGCAGGTAGCAAAACTCTGGTTACCGCCTTGGTCACGGAAGGGATTATAACGAACAGTGTGAACTTTTTGCACTGCCTTAGCTAGACGACCATTGATATTATCTATCTCTTGAGCAATCAGCTTGGTACGTTCGTCGAGACGACGGGATGTTTTTACAAATTCTTCGATAACGTTTTCTAGGTCGCCACCTCGTTTTCCGGTAAGGAGATTAGATAGCCGACGGTCAAGAATAAAAAGTCTGACAAGAGAAAATACAGCAATGGCGATGAAGCCGACGGTAATAATAAACAAAACGTTTAAATCAATCATTGCCCTATTATATCCTGACCCCCGCTAGACCTCAAGCCCTGGCGGGTTCTTGGATTTTTGTTATGATTTAGATTATGGCAAAAATGAGAAGAATTTTTTGGGATACAGCGGCGGGGTTCAATAATCCGGCGAGTATTCATACTGAAGGACTTAAGGCCGAGAAGGCGGTGGAAGAGGCACGGGCGAAGATTGCTGAGATTCTTTTTGCGCACCCAGACGAAATTATTTTTACTGGCTCAGGGACGGAGAGTGATAACTTGGCGATACTTGGTTTGGCTGAAGCCATTGGTGTGAGAAATGCGACTTCAAGTGAGCCTGCCTGTCCGGTAGGCAGGCCCGAAGTCGTTTTTCGCACACCAAAACCAGGAAGAATAATTACCACCGCCATTGAACACAAGGCCGTGCTCGAACCATGTCGCCATTTGCAGAGAAAAGGTTACCGAGTTACTTACCTGAAGGTTGATAAAGAAGGACAAGTAGACTTGAAAGAATTAAAAGAATCTCTCACTAAGGATACTTTTCTTGTCTCTGTAATGATGGCTAACAATGAGATAGGGTCTATCCAGCCGATAAGAGAGGTGGCCAAAATTATTCGTAGTCATCGTAAGGTTAATGGTACTCATCTTCCTTATCTTCACACCGACGCTTGCCAAGCGGGAAGATTTTTGGATCTCAATGTGGCTAAGCTTGGGGTGGATCTTCTCTCTTTTAATGGCTCTAAGATTTATGGCCCGCAGGGGATTGGCGCACTGTATGTTCGTCGGGGTGTGATGGTTGCACCAATTATTCATGGTGGCGGGCAGGAAAGAGGTTTAAGATCTGGCACTTTAAATGTCTCGGGGATTGTTGGTTTGGCTAAAGCTCTGACTATTTGTCAGAAAGAGAGAGTTAAAGAAAGTGCGCGTCTCGAAAAAATTCAGAAAAAATTAATCACTGAGTTGAAGAAAATTCCCGGTGTAACTATCAATGGTGGTTTAGAAAATAGGTTGCCGAATAATATAAATTTCTCAATTTCTGGCCCCGCCGATGGCGGGGTAAACCTAGAAGGTGAACAGTTAGTGCTAGAGCTCGATGCCAAAGGCTTCGCCGTCTCGTCGGGGAGCGCTTGCTCCCACGACGGTGGTGATGGCTCTTATGCTATCCGAGCGATTGGCGGGAGCGAAGAACAAGCCACTGGCGCTGTGCGAATTAGCCTCCCTCGCGAAGCTATTCTCTCTGATGTCCCTTATTTTTTAAGATCTTTGAAAGAGATTATTAATAGGTACAAAAAAGTTAATTTTTAGTATAATAAATTTATGTATACTCTCTCTAAATTAAATTTTGAGTTTGAAGCTCTAGAGCCTTATCTAGACAAGGAGACAATGGCCATTCATTATGGCAAACATCATCAGTCTTATTGTGACAAATTGAATAAGGTATTGAAAAAATATCCTGATCTATTAGCTAAACCAGCTGAAGATTTATTAAAAGATCTAAACATTTTGCCGGAGGAAGTAAGGAAATCAGTCCAGAATTTTGGCGGCGGCTTTGTGAATCACGATTTCTTTTGGAGTATTCTTACTGTGCCTAAAGAAAAGAATTTTCCCACCGGCAAATTGGCGCAAAAAATTGATGAACAGTTTGGAAGCTTTGCTGATTTCCAAAAACAACTAAATGATAAAGCTGTCAGCCTCTTTGGTTCGGGTTGGGTGTGGCTAGTGGTCAATGCAGAGGGTTATTTAGAAATTATTTCTACTTCTAATCAAGACAGCCCTCTTAGTTTAAATAAGAAACCTTTGCTAACAATTGATGTCTGGGAACATGCTTATTATCTAAAATATCAGAATCGTCGCGCTGAGTTTGTGGAGGCGGTTTGGTCTGTTTTTGCCTGGCAAAAAATAGGGGAGATTTACGAGTCTCTTTAAGAGTGATTTTTTTGATTATTTATGTTAGTATAACGAATAATAGATTAAGTTATATGGATATAAAAGATTTAAATCGTAGCCAATTTTTGTTGTTGCTTATGCTGATTATGTTTGTCAGTTCTATTACTACAGCTATTGTTACCGTCACTCTGATGGATCAGTCACCTAAGGCCGGCGTTACCAACACTATCAATCAGGTTATCGAGCGGGTTATCCCGGGTGCTACTACTACTATTGTCAAGATTGTTAAGGAAGAGTCCCCAACTGTGAGTGAAGGCGAGCAAATTGTTAAAGCTATGAATTTAGTCTCACCTTTTGTTGTTGGGCTAAACAAAACTACAAATGAGGGTGCCGTCAGTCGCCTGGGCACTGGTTTTATTGTGAGGGACGATATTGTCGCGACCGCTCTTAAGAATGTGCCAGATGATCTCAAGGCTATGACGATTGTTAAAGGTGGAGTAAGTGTTCCCGGGGAGCTTGTTTATCGTGATGTTGGTAATAATATTGTGTTCGTTCGCTTCGTGGCGACGAGTACCCTATCGGCCGAGAAAATTGTTTTTGCTGAAGACGTCCCAGCTAGTGGCCAGACGAGTGTCTCCCTTTCTTATATTGACAACAGTAGTCCAGAGATAATGATTGGGATTATTATGGGAGTGACTAATGTTACTGCCACCTCAACCCCCAATCTATCTTCTGAAGTTATCCGAACCGGCTCGGTGATCGGTGATAATATCGGTGGCCCAACTATCAATATTGCCGGCGAGATAACTGGCGTCGGAATTTCTCGAGGCTATGCCCTCTCAGCGGGGACTCTCAAGTTTCTCGTTGACCAGATTAAATAATTTATGCCTCCATTTCAAAATTTTACAACCAAAGCGCGCGAAGTTATTCGCCGGTCTCATGAGCTAGCTATTGAGCGTGGGCAAAATCAGGTCAACCCCTTCCATTTGTTGGCCGCTTTGTTATTGCAAGAAGAGAGTCTTGTTGTCTCTATTATCGATAAATTGGAGGTTGACTCTCTCTCGTTAACAGACCATGTCTTAGATAATATTGAAGCTTCTAGTGCTGGTAATGTTATGAGTCCGTCTTATCAGATCTATCTTACTCCAGAGCTTGTCCGTGTCTTCGATACTTCGGCCAAGGTGGCCAATAATCTCAACGAGGAGTTTGTCTCGACTGAGCACTTACTCTTGGCCTTACTCGATGTCCCTAGCCCGGTGAGGGACCTCTTGTCTCGTTTCAAGGTTGCGACTGATGCAGTGCTAAATATCATTCAAGAGATTAAGGCTGGCAAAATTTCTCCGGCTCCTAACCAGAAGAAGACAAAAGCGATCGAGAAATTTACCAAGAACCTTACCGATATGGCCCGAGCTGACAAGCTCGACCCTGTTATTGGACGCGATGATGAGATCCGTCGTGTGATGGAGATCCTTTCTCGTCGCACTAAGAATAATCCTGTTCTCGTGGGAGAGGCAGGTACTGGAAAGACCGCGATTGCCGAGGGTCTGGCTATTCGAATTGCTAAAGGCGAAGCGCCAGAATCTCTCCAAGACCGTGAGATTGTCTCGCTTGATCTTGGGTCTCTCTTGGCCGGGACGAAGTATCGTGGTGAATTCGAAGAACGTCTAAAGAATATTATAAAAGAAATTGAGAAGTCTGAAGGTAAGATAATTCTCTTTATTGACGAGATTCATACTATTGTTGGTGCTGGTGCGGCTGAGGGGGCAGTGGATGCTTCTAATATGTTGAAGCCGGCTCTTGCTCGTGGCGAGTTGCGCACGATTGGAGCCACTACTATTAAGGAGTACCAGAAATATATTGAGAAGGATCAAGCTCTCACTCGCCGTTTCCAGCCAGTCACTGTGGAGGAGCCAACGGTGGAGGATGCCATCACTATTTTGCGTGGGCTTAAGGATAAGTATGAGTTGCACCATGGTGTGCATATCACCGACGGGGCTATTGTCTCGGCGGTCAATTTGTCTAGTCGTTATATTACGGATCGTTTCTTGCCGGACAAAGCTATCGACCTTATCGATGAAGCCGCTTCGGCTCTTCGTCTTCAACTAGAGAATAAACCCGTTGCTTTAGAAGATGGTGAGCGCAAGATTATGCGTCTTGAAGTTGAGAAGGAGGCAATGAAGAAAGAGGTAGAATTGTCTGACAATAAAGAGGCAAAGGCACGAATTAAAGAGATCGAGAAGAGTATTAGTGAGTATAAGGAGACTATTCACGAGATAGAGCTGAAATGGAAGAATGAGAAACAGCTTATCGGCGAAATTCGTCAG
>Ga0265297_10003578_pt1 | contig 27708 bp, 25 predicted proteins | sample Munlanlwell13791_FD_192502 | JGI IMG/M metagenome (GOLD analysis project Ga0265297, IMG submission 192502) | Leachate microbial communities from a municipal landfill in Southern Ontario, Canada - Leachate well 137-91 | ecosystem: Engineered > Solid waste > Landfill > Unclassified | place...
AAGAAGATACTACTACTTGCAGTGGAGCTAAGAATAACCATTGTCCTACATCAACTGCAACAGGAACCCCTTGGATTAGTATTTCTCAGACAGAAGCTATTGCTACCTGCGCTGCGCTAGGCAATGGCGCACATCTCATAACTAACGCCGAATGGACACTACTTGCCCGAAGTATTGAAAGTGTGCCTGCAAACTGGACAGGAGGAAGTGTTGGTTCGGGTATTCTTAAACGAGGTAATGTAGGAATAGTCGATGCGGGAAGTTATAATGGAGCAGATCCTGATACAGGAATATCTAACAATTTGGCAGAATTAGTTTTAAGTAATGGACAATCAATTTGGCATCTTTCTGGTAATGTTTGGGAATGGAATAATGATATTTGTACGACAGTAGATGGAGATGGAAACGGTGATTGGTACAATAGCGGAGCATGGGTTGAATGGAATGATTCTCATTTAGCTGATTACGAAAAAACAGTTTCTGGTCCATTGGGAAATTTCACAAGTACCAATGGAGTTGGTCGATATTATGGCTGCACTACTAACGGCAATGCCGTGCGACGTGGTGGGCGTTGGAGCGATGGCACGTTCGTGGGGGTCTTCGCGGTGACTTTGGACGTTTTGTCTGCGACTTCGAGCACGAGCCTCGGGTTTCGTTGCGCGAGGTAGCCCTTGTAGCAATCTGATAATCTAACGAAAAGATTACTTTGAGTAATCTTTTTCGGCCTTTTTTAAGAGGAAATTTTTAAAGTATGTCTAATCATAATGATTTGGTAATATTTCAAAAAGTTTATGATTTAAAAAAGCAAAATATTTGCTTTTTATTTTTTGGAAAATAGCGTAGCATATGTATAGATAATTATTTATTGCATTTAGTATGAGCAAAATGATAAAAAAGTATGATTGTATTGTTATTGGGGGAGGGCCAGCAGGGATGATGGCGGCTATTCGCAATGGAGAATTGAAGAAAAAGGTTTTGCTTTTGGAAAAAAATAAGATACTGGGAAGAAAGCTTCTTTTAACGGGCGATGGCAGATGTAATCTTAGTCATTTGGAGAAAAATAATAAAGATTTTTCTAAAAAATTTGGCAAGCAAGGTGATTTTTTGTTATCTCCTTTTTCTATTTTTGGACCGAAAGAGACTTTTGATTTTTTTGAAAGAAATGGTCTTTCTTTGCATACTGAAGATAGTGGAAGGATATTTCCTAGAAGCAACAAATCAAAGGATGTTTTGAATGTGCTAGTGAAGCTTTTGAAAAAAAATAATGTAGATATTTTAACTGGTTTTGAAGTTAAAGATTTTATTGTTAATAATAATAAAATAGAAAAAATTATTTCGAATAATGGAAAGGAATTTATTGCTAAAAACTATATCTTAACTACAGGCGGAAAATCGTATCCTATAACTGGATCTAATGGGTCTGGTTTTATTTTTGCTGAAAAAATGGGGCATAAAATCATTTCAGTTAGGCAAGCATTGTCACCTATGAAAATAAAAGAAGAATGGGTAAAAGAACTGACGGGTATTACTATGCAAAATATTTCGGTCATTTTTTATTGTAATAAGAAAAAAATATTAAAAAATAGAGGGAGTGTATTGTTTACTCATTTCGGGATTACTGGCCCAATGGTATTAAATGCAAGCAATGAAATTGGAGATTATATTGAAAGCGGAAATGTAAAAATAATTATGGATTTATTGCCTGATAAGGATATTAATCTTTTAAAAAATGAATTATCTGCAAAAATAATCGAAAATAAAAATAGGTCTATTAAAAATATCCTGAATCATTTTTTCCCTGAAAAAATATCAATATTGGTTTTAAATTTATCTGATATAGATGAAAGGAAAAAGGGAGTAGAAATTAAAAAAACAGAAATACTCAAGATTGTTTCGAAAATAAAAAATATTGAACTTAATTTTGATGGTTTTCTTGGTTTTGAAGTGGCTATGGCAACAAAAGGAGGGATATCTTTGGCAGAAATCGATGCTAAGACTATGAAATCGAAATTAATCAGTAATTTATTTTTCGCTGGAGAAATAATTGATTTAATAGGAGTATCTGGTGGATATAACCTTCAATTATGTTGGACTACTGGATATGTGGCTGGCAATTCAGCTGTTTCTGTTTAAAACGGGCAAAAGATGTGTTTTTGTGTGAATTTGTTGACTTTGTTATTATTTTATAGTATTATTATTTTAATATAATAAAGTAACCTATAGGAATGTACTTTCTGCTAAAGGCAGATTTTTTAATTGTATGGAAATAAGAAATATTGCAATTATTGCGCACGTAGACCATGGTAAAACAGCATTAACCGATGCTTTGATGAAACAAACAGGCATGGTTGAAGAGGGGTTTAGTATGGATACAAATGATTTGGAAAAAGAAAGAGGCATTACTATTTATTCAAAAAATGGGTCTTTGTTTTATAAAGGCACTAAGATAAATATTGTTGATACTCCTGGCCATGCTGATTTTGGCTCTGAAGTGGAACGAGTTTTACGTTCAATTGATTCAGTTTTGCTTGTTGTTGATGCTCAGGAGGGGCCTATGCCGCAAACAAAATTTGTTTTAAAAAAATCTTTGGAATTAGGATTGAAGCCAATTGTTATTATTAATAAAATTGATAAGCCAGCTGCTGAACCTGAGCATACAAAAGAATTGGTTTATGAATTGTTTTTAGATTTAGGCGCAAATGATGAACAATTAGATTTTCCTGTAATTTATGCAATTGGACGAGAAGGGGTTGCTAAAAAAAATTTAACAGATGATTCCAAAGATTTAAGTCCGCTTTTGGATCTAATTATTGAAAGAGTAAAGTTGGCATCTTCAGAGGAACTATCAAAAAGTAAATTACGTGCTCAGCCATTTAATTTAGCTTATGATAATTTTTTGGGCAGAATGGCTATTACTAGAATATATGAAGGCAGATTAAAAAAAGGAGATGAAGTTTTTGTTAAAGGAATTTTACCAGAAGCTAGAAAAGGAAAGATAGTAAAAATGTTTACTTTCAGGGGGATGGAAAGAGTTGAAACAGATAGTGTTGAAGCTGGAGATGTTTTGATGTTTGCTGGAATTTCTGATATCAATATCGGAGAAACTATTTGCAACGATCCAGATCAAGAAGCTTTACCGGTAATTACTATTGATGAACCGACCATTTCTTTAAATTTTTTGGTGAATAATTCTCCTTTTGCTGGCCGTGAAGGAAGATTTGTTACAAATAGGCAGGTAAAGGAAAGATTAGAAAAAGAGCTTGAGGTGAATGTCGGATTAAAAGTTGATTTATCTAGTACTGATTTTTATAAAGTTTATGGCAGGGGTGAGTTGCATATTGCTATTCTTTTGGAACAAATGAGAAGAGAAGGATATGAACTTCAAGTTTCACAGCCACAGGTAATTATTAAAGAAGAAGAAGGCAGGAGATTTGAGCCTTTTGAAGAGGTAATTATTGATGTACCTGAAAGTTGTTCAGGGATTGTGATTGAAAAATTATCAAAAAGAAGAGGAATAATGCAAGAAATGAAGCCTGAGGCTGGGCATGTAAGATTAGTTTTTGAAATGCCAACTAGGGGATTGCTTGGATATAAGCCAGATTTTGTAATTGATACTAAAGGAGAAGGAATTATTTCCAGCAGAGTAATCGGATTCAGGCCTTATGTTGGAGAAATAGAAAAAACTTCTGTTGGTTCTATGGTTTCGATGATGACGGGAAAGTCTTCTGGATTTTCACTTTTTAATCTCCAAGAAAGAGGAGAATTATTTATTGGGCATGGTGTTGATCTTTACGAAGGAATGGTTATTGGAACTGTGTCAAAAGGTAATGATATGTTGGTAAATCCGACTAAAGGAAAAGAACTTACTAATATGCGTGCGTCTGGATCTGATGAGGCAATAAGACTTATCCCGCCGAAAGAAATAACTCTTGAAAAAGGAATGAGTATAATGAAAGAAGATGAATATTTAGAAATAACGCCAGCAAGTATCAGGCTTCGAAAGCAGTACTTAAACGAAAATGATAGAATAAAGGCGAAAAGAGGTTCGTCTAAAATTTAGAAGTGAGATGGAATTCTTTTTTGCCTTTCCTTTTTCGTCGACATAAATTCTTTGCTAAGAATTTAACTGTTTGCGCTCAGTCAGCGCAAAAGGCGAAGAAAAAGGAATGACAAAACGAATTCTTCTAGAAAATTTTAGAGTACTCAAAGCAAGAAGAAGTGGAAAATGGTTGATTGCTTTGCAATCTTTTTAGAGTAATTTTTATTTCACAAAAACATCGTAGCGGACGGAAGTCCGCTTTTGAATTTAAAAAAAAGAGGTTCGTCTAAAATTTAGAAGTGAGAAGGAATTCTTTTTTGTCTTTCCTTTTTCGTCGACATAAATTCTTTGCTAAGAATTTAACTGTTTGCCCTCAGTCAGCGCAAAAGGCGAAGAAAAAGGAATGACAAAACGAATTGCGTTGTTTATGAAATTTTAATGTGCCAAAGGGTGGAAGTAGAGAAAATCGTAGCTTGCAAGCAAGCTTTTTATTATTTTGGCGAGGTCCGACCTCGTAACGAGGTTCGACTTCGATTGTCAAACGAAATATCCTCGCTGTCATTGCGAGGAGTGCGAAGCACGACGAAGCAATCTAAGAGCCTAATAAAATAAATAGATTGCTTCGTTATTTGCTTCGCTCTCTCCTCGCAATGACAAACTATTTTGGCGAGGTCCGACCTCGATTGTCAAACGTTTAAGAGAGGAGAGGAGGGGTAACAAAGTTGTTTTTTAAAATTATTTTGATATAATATTGTTAATGAAGAACATAATTAAAAACACAAATCCTCTCTCTCTCTCTCTCTCGTAAAAAACGAGTAGCTTTTACTCTCATAGAACTTCTAGTAGTCATTGCAATTATCGGCATCCTCGCCGGTATTATTATCGTATCAATGACCAATGCAACAAATAGCGCTAATGACGCACGACGAAAAGCTGATATTAATTCTATCAATAAGGCATTGTTAGTTTATGGAACACAACATGATGGAATATATCCAATCCAAGCAACCGAATGTACAATCGGGGGAGGGACTACTCCTTGCAGTGTTCTAGCTTCAGAAATGTCGGAATTACTTCCTAGTTTGCCAACAGATCCAACAAGCGGAAGGTATTATAGATATTTTACTAATAGCAATGGTTCTAGCTATACTGTCTATGCAGACTTATCTAGTAGTCAATTCGCATTAGGGTCAGGGCAAACTTGTCCTACGGATTGGATAGATTCTGGTTATGGATTCTGTGTTATGAAATATGAAGCAAAGAATGTCGGGGGAATTGCTACATCTGCTGCTACTGGTACTCCTTGGGTCAGTATTACTCAAACAGAAGCTATTGCTACTTGTGCTGCGCTAGGCAATGGAGCACATCTCATAACTAACGCCGAGTGGACATTACTTGCCCGAAATATTGAGAGTGTACCTGCAAACTGGACAGGAGGAAGTGTTGGTTCGGGTATTCTTAAACGAGGTAATGTGGGAATAGTCGATGCGGGGAGTTATGATGGAGCAGGTCTTGATGCAGGAATATCTAATAATTTGGCAGAATTAGTTTTAAGTAACGGACAATCAATTTGGCATCTTTCTGGCAATGTTTGGGAATGGAATAATAATACTTGTATTGCAGGGTCTGGAGAAGGAAATTGGTATAATAGTGGAGCATGGATAGAATGGAATAATTCTAATTTATCTGATTACGAAAAAACAGTTTCTGGACCATTGGGAAATTTCACAAGTGTCAATGGTGTTGGTCGATATTATGGTTGCAGTGTTAACGGTAATGCCGTGCTACATGGTGGGAATTGGGGTTTTGGTGCGGGCGCAGGGACCTTCGCGTCGGATTTGACCGGTTCGTCTGCGGATTCGTTCGGATCCGTCGGGTTTCGTTGCGCACGGTAACCCTTAATCTAATAATTAATCTTACGAAATGCTCCCCCCTGTCATTGCGAAGAGGTCGAAGCACGACGAAGCAATCTAATAATAAAATAAATAGATTGCTTTGTTATTCGCTTCGCTCTCTCCTCGCAATGACAAATGCGTTTCGTAATTCAAAGTATAATTATCCATACATAAATTTTCTGTTGATCCGCCAACTGGCGAAAGCACAACCCTCCAAAGGCGGGCAAGAAGGCGAAAAAAAAGGAATGACAAAACGAATTCTTCTAGAAAATTTTAGAGTACTCAAAGCAAGGAAAATGAAAAATAGTAACTTTGATAGATAATAAAAACAGAGCTGAATGCTCTGTTTTGTATTAAACAATTTTTTGGAATTCTATATCGTTTCCGTTTTCATCATTCATCTGAGCCCATATTTTAATAATTGTGACATCAGGAAATTTTTCTTTTATAATTGTTTCTTCTTTGCGCATATCTTCTATCTGTTTTGTTTTTTCTTCTTCAATATTTGCAAAGTTATATGATTTGTATGCTCCGCAATCGCTATGATGTACTAGTATAACATTTTTAGCTCCATGCCTTTCATAAGATATTCCAATTTCGTTTAGAATAAATTCTTTTACTTCTGGTGTTCCATCAACAAGAGCTTTTCCTGAGCCTGCATTTGAAATGACATCGCAATCTCCGAAATAATAATTTTCTTTTATCCAACTCAAAGTTTTGTTCTGTAGACGGAAATCCATGCATTTAAGCATTACGTTATTACATTGATGTGACATATGAAATATTTATATTAATAATAATTATAAATGCAAATAAACTTTAATTTATGTTGTATGTTTTTTTGAGTTTTTGAATGCGAGCATAGGACTCATAAATCTTTTTTTCGTCTATTTCTCCGCTTGCAACTGCTTGGTAAATTGCATCAATTGTTTTTGATGGAGCTTTTTCATCATATATTTTTATATTATTGGAAATAATTAGCATATCACAGCCAGCATTGATAGCTTTTACGGCTGCTTTTTCTTCCCCATAATGTTCTGTTATTGCACCCATTTGCATATCGTCTGAGATAATGACTCCTTTGAATTTGAGAGTACTTCGGAGCAATCCTTGAAGAAAAGTTTTAGATAGCGTAGCTGGATATTCTTTATCGATATTTTGATTGACGATATGAGCGGTCATAATAATGTCATTATATCCGTTTTGGATGAGATAAGCATAGGGGATTAATTCTTTGACACTGTATGTATTTGTAATATCTACCATACCAAGATGGCTATCTGACGTAGAGCTTCCGTGTCCTGGAAAATGCTTGATGGCTGAAATAATTTTTTCTTGATGTAATCCTTCGATGAATTTGTTTGCATAAATGAATACTTTTGATGGGTCATCGCTAAAAGATCTTTCAAGATATCCGATTACGGGGTTTGTCGGATTAACATTGACATCGACAACTGGAGCAAAATCAAGATTAAATCCTAATTCTTTCAATTCTGATCCAATTTTCTGGCCTTCGATCTTTGCAGTATCTGCATTATTAGTCAGTCCAATTTTTTCCGCACTTATAATATTTGTGAATCCATATTTTTCTTTGAGTCTATTAACATATCCGCCTTCTGAATCAACGGCGACGAATATTGATGAATTTGCATATTTTTTAATATTTGCGATTAATTTTTTTGTCTGTTCTGGACTTTCAATATTTCTTTTCATTATTCCACTAGAGGGATTGTCTTTATCAAAAAGAATAATTCCTCCAATGTTATTATTTTTGATTTCTTTTACAATATATGAGTCTTGATCGACTTCTAATCCGCGGAAACCAATAACAATCATTTGTCCGATCATATTCCTTAATTCTTTTTCTTTATTTGCTTTATTTATTGTAGTTGCAAAAGATATTGAAAAAATAAATAATATAGCTATCAGAATAACTGGAAATATTATTCTTGTGCGATTGTATTTCATCTTTTCTTGTATTATAATAATCTTATAAATTGTTTATATTATAAATTATGAATCAAATAAAACAGATATGCAAGTGTAACATTTGCGGTAATATCGTCGAAATTTTGCATGCTGGAGTTGGCAACCTTGTTTGTTGTAATCAGCCAATGGAAAAATTAGTTGAAAAAACTCAACAAGAAGAAGGATTTGAAAAACATTTGCCCGTTATCGAGAAAAAAGGAAGCCTTATAAAAATAAAAGTTGGCGATGTCTTACATCCAATGGAAGATACTCATTTCATAGAGTGGATAGAAGTAGTAGAAGATGGCGTTTCTTATAGGAAAATGCTGAATCCTGGCCAGTCTCCAGAAATGCAAATAGAAGTTGGAGATGGTGAAATTTTTGTCAGGTCTTTTTGTAACATCCATGGAGTATGGAAAAGTGATAAAATAATTAAAGGAGAGACTGGGAAAATAAGTTTTAACCAGTTTGAAAAAGTTGATTTAAGAATTGCAAAAGTTCTTGAGGCAGTAGCCTTAGATGGTTCTGATAAACTTTTAAAATTAAGCGTTGAGATGGGAGATGAGACTAGGCAAATACTTGCTGGTATCGGAAAGTTTTATAAACCGGAAGAGTTAGTTGGTAAAAAAATAGTCATAGTTGCTAATTTGGAGCCAAGAATGCTTCTTGGACAAGAGAGCCAAGGAATGATCTTAGCTGCTAAGGATGAAGAAAATCTTTCTGTATTAGTCGTAGAGAAAGGTATTGCTTCAGGAATAAAAATAAGTTAAATAAAAATTATGAATAAAAAAAAAGAAGTTGTTTTAAATAAGGATGAAGTTTATTGTAATTGTAATGATCATGTATTTTTTGAAACGAAAATTTTTAAATTGTTATTTTTTATTTTCATTTTGTTTCTGGTATTTTTTGCTTGTATATCAACTCAAAAAATGATAAAGGAAAAAAATTCAGTTCTTACTCCTGAAACAGAAGCCAATTTTATCAATATTAATAAGACAGGAACTGTGTATGCAGTCCCTAGCGTCGGTTTAATCAGTTTGAATTCGACAATCAGCGCAAAAACTATTGCTGAAGCCTTGAAGCAAAATAATGAAAGAATCTCTCGTGTTGTCATTTTTTTGAAGTCTCAAGGAATTGCTAGCGAGGATATTAAAACTTCTAATTTTAATGTATATCCGAATTATGAATGGATAAAAACTGAAGATACATTTTCTAATGTAACAACCGAAGGACAAAGAAAAATTGCTGGTTATGAAGTATCTCAAACAACAGAAGTCAAGATACGGGATTTGAATAAAATAGGATTGGTTATTGATGGAGCAATCGAAGCTGGAATTAATAATGTCAGCGATTTAAGCTTTGTAGTTGAAGATGAAGATGCTGCAAGAGCTCAAGCTAGAGAAAAAGCAATCAGCGCTGCAAAAATTGAAGCTCAGAATATTGCCGACAAGCTTGGAGTCAAACTTGGAAGTGTGAGCAATTATAATGAATCATTTTCGATTCCGAGTTATCGTAGTTCTGTAGGTTATGAAAAGGCAATGGATTCGTCTTTGCCAACAGCTGTTGAAATCGGAAAAAATAAAATAGAAGTAACGGTTAATCTTTCATTTAAAATCAATTAAAGAATAATAAAATGGAAAACGAAGCAGGAAAAAATAGAGCAATAATTAAAAATATTGCATGGGTGCTTGTTGCTATTTCGATAATTGCTTGTTGTTATTATGCGATTGTTTTAATAGGCAAAAATAATAAGATTGAGGAGGAACGTAAGAATGAAGCAGTAAAAAATATCAAGGATAATGAAAAAAAAGAAATGGAGCAAGAAAATAATATTAAAACCACAACAGATCAATCAAAGGCAGATCAACTAAAAATAGAAATATTAAAAGAAGGCACTGGCACTGCTGTTACAAAGGCAGGAGATGTGATTACTGTCCATTATACTGGAACTTTAGTTAATGGAAATAAATTTGATTCTAGTGTAGACAGGAATGTTCCTTTTGAATTCACTCTTGGCGCAGGATATGTCATAAAAGGATGGGATCAAGGCTTGCTTGGAATGAAGATTGGAGAAAAAAGAAAGTTGACTATACCTTCTAATTTAGGCTATGGAAAAACTGGCAATGGAGTTATCCCTGCTGATGCAACCCTTATTTTTGATGTTGAATTACTAAAAATAAAATAATCAGATAAATTATTATTCGTAAAAATAAGCTAAAAAGCAGATTTGTTGATCTGCTTTTTGTTTATAAGTGATTTTAAGATTCTTATGTTTTATGATATATTTGTTATATATTATGTTAATCAAAGTAAAAGTAATCCCTTCTTCTCGAGTAGAATCAATCATAAAAAAGAAAGAAGATTCTTTTGAAGTTTGTGTTCGAGAGCCTCCGATTGAAGGAATAGCAAGTCAAAGAGTCTTTCAAGTTTTGGCTGATTATTTCCAAATAGAAAAAGGAAAAATACGATTAATCAGAGGATCCAAAAAAAGAAATAAGATTTTTGAAATATTAGATTAAAATGGAAAAAATAATTCCTATTTATAAACCAGTCGGTTTTTCAAGTTTTGATATTGTAAAGAAATTTAAAAAAGAATCTGGCTTTGTCAAAAAGATCGGACATGGCGGGACCCTTGATCCATTTGCATGCGGAGTTCTGCTTTTATTATTAGGAGATGCAACGAAGAAATTTGAAGAAATAAGAAAATGGAGAAAAATTTATTTAGCAGGAATAAGACTTGGAGCGTTTTCTTCGACTCAGGATGTTTCAGGAAATATTGAGATGTTTGATTGTGAGAGAATTTCTTTGACGTCAATAAGAGATATTTTAAATAATATGTCTAATAAAGATATAATACAGAAGGTTTCGCCTTTTTCTGCCGCAAAACATAATGGCCAACCACTTTATAAGTTTGCAAACAAAGGCATAATAATTGAAAAAAGGAAAAAAATTTTCTTAGGAAATATTGAAGTAGTTTCTTATAAATGGCCATTATTAACAATTAGAGTTGAAGCTTTGGGCGGAGCTTATATAAGGCAATTGGCAGAAGATTTCGGTGTTGAAGCTGGTTGTAAGTGTTTTGTTTATTTTCTTGAAAGAGAGAAAGTTGGAGAATATGATATTTCTAATTGTTATAAGATTGATAAATTTAATAATATTTTAAATTAGTATGGAAGAATTCAATCAATTCCTAATGAATAAGGCAATATTATCTAGTATTTTGGCGTGGTTTATAGCACAGACAACAAAAGCTATTTTTTTAACTATTAAAAATCGGAAATTCAGATTTAATTTATATTCTTTACCTGGAGGATTTCCATCATCTCATAGCGCTACTTGCGTTGCATTGGTGACTGCAATAGGATTAATTGATGGGTTGAATAGTTCTGTTTTTGCTGTTTCGGTAATCTTAGCTGTATTTATAATATATGATGCAAAAGTAATAAGAGTAGCTGCTGGCAAACAGGCTCAGTCTCTAAATAAGGTTTTAGATATGATAGAAGAAGATACGGGAGAGAGAATAGAAAAATTAAAGGAAATATTAGGACACAGCTTGCTTGAAATATTATGCGGCGGACTTATTGGTGTTTTAGCGGCTTTAATAATTTGCTTATGGTAGAAGTACCAGATGAATATAAAGCTGGATTTAAGTTTTTTTTGGGTCAAAAAATTGATTTATCAAAATATCCTCTGATACCAAGAAAGGAAACAGAATATTGGGTTTTTGAAGCCATAAAAGAAATTGCTAGCAAGAAGAAGGCTTTCTGCTTGGATCTGTTTTCTGGTTCTGGGTGTATTGGTATTGCTGTTTTAAAAAATACTGATGCTTTTTGTGATTTTGGAGAAATAAATGATAACTTTTTAGAACAAATAAGAATTAATATTGCGTTAAATGATATCAACGGTGATAAATATTCTGTTTTTAAAACAGATATTTTTTCTGGAATTAATAAAAAATATGATTATATCTTAGCTAACCCTCCTTATGTAGCAGAAAAAAGAATTAACGAGGTAGGAAAAGATGTTCTTGCTTTTGAGCCAAAAATCGCTTTATTCTCTGGAGAAGATGGAATGAATGCAATAGAAAAATTTTTGCATGAAGCAAGAAATTATCTTAACGATAAAGGAATTATTTTTTTAGAATTTGATCCTGAGCAAGAAAAACAGATAGATTATATTTTGAAAAAAGAAAAATATTCTAATTGGAAATTTTTTTATGATCAGTTCAAATTGGTTCGTTTCGTAAGAGCGGTTTTATAAATATTAATGTTATTAAAATGGATTATCTAATTTATATTTTTTTAGGTTTTTTGCAAGGTGTTTTTGAGTGGCTGCCGGTTTCCAGCAAGGGAATAGTTTCTTTAGCTGTTAATTATTTTAATATCCAAAATGTTAATCCTTTAGATCTTGCATTGTTTCTTCACGTGGGGACATTGCTTGCTACTTTTATTTATTTTTGGAAAGATATTCGTGATTTGATTCTGTTCAAAGATAAAAAATTCGTAAAATTTTTTATAATAGTTTCGTTTATTTCTGGAACATTAGGGTTTTTAATTTATAAATTAACAAAGAATTTTGCAGATGGCTCTACTTTACTTTTTGTAGTAGGTTTGGGTTTGTTATTGACTTCATTTTTTCAGAGTAGAAAAATCAAAATTAAGTCAAGTAATACGATGTCAGCAATTATCGTGGGATTGCTTCAATCGCTTTCGGCAATTCCTGGGGTTTCAAGGTCAGGATCAACAATTTTTGGATTATCTTTAAGCGAAAATGATCCAGAAAAAATATTGAGATATTCTTATCTTATATCAATTCCAGTAGTTCTTGGGGCTGATATTTATTTGCAAAAAGAAAATTTAGTCCAATTATCACCAGAAATCTTAGTAGCAATCATTTTTAGTTTTATATTTGGGATATTATCTTTAAAAATACTTTTGACTTTTTCTAAAAAAATAAATTTTTCATTATTTACATTGTTTTTCGGACTTCTTTGTATTGCAGGAGCTATAATCGCTTTAATTAAATAGATTATGATTAGCAGTGAAGTTATTTCGAAACTAAAGAAAGTAGCAGATAAAGAACAAGCAAAAGTGTTATCTGGTTTTTTTAAAACCGGAAAAGGGCAATATGGCGAGAGTGATATCTTTTGGGGAATAAAGGTTCCTGTAATTAGAGTTATTGCAAAGGAATTCCAAATACCCATGGAACAAATTCAGATATTGCTTGATTATCCAGTTCATGAAGTGCGATTTGCTGGTTTAATGATACTAATCAAGGAGTATGAAAAAGGAGATGAGAAAAAAAGAAAAAAGATTTTTGATTTATATATAAAAAATATCAAGAAAAATATAAATAATTGGGATTTAGTTGACCTTTCGTGTCCTCAGATTGTCGGTAATTTTCTTTTTGAAAAAGAAAAAGATATTTTGTACAAATTAGCAAAGTCCAGCAATTTATGGGAAAAAAGAGTTGCGATGATTTCAACTTTTTATTTTATAAAAAAAAATGATTTTAAGGATGCCTTATCTTTGGCAGAAATATTATTGAATGATAAGCATGACTTGATAAATAAGGCGGTCGGATGGATGTTACGGGAGGTTGGAAAAAGAGATGAGGATATTGAAAGGAAATTTTTGGAAAAGTATTATAGAGAGATGCCGAGAACTGCACTTCGATATGCTATTGAAAAAATGAACGAAAAAGAAAGAAGGTATTATTTGAAAAAATAGAGGAAAATTCTTTTTCAGCATTGTCTTTTTCTTGAAGCGGGATTTTCAGGGCTTGAAAATCCCTTGCGTTCGAGCCAGTCACTCTCTCGAGTTCAAGAAAAAGACAAGCTTCAACGAATTTTGAGAAAGATCTATTTTTTGGTTGGGGTGATGAAGAAAAAAATGGTAGCTTGTTTTACAAGCTTTTTATTATTGATTTTTGCTTTTTACAAAAATATGGTAGCGACACTGTCGCTTTTTTTAATGATTGTATTATTTGAAAAAATAGCGGAAAATTCTTTTTCGGCATTGTCTTTTTCTTGAAGCGGGATTTTCAGGGCTTGAAAATCCCTTGTGTTCGAGCCATCCGCCAGCTGGCGGAGCCTCTCGAGTTCAAGAAAAAGACAAGCTTCAACGAATTTTGAGCAAGGGTTTGAATAATTAAAAAATCCTTGTGAGTTTTTTATTTTTTATGGTATCATAAAAGAAAAATAATTTTATTATGGACACTACTTATATTTTTTTTATAGTTACTATAATTGCCGTTTTTGTTTTTTTTGCTATCAATTATATACTTGGAAAGATTGCTAAAAAAAACGCTTTAAAAGCATCGCTTTCTTTTACTTTATTTTTGATAAAGATGCCGATTAGGAGCGAAAATGAGATGAAAACTTCTAGCGAAAAGGATGAAATAAAAATGATGGAGGATTTTTATGAGTGCTTGATATCCTTAAAATCCGAAAAAATATTCGGAGCTCCTTCGTGGATTGCACTTGAGATTTCAAAAGTAGGTGATGAAATAGGATTTTATATCGCCATTCCGAAGGATTTTGAAGATTTTGTAGAAAAAAAGATATATAGTCTCTATCCTGATTGTCAATTAGAGCGAGTAAAGGATTATAATATTTTTTCGTTGCGAGAACAGATATGTTGCGGGTATTTGAAGACCTTAAAACCCGTATTTTTACCTATCAAAACATACAATCAAATGGAGTCCGACCCATTGTCCAGTATGGCTAACGTTTTAACAAAGTTAAAACAAGGGGAGGAGGTTTCTATCCAAATTGTAATTCGCGGAAGTAACGATAAATGGCAAGGCCGAGCTAGAGAAGTGATAGAAAAAGTTGCATCTGAAAATAAGAATTTCAATCAGGCCGTAGCTGAAACGGGAATGTTCAGAATATTTTTTGGTAATAAAAAAGTTGATACAGTGGCAGTTAAAAGAGTTGATGATGAACTTGTCAAAAGTTTGGAATCAAAACTTGCTAAGAATAATTTCGAAACCAATATCCGTATTATTGTTTCTGCTTCAAGCCGTGATAGAGCTGAAAATGTTTTTACTCAGATATCTAATACTTTTGACCAGTATATGGGTTTAAAGCTCAATAATTTTAAGGTTTATAAAGTGTTGAATGGAGAAGGATTGAGAGATATAGTTTATAAATATAGTTTTAGGCTTTTTGATCCTGATAAATCTATTGTTTTAAATAGTGAAGAATTGACTAGTATTTTTCATTTTCCTTCCAATTTAACAAAAATTCCTAATCTTATAATGCTTAAAGCACGGAATGCTCCGCCTCCAGCTAATCTTTCCCATGAGGGAATAGTCATTGGGTTTAATAAATATAGAGAAGAAAAGAAAGAAATAAGGATTAAGAAAAAAGATAGAGAAAGGCATTTATATATTATTGGACAAACTGGAACTGGAAAATCTGTATTCCAAGCTAATTTGATTGAACAGGATATTCTTTCTGGCCAAGGGGTTGGCGTTATTGATCCGCATGGAGATTTGATTGAAAAAATATTGGGATTGATACCAAATAATAGAATTGAAGATGTCGTTCTTTTTGATCCTTCTAACCTAGAGAGAGTCGTCGGATTGAATATGCTTGAATATGATCCGAAATTTCCGGAGCAAAAGACTTTTATTGTCAATGAATTGATAAATATTTTTGATAAGCTTTATGACCTGAAACAGACGGGAGGACCGCTTTTTGAACAATATACGAGAAATGCATTGATGTTATTGATGGATGACCCTAGTGAAGCTTATACATTAATGGAGGTACCGAAGGTTTTAGCTGATGAGAATTTTCGGCATAAATTACTTGCTAAATGCAAGAATATCTTAGTAAAAGAATTTTGGGAAAAACAGGCCGAGAAAGCAGGAGGAGAAGGTGCTCTTAAAAATATGGTTCCTTATATCACTTCAAAATTTGATACTTTTATTTCTAATGATTATGTAAGACCGATCATAGGACAGGCAAAAAGCACTTTTAATTTCCGTGAGATAATAGATACTAAAAAAATATTCTTGGTTAATTTGAGCAAAGGAAGATTAGGAGAAATAAATAGTTCTTTAATTGGATTAATCGTTACAGGAAAGTTAACTATAGCAGCTTTTTCACGTGTTGATACTCCAGAAGAAAAAAGAAATAATTTTTATCTTTACATTGATGAATTTCAGAATTTTGCTACTAACAGTATTTCTACTATCCTTTCGGAGGCGAGGAAGTATAAGCTTTGTTTGACTGTCGCTCATCAATTTATCGGCCAATTACCTCAATTAATCAGGGATAGCGTATTTGGAAATGTAGGAACATTAGTCGCTTTCAGAGTCGGAGCTGATGATGCTGAGTTTTTGGAAAAGCAATTTCAGCCGACTTTTTCAGCACGCGATTTGATAAATATCGGGAATTACAATTTTTATACAAAATTAATGATTGACGGGGAAGTTTCTAAACCATTTAATGTGATTGCCAATCCTCCGTCAGTTTCTGACGTTGCGAGAGCGGCGGACATAAAACAGTATTATTTTTTGGTTTATGGCCGTGACAGATTTTTTGCAGAAAAAGATATTAAAGAAAGGCGAATGTTTATTGACTTAATGTAATTTTTATTTTATAGTAATAACATATGGCAGAAGAGTTTTTAAGAAGTATTCAGAGAAATGAAGGGGCTTTAATTCCTCCTGATTTTAATGCTGAAAAAGCTAGAAGGGAATTAGCTGGAGCTTATCATCCTGATCTTGCTAGAAATGGCAAAGAAAGAAAGAAAAACGAAAGTAAAATGAAAGAAATAAATATTGCTTTTGATGAAGGAGATATTATTTTTTTATATGATGAGTTGGAAAGATTAAGAATTTCTAAGGTGATAACTAAAAATCAAGAACAAAATTTACGTAATAAAGTGTGTAGTATAGAGAAAGTATATGAATCTCCTGAGGAATTTGAAGAAGTGTTGAAAAAAGTTAGGAATGGAAAATATAGAGAAGCTGTTGATGATGTTATTGCTAAAGCAAAAGAAAAAGGAATATTTTATACTGTAATAGTGCCTGGTAGTCCTAAAGAAAGCTCAGAGGTAAAAATGATTCCTTATAATAAATCAAATGTTATTTCAAAAAGAGATGAAACTAAAAATCATATTGCGCCGGAAAATATTGCAGAGATTCCTATAAATGAACGTCTTCGTGATATACAGCGAATGATGGATGAAATAAATAGATTGGAAAAGCCGAATAGTGATGATGGTATCATTGGTGAAAACAAAAAAGATCAGGAAAAATTTCGAGAAGAAAACAAAAATATACCGATTAAGCATAATCCGATAAATGAAATAACTAATTTGAATGAAGACGTCAGGGTAGTATCGTTTGGCAGAGAAAAAAATGTCTCAGAAAAAGAACCCGCTGAAATTCCGCATCGAAATCTAAAAGAATGGTCTTCTTTTGAAGTCAGGAATGATCCATGCTCATTTATTGGAGATGTCTTGAATAATATCAATCTTCAATTAAAAAGAAAAAGAGAGTTAAAATTGCCTAGCCAAGCATTGGGTATTGTTTTACAATTACTTCAACGTGAATATTCCAAGCTTGAATATGATAATCCCGAAAAAAATAGAAGTATCTTAGAGGAGGCGAGGAGAAATTTATTAGGAGATGATGTTGATAAAATAATTAATGAGTTAAAAAACGCGGAAAATTTGTTTAGAATCGATAATATTTTTAAAGAATATATAAAAGATAATGAAATTTTTAGTAATGAAGCAAGAGAAAATAAGAGTGGTAATGTTTTTAAAGATAAAAGCATTTTGAATGGACGAGAAGATTCTTTAAGGGCTATCATAGAAGAGACGAGAAAGAAGCAAGAAGAAATAAAAAAACTTATTGAATCACAGCAAAGTAAAATTCCTACTGCTAGCGTCAAGGGTGCAGAAGAAATTATGCAGAAAAAAACTTTCCAGAATGATGGGCAGAAATCTGATAATAAGAAAACAGATGTTGGAAAAAATGGCGATGTAGTTCTTGAAATAAAAAAATCGGTAAATCCTGAATTGTTTGAAAAAACAAAAAGCGATATCATAGAAAAGAGAAATGCTTTGGATAATATTTTTCTTCCTGACGAGGGAATCAGCAAGGAAGATATGGCTGATTATTTTTCAAGTTCGAATACCGAAGGCAATATTGGAAAGACGATTCCAGAAAAATCTGGAGAAAGTATTAATGAAAAAAAATTAGAAGAAGAAAATAGTAAAGTTTATCTTGAAATGATTCGAAATCTGGTTGATTTGGATATGAAGACGGAAGAAATAAAAAGAAGGAGAATAAAACAAGAGGGAATTTCTGTCCGTTTGAGAATAAAAGAAAGCAAAAAATCGGAATTAGAAAATGAATATAAAAAGACTCAAAATAATTATAGAGAACTGAGAGAAGAATTTATGAAAAAAAGCGGTCTTGAAGAGGAGAAAGTAGATGAAAAAATTATTTCGATGAGACAGGAATTAGAGCAAAGGAAGTCAAAGTTCAATAAAGAAAAAGCTGAAGAATATATCCATCATTTAAAAAAAATAATAGAATATCAAAAGGATTCTTTGCCTGAAAAGAAAAAAATCGTCTTTGAAAAAATAATAACGACAATAAAAGATAAAAGATTTCAAATAGTAATAAGCGCTTTAATATTAGGTATATCTATAACTGTTCCTGAGACGGGAGGTGCTTCTTGGCTTACTAATGGACTTGTGTCTGGATTTTTGCCTGAGGAATTAGGATTACCTTTGAAATATGCCGGTACAGCTGCTGGTGGGTATTTGTTCGGAGATGCTCTTAAGTCCATATTGGAAACAAGAAAATTTAAAATTGCTGAAATTGAAAAAAAGATAGTTGAAAAAATTAGTAATTTTGTATATCCTAAAGTAAATACTATTAATGACTTTACTGTAGATGATAGTTACGTGATAAGAAGTGCAACTTTTTTTGATAAATTTCAAAAGTTAGAAGTAAAAAATAATTTTATAAAAACAAAAAAACAAATAAGAGAATCATAATGTTTAAAAATATGAACCCAAAAGAGAAAATTTCAATCCATTGTAAGGATATAATAAGTGAACTTAATTTGGAAAATCTTTCAGAAGATGAGCAAGTAAAAATGATTTCTGAAATGAGTGATGTTGTTTATGAAAAAATTATTCTTAGAGTTCTTGATAAATTGAGTATTGAAGACTCTGTTGCTCTGACTAATTTGCTTAATTCAGAAAAGCCTGAGGAATCTACTGCTTTTTTAAACGAAAAAATTCCAGATTTTGAAAAAATCATAGATGAAGAGGTTACAGATTTCCAAGAAGAATTAATTAAATTTTCAAAATAATGATAAGTAATACTGATAACCAAGATATTGGACCTTTAGAGGAGGAAGAAGCAGTAGAAGAAGAGGAAGAAGAATCTGCTCCTGTTTCTGAAGCTGATATTTTGGAGAGAGAAAAGGTAATAGATGAGAAAAAAAAATCACTTGATCCAGTGACTAATTTTATTAATTCTTTTTTGAAAAAAAAGAATATCAAAAAAAATGAAGATGAGGAAATAACTTCTATCGAACAATTGATTCCTAAAAAAGAAGAAATTCCTATTAAAACAGAAAAAGATGAAATTGATGAACTTGTTGCTATTGCTTTATCAAAAGGAATCGAAAAAGCTAGTCAATTAGCAAAACATAAAAGTCCTTATATTATTGATGCTTTCCATGATAGACTGATAGAAGAGATAAAAAAGCAAAAAGCTGAAGAATAAAAAATAAACCGCCTTAAGGCGGTTTTCGGTTTTTTAAGGGGGTAGCGGGAATTAAAAAAATGAGATAGCATTTAAGAAAGATTGGTCAAATGATTGTTTGTATGAGTGAAAATTTACTAAAAAAACTTAATAAAGAACAAAAAGAAGCTGTAGTCTTCGGAGAGGGTCCTTTAATGGTAGTTGCTGGAGCTGGAACTGGCAAAACGACAGTTTTGACTAATAGGATTGTCTATTTGATTGAGAAGAAGAACATCAAGCCAGAAGAAATATTGGCTTTAACTTTTACTGAAAAAGCAGCGCAGGAAATGCAAGATAGAGTGGAAGGATTGCTTCCTTTCGGTTATTACGATTTTTGGATTTCGACATTCCATTCTTTTGCAGATAAGCTTTTAAAGACCCATGGGCTTGCTATTGGAATACCGACAGATTATAAGATTTTAGAACAAACGGGAAGTTGGATAATGGTAAAGAAAAATTTTAGCAAATTCAATTTTTTAAAAGAGTATCGTCCCTTGGGCAATCCTACAAAATTTATTCATGCTTTGATTTTCCATTTTCAACATTGCAAGACGGAGGGAATTTATCCTGAGCATTATCGTGAATATGCTGAAACTTTGAAAACTAACATAGATGATATCCCGTTTAAAAAGAACAAGAGAAAGAAAAATATTGAAAATGATGAGGAAAAATTAAAATTGGCAGAAAGAGCAAGAATAGAAGAGCTTGCAATGGCTTATGAAACATATCAGCAATTATTATTAGACAATAGCTGTCTTGATTTTGGAGATTTAATAAATTATACGATCAAACTTTTAGAAAAAAAACCAGAAATACTTGAAAAAATGAGAAAGCAATTCAAATATGTGCTTGTCGATGAGTTCCAAGATACTAATTGGGTACAATATGAACTTGTAAAAAAAATTGCTTTTCCAAAGAATAATATAAATGTTTTTGCTGATGATGATCAAAGCATTTTTTCTTTTCAAGGAGCATCATTTAATAATGTCCTTCGTTTCAAAAAAGATTTTCCTGATTCAAAAGATAATGTTTTGATTCAGAATTATCGTTCCCCTCAGAACATTCTTGATTTGGCTTATAATTTTATACAATACAATAATCCGAATAGGCTTGAGTACCAATTGAATGAAATTGAAGAAATAAGAGAAAGGGCTGAAGCGAGAGGAGTTAATCTGAGTAATTTTAAGAAAATAGATAAAAAATTAATAAATCCTGATAAGAAAAAAGGAGCATTGGAACTTTTAAGTTTTGAATCAGCCGATGAAGAAATAACAGGTGTTGTTAGCAAGATATGGGAAATCAAGGAAATAGATAGCAAGGTTAGTTTTTCTGATTTTGCAATTTTGACAAGAACGAATGAATCCGCAAACCATTTTAGCCGAGCTATGGATAGAGCAGGAATACCTTACCAATTTTATTCTTCTAAGGGATTGTATACTCATCCTTTAATCTTGGATATGATTTCGTATTTTAAGGTATTGATTGATTTTTATGATTCAGCAAGTTTTTATAGGATACTTAGGATGTTACCTTTGGATTTACCTCCCGAAGATGTAGCTAAAATAACCCAATATAGCAATAAGAAAGGACTTCCAGTTTTTGAGGCTATCCAGCAAGATGATTTATTAAACACAATTGGTCAGAATAATAGAAAAAAGCTTCAGGATTTGATTTTATTCATAAGGAAGCATTATAGGTTGTCTCGAGAAAAAAACGTAGCCGAAATTTTTGTCAATATGCTTGAAGATGTCGGGTATTCAAAAGCGTTATCAGCTGCTACGGAAGAGAATCTGCATAATTGGGAAGTGATATATCAGTTTTATGAAAAAATAAAAAATTTTGAAAATACACATATCGATGGAAAATTAATTTCTTTTACTGAACAGATGCAAATGGAATTAGATTCAGGAGAAGAAGGTAATTTTAAAATCAGCCTCGATGATTCTTTTGATTCGGTCAAGATAATGACGATTCATTCAGCAAAGGGATTAGAGTTTGATTATGTTTTTTTGACAAGTTTGGTTCATAGGAAATTTCCTTCTGATCAGAGAAAAGAACCAATAGAAATACCTGATAAATTAGTAAAAGAGGTTTTACCTGAGGGGGATGCTCATATCCAAGAAGAAAGAAGGCTTTTTTATGTGGGATTGACTAGGGCAAAAAAAGGATTATTTTTGACGTGGGCCAGTGATTATGGAGGAAAAATATTAAAGAAGCCATCACGATTTTTACTTGAGAGTAAATTGATAAGTGAAGAAGCTTTAGAAAAACAAAAACTGACTCGAAAGGAAGGCAGTCCTTATGGGAAACGTTTTGGATTTAAATTAGAGTCAAACGAAACTATAAAAAATGATGATATTAAAAGATTTTTGCCTGATCATTTTTCTTTTTCACAACTAGCTTCTTTTGAGAATTGTCCCTTGCAGTATAAATTTATGCATATCCTTAAAATACCGACTAAGGGCAAATCTAACTTTAGTTTCGGTAAAAGCATACATAATTCTTTGCATAAATTTGTATATGATTCATATTGTAATCCAGATTGCGTTAAGCAGTCAGATTGTCCTGAAATGGATTATCTTATGGATATCTATAAAAAAGAATGGATTAGTGACTGGTACGAAGATGCTTATGAACAGCAAGAATTTTTTGAAAAAGGAGAAAAGATATTGAAGAATTTTTATGATGATTTTATTACCTTAAGACCAAAAGTATTCAACTTTGATAACGTGCCTGCGCTTGAAAAAACTTTTTCATTAAAAATCAATGGGAATAATGTTATTGGAGCAATTGATAGGATTGATGATCTTGGAAGCGGAATAGAAATTATTGATTATAAAACAGGAAATCCAAAAACGACTCTTGGAACTGATGAAAGGTTTCAATTATTGATTTATCATCTAGCTGCAAAAAAAATATTCAATTTGGAGGTTAGAAAACTGACATTTTTTTACGTTGAGGATGGATCAAAATTTTCATTTGAACCGAAAGATGGGGATGAAGATAAGACGGAAAAAAAAATAGCTGATATAATAAATAAATTAAAAAGAAGCAGTTTTAAACCTACAGCTGGCTGGCATTGCCAATTTTGTGATTTTAAAAATATTTGTTCTCATAAGAAGAGTTAATGAATAAAAATATGAAAAATAATAAATCAGAAAAAATAATCATTCTTGGCGATGGCGCATGGGGAACAACTTTGGCAGGAGTAGCTAGCAAGAATGGACACGATGTTATTTTATGGAGTAATTTTCCTGAGTATCTGGTTGAACTTGACAAAAAAAGAGAAAATAGAATTTATATGCCTGGGATCAAGATTCCGAAAGAAGTTGTTTTTGAAAGTGATTTAGTGAAAGCTATTTCAGGAGGTGATATTATAATTTTTGCTATTCCTTCGAAGTTTTTTAGAGAAGTAGTAATAAAGATAAAGAAATCTGGAATTCCTTTAAGAAATAAGGTTTTTATTAATGTTGCAAAAGGAATTGAGCAGAAAACTTTAAAAAGAATGACAGAAATTTTAAAGGATGAACTTGGCAATGTTAAAACTGCTGTTTTTTCTGGGCCGACTATTGCGGTTGAAGTTGCAAAAGAATTGCCAGCACTTATTGTAATAGCCTCGAGAGATAAAAAAATTGCTAAAAAAATTCAAGAAATTTTTTCTAATAATTATTTCCGAGTTTATACAAGCACTGATGTTGTCGGAGTTGAATTGGGCGGTCCTCTTAAAAATATTATTGCAGTTGTTGCAGGAATTTCTGATGGACTTGGATTTGGCTCTAATGCTAAAGCGGCGATTTTATCTAGAGGAATTGTAGAAATACAAAGATTGGGGCAAGCAATGGGAGCAAAGCGAAAAACATTTGCTGGGCTTGCTGGATTAGGAGATTTGTCTACTACTTGTATAAGTCCTGATAGTAGAAATAGAACTTTTGGGGAAAGAATAGGTAAAGGGGAAAAAATGAATGATATTGTAGGTTCTACTTCAGCAATAATTGAAGGAGCGACAACAACTGAAGCAATTTATGAACTTAGTCGAAAATATAAAGTGGAGATGCCGATTACAGAGCAAGTTTATTTAGTGCTTTATAAGAATAAACATCCTAGAAAAGCAATGCTTGATTTGATGACACGTGAAAGAAAAGCAGAATAGAGAGAGGGAATAAAGAATGTGTAAAATTTTAGAATAGAATCAAAACTTTCAAATTTTGTTTTCTCCACACGTAAGTTTTTTGTTAAAAACTTTCTTTAATTCGCTTCAGTCGAGCTCATTAGGTGAAGAAAACAATAATTTGCAAAGTTTTTTAATTATGAAATTTTAATGTGCCAAAAAGGAAGAGTGAGGGAAACAAATATTGTAATGGACTTAATGTCCATTTATTTTTATAGAAGGGAATAAAGAATGTATAAAATTTAAATAGGTTCGCAATTCTTTTTTGTCATTTTTTTTCTCCGGCATAAATTCTTTGCTAAGAATTTAACTGTTTGCTTTCATCCGCCAACTGGCGGAAGCGCAACCCTCCAAAGGTGGGCAAGAAGGCGACGAAAAAGAAATGACAAAACGAATTGCGTTGTTCATGAAATTTTAATGTGCCAAAGGGTGGGAGTAGAGAAAATCGTAGATTGCAAGCAAGTTTTTTATTATTTTGGCGAGGTCCGACCTCGTAACGAGGTCGGACCTCGATTACCAAACGAAATGTCCCCGCTGTCATTGCGAGGAGGGCGAAGCACGACGAAGCAATCTAAAAGTCTAATAAAATAAATAGATTGCTTCGTTATTCGCTTCACTCTCTCCTCGCAATGACAAACAACGGATGCATTTCGTAATTCAAAGTATAATTAATACATACATAAATTTTCTATTGATTCGCCGACTAGCGATTTGCCTTACTTTATTTTCATCCGCCAGCTGGCGGAAAAATAAAAGGTGTCAAAAGGAAACATTTAAAACGAATTGCGTTTATAAAATTTTAACGTGCCAAGAGAGGGGGAATAAAAAGGGTAAAATGTAATGAGAATAGTTTTCTTGCTGAAAATTTAATTTTAGGGTAAAGTTTAATGTATAATAATAATGATTTAAGGAAGATGAAAGTAAATATTTTTATTGAAAATCCAAAAGGTAGCCATAATAAATATGAACTTGATAAAGAAACAAACAAAGTAATGCTTGATAGAGTTTTGCATTCTGCTGTATATTGGCCATTTGAATATGGATTTTTGGAAGATACTTTAGCAGATGATGGAGATCCATTGGATGTTTTGGTTTTGTCAGAGAGTCCTACTTTTCCTGGGTGCGTTGTTCCATGCAGAGTAATCGGAATGCTTAATATGGAGGATGAAGCTGGCCTTGATTATAAAATTATTGCGGTTCCGGATGATAAGATAGATCCGCGTTTTAAAGAGATAGTGGATATTTCTGATGTTGGTGAACATCAAAGAAAAATAATCCAAGAGTTTTTTGAGACATATAAAAAATTGGAAGTCGGTAAATGGGTAAAAATTACTGGCTTTGAGTCAAGAGAAATAGCTGAGAATATTATTGAAAAATCGCGTGTTAATAAATAAAATAAAATCATAAAAAATGGAGTATTCAGTTGATAAAGAAAAATGTATTGGTTGTGGAAGTTGTAATCTAGCTTGTCCTAGCGGAATGGGGATGGCTAATGATGGCAAGGCTACTGTAATATCTGCTAGCGAGGTAGAAGGCTGCGGAGGGGTTGATTTGTGCCCTTATGGAGCAATTATAGAAGAAGATAAGGAAAAATAGAGTTTAATTTAAAATAAAGGCTTACGAATGGTAAGCTTTTTGATTAAAAATATAAATGGTAATTTTTTGAAGGAAGTAAAAAAGGATTGAAAAATTTGTTTAAAGCAAAATAATTCTAGACATTAATATATTTTGGTTGTAGGATAGTTCTATAAAATAAATATATGATTACAAAAGAAACAAAACTTGATAAAATTTTAGAAATTGAAGGAGTGGAAGAAATACTTTTAAATTATAAAGTACCTTGTCTTTCTTGTCCCTATGCTAAATACGAATTGGCAGAACTTAATATTGGTTTTATCTGCGAGAGATATAATATTGATAGTGATAAGCTGATTGATGAATTAAATAAAAAAGCTGAAGAGAAATAAAAAATGAAAAAGACGGCTTATTATATTTTAGCTATCCTAATAGTTTTAAATATTATTAGTTGGTCATATTTATTTTCAATAAGAGACAATCTTTTTAAGGTTGTCTTTTTTGATGTTGGACAGGGGGATGGAATTTTTATAGAAACTCCTGATAAGAAGCAAATAGTTATTGATGGCGGTTCTGATTATAATCTGATGGCAGAAAAAATATCTAAAGAAATTCCTTTTTGGGATAAAGAATTGGATGCAATTATTTTGACTCATACTGACCAAGATCATATGAATGGGCTTTTTGGCGTTTTGGAAAAATATAAGGTTAATAATATCTTGTGGACAGGAATAGAAAAAGATGGAGCAGAGGAAAAAATAAAAAATTGGAAAAATATGCTAGATAAGGAAGTGAACAATGATGGAGCAAAAATCGGTCTGATAAAAAATATAAATTCTATTATTGATAATAATATGGTTTTAGATTTTCTTTGGCCGGAGAAAATATCTGAAAAAATTAACAAAAATGATACTAATGATTATTCTCTAGTTTCGAAAATGTGTTATTTTAAAACATGTTTCCTTTTTACGGGAGATATGTCTTTTGATGAAGAAAATAGAGTTATTCGTAACGAGAGTGTAAAAGCTGATATTTTGAAAGTTGCACATCATGGTTCAAAATTTTCTTCATCAAACGAATTTTTATCGGCAGTTTCTCCAAAATTGGCGATAATTGAAGTCGGCAAAAATAATTATGGCCATCCATCCTTAGAAGCGATAAAAAGATTGGAAGATAATGGAATTAAGGTGGCGAGAACTGATAAAAACGGAAACATTACAGTTTTTTCTGATGGACAGAATTATAAAATAGTATATGAAAAAATAATAGTGGATTAGCGTATTAACAACTTGAAGAAAGAATGATATAAATTACTTGGTTCTACATTTTAAATTTCCTAACAAATTTATATAGGGAGCCTTACTTTTTTTAACTGCTGTGGCAGTTGAAATCGGTGCCCACTTAATAGTGGTTAGGACTTCTTAAATATGTAGAACTATAGATAGCGCCCGATGGACGCTATTTATTCTATAAGTTAAAATTATTTTTAATATAATAATATATTTATGAAAATAATTTTTAATTATTTAGGTTTTCCAGAAAAAAGTAATATTATAAGGGCGATTGATGATTATGAAAAAATATGGAAGGAAGAAGGTACCCTTATTATAGAAAAGATTCAGACACATTCTGGGATGAAATTTGTTGTTGAGGAAATACAGGCTTATGTGCATGAGGATAAGAGTCAGTCGCATCCTTTATTGTTAAGAGCTAGTTATTCGTATGAATTTAAGAAAGCAACATTAATCCATGAATTATTACATATTATTTTGGTTGATAATAAAATTAAATATAAAGATCCATTAACAACGCATATCGAACTTGATAAGTATTATTATGATATTTTGATGGATATGTACGGAAAAAAATTTTTGAATATGGTAATACAAAAAGAAAGTGGTTTTGGGGGGATGTATAAGCAGGCTTGGGAAGTTATAAAAAAAGAAAAGCAAATCATAGAATTAAGGGGTAGTTAGCTCAAGATGGTAGAGCATTGCGTTCACATCGCAAAGGTCATTGGTTCGATTCCAATACTACCCACACTTTGAAATAGTAACAATGAATTTTGGAATCGAAGGCGGAGCTGCGACTGGCAGCGAGCCTGGCCGGAGCAATCCGCCAGTAGGCGGATATGCGATGGCGATTCCAATACTACCCACACTTTGAAATAGTAACAATGAATTTTGGAATCGAAGGCGGAGCTGCGACTGGCAGCGAGCCTGGCCGGAGCAATCCGCCAGTAGGCGGATATGCGATGGCGATTCCAATACTACCCA
>Ga0265297_10003579_pt1 | contig 27700 bp, 30 predicted proteins | sample Munlanlwell13791_FD_192502 | JGI IMG/M metagenome (GOLD analysis project Ga0265297, IMG submission 192502) | Leachate microbial communities from a municipal landfill in Southern Ontario, Canada - Leachate well 137-91 | ecosystem: Engineered > Solid waste > Landfill > Unclassified | place...
TCTCTTTGACTGCCTATGTATTTATCAAGCAGCTCTTTTGAAACTTTGTCTTCGCCGACAGCCTTAATGTAACGCTTGACTATGCCGTCGCAATAATAAGGGTCGATTTCTATTCCAAAACACGCGCGGTTTAGCATTTCGGCGGCGATAAGAGTTGTGCCCGAGCCCAAAAACGCGTCTAAAATTATGTCGTCGCGCTTTGAACTATTCTTAATCGCTCTCGCCGCTAAAGCTATCGGCTTTTGCGTGGGATGAATATAGTTTGCGGTTGAGTCGCGCTTTATTTGCCAGAGAGTTGTTTCATTTAGCGGGCCGTACCAATTATGCACGCCGTTATCTTCTTTCCAGCCGTACATGCAAAATTCTGTCTGCTGGTTGTAATCGCCGTAGCCTAAAGCGAAACTTTCTTTTGCCCAAGTTATCACGCAGGAAACATGGCATCCCAATTCTCTAAGCATGAGATTCATCGGCCCAAATTGCTTATGCCCGTTCCAAACATAGAAGCTTGAACCTTTGTTAAGGTAGGGCATGACATTCGTAAGAATTTGCCTTAGCCATGCCTCGTATTCTTCTTGGCTTAAATTATCATTGTAAATTCTTTGCCAATTCTTTCCTCCGGTAGGGCGGGATTCTCTTGGATCTGGCCTGTCACCGCCATAATAATCAACATTGTAAGGCGGATCTGTAAAGATAAGATTGGCTTTGCTATCAGCCATGAGTTTCGCCATGTCGTCTGCACTTGAAGAATCTCCGCAAAGCAACCTATGCTTTCCAAGTTCAATCAAATCGCCTCTTTTGGTTATTGCCTCATCCTTATTAAGCTCATCTTCGATGTTAAAATCATCTTCTTTTATTTCCTCGGCTCTATCTAAGATTTGGCTTATCTCCGAAAGGTCAAAACCCGTCAAACCTATGTCTAAATCTTTGGTTTTGTTTAGCTCATCCAAAAGCAAGGCTAATTTCTCGTCATCCCAATCGCCCCGAATTTTGTTTAAAGCTAAATTGAGCGCTTTTTCTTTTTCTAACGGTAAATCAACCACGCTTACCTCAACTTCACTGGCTCCTTCCTCAATAAGAATCTTTAACCTTTGATGTCCGCTGACTAAATTACTTGTTCGCTCGTTCCAAACTAGCGGCTCAACATAACCAAAATTAGCGATGCTATTTTTAAGCTTTTCATAATCAAGGTCGCCGGGCTTTAGATCAATCCGCGGATTGTATACCGCGGGGTTGATTTGTCCGATTTTAATTTTTTTAATTCTCATTTTATTCCTCCTCATTTTTCTGAAACCCCAGAAAGGACGCGATAAAGGTTTTTCCTATATTTAAATTATCTATCCGATAACCTATGCCGGAACTCCCCTTTGTTGCGCGCACATTCTGCCCAATATCCCATTCGCCGACATCTTCGCCGTTTGTGAGACTTGAAAGCTGCCACACCGAACTATCCTCAAGCAATATGGAACCGTCATTAAAAAGCTTTCTTATTCTCCAAACCTTATCTAACCTTGCGGCTGGATATTCTTTTGAATCCCATGACTTGTTTATATTAACTATTTCCTCATCGCTGATCCCACCACCCATGTAAATCGCAGACATTTCCCGGTCTTTTCTGGTTTTGTTGGTTATCCCATACTTAGTCGTAAACGGCGTGTTCTCGCCTAGTTGTCTAACTACAACCGTGTCGCCGGGTTGCCATGTGACCGGAGGTCGCTCAGCCCCCATAAATTCCCATTTTGAATCGTCATTTAATTCCATTTCCTGCTGATTGATGGATTTAATCTTTAACTGTTCGTTCACATTAGGATATGCGCTCATTTTTTACCTCCTTTTTATTTATAGAATTTTAACTTTATAGGAACGCCATTTTTTAAATTACCTTTATTCCTTTGAAGAAAATCTTTAAACTGTTTTGAACAGTCTTCTTCTCCGTAAAAAACTACTTCATCTTCAATTTCTAAATATTCATCTTCCACCTCCTCTTTGTTTAATTCCGTTCTAACTAATTCTCTTACTTTTCCAAAAGAAAATTTACCCTCTTCTGCGATTTTGCGAATTTCGTTTTGTTTTTCTGAAGTTAAATCGGCATTCGCGATTTCCCGATAAGCCGAAAAAGAGAGTTTGCGCTGTTCTTCGTTTTCTAAATCCCTGAATTGTTTTGCGACAGCGTATGCTTGCCTTAAAGAATTTTCAGACCATAAAATTTTCTGGCATTTTTTTATGCCTTTAAAATAATTCTTTGAGCCTATTCTTTTCGTGGCCTTTTGCCAGTTATCAATTCTTATAAATAGTTCAAAGGCTAATTCAAAAGATAAATTGCTAGACTTCGCGTAAATAGCCCTATAAACTTCTGCGTCCTTGTGAAAATAAATTCTTGCTTCGGCGCACAAGGAACAAAAATCCCCCTCTTTTACTCCGTGGCGACATTCATTTTGATTTGATTTATTTACATTATTCATTTTGAGCCTCCTTTTTTTTCGGGTTCGAAAATTATATTAATTACCCTATTTGAACCATTTACACCAATATAAAGGGAAAAATTGGTCAAAAAATTTAAGGAAAAATTATAAAAATAATAGTTTATTAAAGAGCCATAAATAAAAAGGGGATTTAATATTAATAAATTTAATAATTTTGTTAGTTTTTTGGTGGCCATATTGGTATTATAAGGAAATTGATCATCTAAAAGCGGGCAATTAGGAAAAATTTCTTGCTGATGTCATAACTACTTGTGGAAGAATGGGTTAGCGATAACGATTCTTTGGAAGTAGGTGGTTTTTTAGAGGTAACCCTAAAGCCGATTATTTATATGTTGTTGATTTACAAGGGGTTAGGAATTAAATAATTTTAGAAGGTTTTTTGGGCTAAAATGAGTAGCGTTTTCAATCTGGATGCACTAACAAGGATGAATGGTTCTATCTTAAGAGGTAGAAATATCTTTTGCTTTCGGCTCTATTGTTGATGACAGATTGTCTTTTTGACAATCTTCTTTGTATGCTTTATATACTGCGTCCGCAAGTATTTCAATAACTTCATCCATTCGCTCGGCCATGTCATCAAAGGCAAATTGCACATAATGTTTTGTGGCTTTGAAGGTGCAATTATACTGAACACTATCATCTTTCCTTGGTTCTTCTACCATAGGCAAGTCTTGCTTTTTCTTACGGCCCCTAGAAGGAAAATCTAATTTGCAAGTAGTAGAGTGGAGAAGTGTAATTTCGATTTCCTCATCCTTTAAACCATTCAAGTACTCTTGGAATTCTTGACGTTTGTGTTTTGAGCAACAAAACTTCTTGCCTGCGATTACCAGCTCTCCGAAAGAAAGTTTATCCTTTTCATTTTTTACAGCCCAAACAAACCCCTTAAGCCCATTTCCTAACGTTACATCTTCTCTGTCGGCAGGGGGAGAATATGGCACAAATCGTGCGGCTTGTTCTTTTGCTTTTTCAAGACAGACAGTGCAGGTAGCACGAATCTCTGAAGAATCCTTAAATGGTTTTTGCTCACCAATTATTTTTTTACAAATAGAACAGATTATTTTCATATATCACCTCCCGGTATTATATTTTAGAAAGTGAATCGAAACGATTAACTAACGCTTTAGCTCCAGTTATCCATTTATCAAATTCGCTTCCAGGTTCGATAGGGCCTTTCGTAAGTATATATGCTTTAGTTACTGCTTCGATATAATCCCGGATCGTCTGGATTCGCTGCCAAGCTATCGCTTCTTGTTCGAGAGCTTTGAATTGTTCGCGTTCTAATTCTCTTGCCCTTTGTTCTTCTTCTTTCTTGAGGTATTCTTCGTGCCATTTTTGTCTTTCTTTTTCTAATTCTTGCTCTTTGATTACCGCTTCATATAAACCCTCAACAAAACTATCAAGTATATTCTCAAGCCTTTGCTTTTTCCCATCACACCATTCACTCCGAGCTTGATAAGGAGCATTTTTGATTCGCAGAACTAATTTGCCAGTAGGTATATAATCATATTGGGTACAACCAAGCCAATCTTTTTCTTCCTTTTTGATTATGCTAATTTTTTCATATAAATCTAATTCGAAAGTTATCCCGGAAATCGTCACGCATGTTTTAGCTTCATAAGGTTCTTCTTTTAGAAAAATTTTGATATTTTTTGTTTCGAAAATTCTGATTAAAGAATTCAATATATTCAATGTACGATCAACGCTGTTTGGCCCTATGCGAATATTAAAATCGGCGTGCCTCGTTGTAACACAACCTTTGTCCAGACGAGCTTTCCTAATGCTTTTTCTTGTTTTTTCTGTTAAGGAATCTAAATTCATACAATTCAGTTATTTCGTAACAGGTTTAGGGAGTGACTTGGTTTTATGCAATTTACTCTGGCGTTTACGATAGTTTTCGCCCGCTTTGAACAATAGCATCATTAATCTGGAATGTTCGTAAAAAGCCTCGAGACGTTCCTTGGGGGTCATTTTTTTCTGAGCCAAAAGAAGTTCTTTTTTAAGCTGAATGTTTAGTTTTGATTTTGCCATAAAAAATAGCCGCTGGCTAAACCCATTTTATACTTCAAACGATATAGGCGTACGAATAAGCTTTTAGGCTTTCGTGTAAGTTCATATTCATTTTGAAATATCGGGACTTTAATCGTTTAGTCAGGCTTTTAGCCTATGCGATCGACCAAATTTTAGCCAGCGGAAATGGCCGGTGCACTAAAAGGTTTTTTATCTCGTATTATTGCAAATAAAGTATTGTTTATTTTCTTTGCTACGCTTGCTATTGATTTTCTGTAAGGTTTATTCTTTTTCTTACGCATCTTGATAAAGTGAGCATAGAAATAAGGTTCATTAAATATAGCGCATCGTGCCATTTTAAATAATAAAGTACCGAGATATTTATTACCCTTACGTATCATCCCCATACCTTTTATAGCTTTACCGCCGCTTTCTTTGATTTTAGGCGCTAAACCGGAAAGGGAGAAAATTTTCTTTGCGTTTTCATATTTATTGACAGACCCGATTATGCCGATATAGCTTGCAATCATAATATCGGTGATTCCTGATATTTGATTTAATAAATACTTTCCTTCTGTATAATTTACAAGTTTTGTCATTTCATCTTCAATAACTTTAATTTCTGCCTCTATTGCTTCGTAAATGCGTATATCTTTCTTGAGGATCTCTAATTCTATCTTAACGATATTATCATCCGGGGAAAGATACTTACTGAATGCCGTCATTATCGTACTTGCGTGTCTGGACCTTACATTTATAGCTTTAGTTGGCAATATATTTTTTAATCGTTCTTTGCCTAAAGCCAATACTTCTGTCGGAGTCTTGTCCAAGTGCATTAAACATTTAAATGCAGCGGTGTCAAATACCTTTCTAAATCCCGTTTGCATTACGCTAACGGAAGGATAAACTTTACCAAGCCTCTGACATATTTGATTTAGTAACCTAGTTCTCATTTCAATCTTATTATGCCGCCAATAAGTTCTTATTTTAAGTTGTGTATAGATTTCTTTTTCTTTAACGTATTTATAGCATTCACCTCTTATTAAGAGATCCGCGAGAGAGCATAAATCAATATCGTCTGTTTTTAAACCTATAATCATTTTTTCTTTACGATTTGAGGCTGTCTGGTATGGATTTACAAGCCACAATTCCTCAAAGTCCTTCCCTAAATTTAGTATTAAAGAATACGCCCAACTTCCACTTGGTTCAATTACGACAAATATTTTCTTAGCTTTAATTTTCCGCTCTTGTTTCTGGACTGCCTTAAGCAGCTTGTCGTAACCCTTACGCAAGGTATCTATCTCAAACGGCTTAACTAGTATCTTCCCACTAAAATCAAAAACCATTACTTTATGGAAGCTCTTTGACCAGTCTACAGCTACTCCCAATATTTTTTCTTTTTTAATTCCTCTTATTTCATCATAAAACTTTTTATTTCTAATTCTTAATTTTTGAGAGTGGAGTTGCATATGGGCATTATAAACTTTCGCTATAATGTTTGGCAAGTATAAGAGGAAATATTTTGCGTTTTCCATATTTTTAAAATTTCATTGATAATTCGTGAAAAGTTTGATAGACTTTTTATGTTACATAAATAGGAGAGAAATGAAACTAAATGTAGGTAACTATCTTAGGAAGACACGTAATGCCCAGAAGATGACACTGGCTCAACTTTCAGAGAAGAGCGGTGTAGCCCTTGCGACTATAAGCCGTATTGAGGCTGGGAAGATGACTGGCACCGTTGAATCACATATGCAGCTTGCCAAAGCCTTGGGGCTGTCCCTGCCTCAATTTTATAGTGAAATAGAGAAAACTGAATTTAGCCAAAAACAATCAAACCAAGAATCTAAAGCTAACACATTTGTCCAAAATAAGGATATCTCATCCACTATTTTGACCAAGGATATTTTCTCTAAAAAGATGCTTCCGCTGCTTATTGAGCTAAAACCTGGCGGGAAAACAAACAAAGAGAAGTTAAGAGTGGGCACGGAAAAATTTATTTACATCTTGAGTGGTAAAGTTGAAGTTACAATTGGCGAGTCTAAAGAAACCTTGGCAAAAGGCACTACTCTTTACTTTGACGCTTCCCAGCCGCACTACATCAAAAACATAGACGCTAAAGAAGCTTTATGTATTTGCGTTACTACCCCAGCAAACTTGTAATATACTAACCTTTTAATTTTCGTCTTAACTTCGCTTATAATTCTTCTATGATAGCTATTAACTGCTGCGGCACTACTGGTTTAATGATATAGCCAACGGCACCCAATGATTCTGGTGAGTTCTTGTCAGCGAAGCTTTGGTCGCCAGTAAATAAATAAACTTTAACAGCGGGATCCATTTGTTTTATGTCTTTTAGCACGTCAACACCACTTGCGTCACCCAAGTGCAAGTCTATGAATGCGGCGATGGGTTTATTTTCTTGATAAACTTTTACGGCTTCTTTTGGATTCTGGGCAGTTAGAACATTAGCGGCAGCTTTTCTTTCAATGAACCTTTTCAACGATTCTACCATTTCACCTTCATCATCAACTATAAGAATTGTTTTCATAATTTCGCTCCTCTTTTAGGCAGTTTAATATAAAAGGTCGTGCCTTTTAGATATTCTGATTCAAACCAGATCTTACCGCTATGAACTTCCTCAATTATTCTTTTCACAGTATATATGCCAATGCCTGTTCCGGATTTATAGGAAGACTTAGTCGTAAAGAAAGGCGCAAAGAGCTTTGACCTGTCTTGTTCCTTTATGCCTGCGCCGTTATCAGATATGGCAACGAGAGTATACGTTTCGTTTTGATTAACTTTTAATTTAATTTGAGGCTTATAATTTTTCTTTTCTTCATCTTTTAGACGGTATCTTATTTTTTCATCAGTAGCCTCGTATGCGTTATCTATAAGGTTATAAAGGCTTTCCATAATTTGAGGCTGTATACCGTAAACAGTATCATCCTTGCCTAAGTCAAGCTCTAAAGGGATTTCGGAAATTTGATGTTTTATTTTTAGCATATTCAAAGCATATGTGCCTATTTCTCCGATATGAAAATCTGAAAACCCGCTTTCTTTGTCCTCAAGTTTTTGAGCAAAATTAAGCATACCGTTAACTGTATTCGCTGTATGCTGAACGTTGGCGATAATTGATAAAGCTATCTTTAAATAATCTTCTAAGTTTTGTTTCAGCGAAGGATTTTGAGCGATTAGTTCGGGGTTCTTTGCGATAAAATCTTCTACTTCTCCTTGCAGTTCTCCCCCTGATATAGAAAATTGATTAAGTCTGTTTCGTATTTGATGCGCTACGCCGTCAGCCATACCGCCGATTAAACCTTGTTTATCAGCGGTAAAGATTTTCTCTTGAGCGTTTTTAAATGTTTCTAAAAATAAACAATAATTTATAGCTAAAGCCGCTTGATGAGAAAGCGTTTTAAATACCATTAAATCATCGTGGGTATAGGGGTGGCTGTTCAATTTTTCTCCCAAAAAAACAAAACCTAAAAGATTATTGTCAACAAAAGAAGGAACAGCGACGTCAAATTTGATAGGAATGTGCAATGAGTTACGTATATTTTGAGGTAATTCTTCGTAAGCTATGGGTTTTTCACTGGTCTTTAAAAATTTAACGAGTGGGTGGGTGTAGAAAAACTTTATTTCAAAGTCATTACTACCGCCATTTCGTATAGCTTTAAGTCTGTAAACTTGGTGTTCAGCGTCATCAAGAAAAATAGCTGCAAATTTAATCTTTACTACTTTCCTTATAATATAAACGATAAGTTTTGCCAAATGATTCAGATTACGCTCGTTCACCATACCACTTGCGGCTTCTAAAAGTAATTTTTGATAGCGCCTTTGGTCGGCAAGAAGAGTATCTTCCATCCTGTGTTTAAGTTGGTTAAATGCCAAAGGGGAAAGGGTCGCAAAAAATGCCATTAGACAGGTATGTATCAACCACCACTTGTCGCCTAACATAGGAAAAAGCACCGGGTACATTCTGTAAGCGAAGAAAAAAGGTATGCCTAACAAGAATGGGTATGCGAGCAAGAAAGCTGCCGCGCGGCTAATAGCGACACGGACATCCATTAAGCGGTATTTAATAATAGCGTAGGTTACTAAGATACAATAAATAGGAATGGTGAAGTTTCCGTAAGGCGGAATGTCTATTTTGTAACCAATCAAAAAGTTAGTGAAGCCTCCTGAAAATCCTAAGCCTGAACCAATAAGAAAATACAAGAGCGATAATCTCTTCATGCCGGTCGAAACGATAAATTCCTGGAAAATACAAATATGAGCATAGGCTACCAATAGAACCCATAATATGAAGAACGGCGTATATAAATATCCTAATGTTACATAATAAAAAGATGAAAACACTACCCGCATGTTTTCAAAAAATAAAGTCGTTGGAAGCAACTCTACTATCTGAAAACAAACAGCTTGAACATATCCAAAAATAACTATCTTTTTGTTTACTTTAGTAGTGAGTAGGTAAGCTGTATGTAAGACAAATACCGGCATCCAGATTACGCCGATATGATTTATTTTCCACCAAAACCAAGGCTGCTGCTGGATTCCGGAAATGCCAACCATAAAAGCGCCGAAACCCCAGATAGCAACGCTTAAATTAAATAGACTCCAAATATAGTTTACTTTTTTTCTTCCAAATATGAGGTTAACTGCTATGACGGCAAGACAGCAAATAGTTAATACCAGACCGCCTACGCTAAACAAATTTAATTTGGGCATTTCTATAACTTCTTAAATACCGCTGCGGCATTGTAGCCAGCGAAGGCACAGGATATTTTGAGGGCAGTTTTTAATTCCATTTTTACTTTTTCTTTTACGATGTCAATTTTCATGCGGCTGTCTACTTCGGTGGTGTTTAGAATCGGAAGGATGGTGTTGTTTTCCAAGCAAAGCAAAAGCATAGCTGTTTCGAGTAAAGCACTGCCTCCTAAATTATGGCCGATATAGGGTTTAAAAGTAGTAATTAAAGGTTTTTTTGGTTTTGTTCCAAAAATATCCGTAATCGCTTTAGCTTCATATCTGTCAATAATGGAATTGCCTGCACCGTGTGCCGACAACACATCAATATCGTTCTTGTCTATATCACTGAATTTTAGCGCTTCATTTATCGCCTTCTGATAATAATTGCTGCCTATATACGGAATGGTAACTTTCCAGTTTTCTTGTGAAAAACCTCCGCCTAAATATTCGGCATATATTTTTGCGCCTCTTTTTCGTGCATGTTCTAAATCTTCCAATACCAAAGCCACTGCACCGTCTCCAAAAACGAATCCTTTTGCGTTTTTAGTAAATGGTCTTATTTTCCCATCGGTAGCGTACATATCCAAATCTTTAAACCAAAGATATTTATAGACCCGCGGATAATCCCCAGAAACCGTCAAGACTGTCGATGATCTTCCTGACTTAATAATCTGACTTGCGGTTTCTAAAGCAAAAATCCCCGAAGCGCAAGCGTTGTTGATAAATAAAGAATAACCATGCAGATTGAATGTTTTAGTAATATGAAATAAAGCCATAAAAGTCTGGGTATCGTAGGCGCTTCGCATCGAATAACGAGTAAATTTTTCTGCATATGCTTTTTTACTTTGTGGTTTTTCTTTTTTTGTAAACGCGTCAAAGGAAAAATCAATGACTTTTGAAACGTATGGTTCTAAACCAAGATTTTCATGTGAGACAATACAACCAATATCATTTTCGTCTTCTTCATAGCTTAATTTACTATCATCTAAGGCAAGCTTTGTAGCGGCTAAAAGATAATCTAAATCAATTATCTCTTCGCCTTCTTTCCACTCTTTAATGTGTTTAAGTTTATCCTTATCTATTCCGAAGTTATTAATATTAAAGTCATCGATTCTATGCACATAGAATTTTTCCCATAGTTCACCGTCAAATTTACACTCCTCAAGTTTTATATTAGTCTTTCCTGCAAGAAGTGAATTCCAAAATAGATCATTGCCCGCTCCTATTGATGTTAAGGGGCCGATCCCAGTTACAACCACTCTTTTCTGTTGCATTTAGCCTCCATAAGAAGTTTAAAAATATAGTGTATTATTTGTGATTATTTATATGCAAGCTTCCTGATAAACAGGAATTGTTTTTGAATTATTCTGGCAGGGTATTGAGAATTTCTGAGATGATTTTTTGTCTTAGATTTTCTTCAATCATCTTGAAAATATTGCCCCCCTTGGTTTAGATTATATCAAAGAATAATGAAAAAATAAGCAATTTTTATACTATAGAGGCTAAAATTTGTCAAAGAACTTGGCAGGAATTCGAATGAAGAATCGGGCTTAATAGCTTATAAATTAAAGATAATCACCGATTTTAAGGGTTCTGGTTTTGCCAGCTTGTTCAATTATCATTGAATCTGGCAATATCTTTAGTATTTTTGCCCCGTTAACTATATCGCCCGGGGAAACGGTCATATCTCCGATTATGGCTACAGGGTGGGTTTTATCGAAAATAATTCCTTTGATTTCGTGCACAATCGAATCTTCTTCATTGGCTTTTTCTTTTTGAGCTTTGTTAGTTCTGGATTTAATCTCGGTCAAATCGGAAAGAAATACCCAAAAACCTTCTGTTCCGCCTTGGGGTCTCACCTTCATGCATCCGCTCCAAACGGCTGAGTCTTCAAAAAATACTTTAGTTCCTTTCTTGACTGGAAAAATCTTTCCTTCAACAATCAGCATTTTAAACGCTACTTCATCGTCGGTGCGTAACACATTATCCAATCTTTCCATATATTCCTTATTAAATGAGCCAAAAGTATCTTTATCAACAATGTAGGCTGATTGTCCGAAAGCGGGTATTGTAGATAGTAATAGAGCCAAAATGAGTAGTGGAAGTTGTTTATTATTTTTCATCCCAAACATCCCAATTATACACCTTACGGCAGTTAGGTGTCAATAACGAGAACACAGTATGATAATACGGTGCTATGGAAACAGCGATTAGGGTTAAACTGGCTAAACGGGTGAAACAATTGCGAAAGAACCTTGGGTTTACTCAAGAGAAACTTTCGGAAGCTTCAGGCATAGACTATAAATATATCCAAAAGATCGAAGGCAAAAACCCGCCTAATATAAAGCTTGAAACCATTGAACGCCTCGCCAAAACACTAAAAACCACACCAGCAAAGCTATTAGATTTTTAAAGGCTCCCTTTCTATAGGTTATATAGCCATATTATTGGAAAGATATCAAGGTAAGTTATGAGATAGTAGCGCAGGGAAAGGATGACAAAAAGTAATTACCACATTGGCGACTTCTGGGCTTCGAGTTTTGTTTCCGTTTGCTTTTCAAGATCGTGGAAGAAATCCAGGCCAGTTTCTTTTTCCACTTCATCGATAGTAGTAATATAATTTGCGAGTTTTTTCGATGGGATTGGTTTGTTGGGAAGGATGAATGCTATTGCATCGATATCTTTTCCATTATAATTGCATGAAACAATTATTTTATAGAATGCCGTAGGCACAGCAACCTTATTTGGGCCTATGGTTTTATAGTTTTGGCTTTCATAAATAGGGCCAGCTATAACGTAAATATCTTTGCGTTGCTTCACCCATCTTCTTACTTTTGCCTCTAATTCTTTCCAGATGCCACGATTAAATTTAGGGCCGATTTGTGGTGTCATGTTTGAGAGGAGAAAACTTTCGGATTCTGTTTTTTCTTCTCTGCGCATATCTTCTGCTGGAACTAAATGACCTTTGTCATAACCGCTTTTCTTATAATCAATAAGTTCTGCTCTTTGACCTTTAGGCAAATCAGGATCTGGTCGGAAATCATCAGAGCGATTCACATTTTTAACAAGATATTTATCTGTTAAATGATAGCTTACCCATACAGCTACTTTTTTATTATTATCATGATCTAACACATATCCTTTTCGATAAAGAATAGTATCTGTTGTGCTGGGATAACCATAAATAATATGTTCACTGGCGGGTAATTGTTTTTCTGAAGAGGAAACTGCAACAGCTTTGTATGAAGGAGTAAAAACAGGAAGTACGAAAATAATAAGAAAAATTGCTATAAAAATAAATATGCGATTCTTTTTCATAGATAAAGTTTCTAAAAGGAAACTCCTTGCAAACTTATTTTGGAATTATTTCATATCTAACCTAGAAATGATCACACAGATCCAAATCTAATTCCACTGGCATCATTTCCTGTTCATATTTTGGGCTAATAGATTTCGGATTATTTATTTTGATATCTTGAATTAACTCGTGAATACCTGAGGTTCTTGCTATATTCTTTACATCTGGACTTGGATATATAATCATTGCCAGCCATCCGTTTAAAGGCAAAAACAATTTTAAACGATCGTCCTCTATCGCACTTTGACAGAACAACTCGAAATCTTTAAAATTCAACCGTTTATTATATGGATATTTATTAAATTCTTCAATTAAGTTACCTCGTGGATTAACAAAATATTTTTCCATATGTAATTCTGGATCGTATACAATGCGCCACTCTGATTCTGCAAACAAATCATAGTTCAAATCCCCAGGATCTGAATTCATTCTTTTGAAAAAAGCATACCTACTTTCTTTCAACTCAGACTTACATGATGGGAAAAACATACTCTTGCCTTGATTGTGTAAATAATAAACTGGATGCCCTCCAGCACCTACAACGAATAGCCTCTTGAAACCAATACCTAATCTTCCGAATTTAAAAGCATGTTTTCTTGATTCCGATAATTTCAACTCAGTGAAGCAAACACGAGGATGTTTAGGGAGTTCGAATTTTATATTATTTATCACAACGTAATCGCCTGTCTTATCTTCCTTAACCCATAGCCCATAACGCAAAATATTGCTTAATCTTGTTATGTACTTTTTATTTAAATCTTCATTTGTTGTTGACGGGTGTTCTCGTGATGGATTATTATAAAGATCATCGCTAACCGCACCATCAAAATCGCTGCCTGTCCAATGGATAAGAATGTCCGAATGGACCGTTTGAGCGTAGAATTTACTCATATCAATCTCCTGCTCGTACAAATATTAGATATAGTTATATTATTTTTATCCTTGCTAGAAACTAGTTACATTCTTGTATCGGTCGGTTTTTTAATTATTTTTTGGGAGATCTCTTTTTATCGTTAAATTCCGGTAATCCTTTATTAAACTTCTTAATGTATGCAGCAAAACAAGCATATTCAAACCTAGCGACATCGCCCATTCGAAGCAAGTCTTGCGGTTTATTTGATTTTACGTCACATTTTATAAAGTTAACTGAAACATATAACATTTTTCTAAGTTCGGAATAATTCCATTGATGCATAAATCTTTCTGCACCACCATGCCCTATTTTACCAATTATTGTATTATCAAACTGTTTTAATCGTCCTCTTAAGCCATCTTTGGAATTTGTCATACCAAAATATACAATTTGTTCTATCAAAGAAAATGGCGTGCCTGACAAGTCCTTTGCGGAAACAGCTAAAGCATAAACTCCCGGATAATTGATATTACTGAAACCTTCGCGCTCGCCCCATCTCTTCCATTTTGAAAAATTATTGAATTTCATTTAACTAAAATTAATCATTAAGTTAAGCTTCTTTGTAACTTGTCTCTGTTGTTGTTAATAAGTCTGGTTTGAGAACTTCGTAATATTGCGGCATCTATTGCCTTCTGAAGTTCTACAGCATTAGTTGTCCAATTTATCCAGTAAGCATAACCGGATACAATATTATCATGAAGTCGAGCTGGTACGATAACTTTACCATCAAAGTTCTTGGGAGCTGTAGGGAGAGCTATTCCTAATAAGGCGTGCTCATGATGAAGTGTTGAATGTGTTTCCCAATCAACAAATCTACGCTTCCATGTTTCTGATCCACATAATATAATCGTTATAGAAGTACCCACTATGTATTCTTCTCGAATAATTCTGTTAATGTATTCTGGATCGTCGCTGTCTACTTCGTCGTCAAGAGAATTATCATAAAATATTTCATATTTATCTGCATAAGTAGTCTTCATGAAATTTGCCCATTGTTGATCATTTTCATGATGATAGCTGATAAACACTTTTCTTTTTATGTTTACTCCTAGACTATCAGAGAAAGAATTCAGTAACCCCGGTGCGAAAAGGCTGCCTCTTAATAGACTTTTTCTTGCATTCTCTGCTTCCAACGCTTCCCTTATGGCTCTTGCAATCGGTGATTCATTAGGATATCCAAAAGACATTTATACCCTCCTTATAAAATTAAATAATTGCTATAAACATCACAAGTAAAATAGTTAAAATTATAACACCATGAAATAATATAAGCGTTTTTGAAAAAATCACGTCAGTCCATGCATTCACTTCTTTAATAACTGGGGATGTATCCATAGAAAAATCTATAACTGAATTATCCAAAGCTCTAACCTTATCATATAGTTTTCGATAGAGTTTTTCTTGCCATAAGAAATATCCGTCTAGAATCCAAAAAAGTAAACAAGGAAAATAAGCCAAATAAATATAGAGCTTATTTGTATCCTTTGCCGCGAGGGCAAATAAGGCTGACACTAAAATAACGCTCCAGCCTTTTAATAAAAAAGAATTATTTGCCATCCGGCTAATAACACCTTGTATTATTTCCAAATGCTTCAGTTTAGCTTCCATAGTATTACCTCTATTTTTGTCTGTCGGCCTCTATTTCGCAATGATATCAAGCCATTCCTGTTCATATTGCTTTGTGAAATAATCACAATGTTCTACGGTATATGTTTGATGATTAAAAATATTTAAATCGGCAAATGGCTTTTCACAGCACTCAGGATGATAGAGATCTTTTGAGAACCCAAAACAACCGGAATGGCCAAAAGGATTATATCGGCATACCTCGTCTTCGTAGCTACAATAACAATGCATTTCTTTAATCTTCCCAGCTCGAAGTGTATCAGTATAGGGAATTTCTCTGTGAGCAGAAACAATGCTAGCTACCAAAATTAACTTATTAACCAAAATTGGTCCTTTAGTCACGCTATCCTCTCCGCTTCTTTTTATGGCATAAAAACTCATGTCTGTTCCATAACTATGCGCAACAATATTAAGATCTGCTTGCGGATAATCGCTTTTCACGCTCCTTAAGAATTTCATAAATTGACGAATAAGGTAAATTCGCTCTACCCCATTAACACTACCAAGCGCAGGTAAATATTTATAATAATAAGGGAGAAAAATATCATTTTTGAAACGAGGATCTTTCTGGCCAAAATCACAAAAACTATAAATCCAATTATCTTTCTTGTAACTACGAATACCGTGAATAGCGACAATAACTCTCATCGCACACTCCTTTTTTCTGTCATACGCAAAGCAATCAAGAATTATGTATAGCCGAAATTTATTGCCTTATCTAATTATTCAGAATAACTTTATCCCTTCGGAGGATAAGGATCATTTTTATAAGTATGCTCTGTTTGGATAGTGCCATTTTTTTTCTGGATAATAACCTGTCCCGTGGGAGCATTCTTAGCAATATCTTTTGCCTTAGCAATAGCATCGCTTTTATCTTCAAAATTGGCTGCGGCTTTGCTTTTCCCTTGAGTCTTTACATTCCACCCATCTTTACCATCAGGAGATACCCATACACGTTTTCTGTTTGACATATTACACCTCCGATTCATTAAATTGAAACATATACGTACTAGTAATAAAAGCAAAAACCTTCGCCGTTTAGCGAAGGTTTTTATTGTATTTAAGTGGCGGATTTACTCCTTCTAACTGCACCACTATATATTGTATATTAATTAATATATACCACTACATATTGATTTTGTCAAGGGGGATTATTTCATTACTTTTTTTAAGGATCAAAATTGGCTATTGTCTCTTTTTTTGGACTCGTCTCTCGCAGCTGCGATTGTCTTATTGGTAAATAAGGTGTCTAACATGCACCAAACTCTGCCATTAGCATAAATTTTACCCGTCTTTATTTTTCTGTTTGGAATAACGCGCGGGCCTAAATGATATAAATAAAAACTACCCCAGTCTCCATTAGGAATTTCTTTGACAACTTTATGTGGGTTAGTAAAAACCTCATAAGATTCAATGTGGTGAATTGATTGCAATTCACCGTTATAACGAAAAGCTATATAGTTCGGTGGCTCAGATGGCCAACCATTTTTTCCTAAAATATGAAAATATAATGCTTTTTTATTAACAATATCCACAAACGATATTTTCCATCTTCTAGGGATACGATAAGAGAGTGAAACTACATATACCCAGTTTGAATCTAATTTTTGCATGGTCATAATCCTCTCAAAATAGTCTTCCAACTCAAACAATAATCTTTTCTCTGCATGCCGCCCTTTAGCAATCGCTTCCCTGGAACACAAATAAACATCTCGCCACGAAAGGTTAATTACTTTAATATTATTAATTGAGCTTATATTTAAATTGGTTTCACAAAATTCTTTATTGCATTCAGTTAATACAATTAATCTTTTAAGACGAGCCTTACTATCTCTGAAATCTATTCTTTCAGTATATTGCCTTAATTGTTTTTTTGTAGGTAAATTCCAACCCCTTTTCGCTTCTATTATTACAAATAATTTCTCCCCAAGCTCTATTTCGATATCAGTAATTCCATATTTTTCTTCATATTTCTGCAATCGGATTTTAACTTCATCTTGATCAATTTTTTCCTTAAAATTTAAAGCCAGTTCTAAAAATTGTTTTAGAAAGGAGCGACTTTGAGATAATGCCCACCCCAAACTATAAGTGATATCATTTTCATTCTCACCTAATAGTTGGAATATATTTGTAATTTTTTGATCATGTAAATACAGCTTTGCCATCCTATAGATAATTTATTTTTTCGCTTACCTTTCAATTCAAAAATATACTTATTTACCTTTAGATTTATCAGTATTGGTCTGGTTCAAACGACCATAGACTTTTTTTAATAAATAATCTTTTACTACCCCTGCGAAAGTTTTATCATCCATAATTTTATTAAAGATCTCTTGATTCTGATCCATACGATCGACAAGCTTAGCAATAAAAACATCCTCAAAGCCATATTTGAAATTATCAAGACTATTGTTCTTGGCTTGGATGCTAAGTTTTTCATCCATGACCATTTCTTCCTCGATTTGATCAAAAAACAATTTGTCAGCCTCAGTAAAATCAGTACCAAACCTGTCATTAAGTAACTTGATTATTTCGGACAATCGGGCATATTCCTCTTTATCTTTCTTTGTACCAGCCTCTGAAATAGGTTCAATGGCCATACCTGAATCTTTTTGTAGCTGAATTTTACCATCTGCGATTTTCTGAAGACGATAGTATTCAAGAGCAACTTCATCCCCAAGATGATATCGTTCGCCACCATCTGATCTAGGAAGCTTTTTTAACAAGAAACGTGAAAATGCGTAGAATTTTTCAAGTTCAATATCATTAAAAGGCATAATCTGCGCTAAGAACGCATATAGCCTAACAAAAACACCTAATGTATTAGTAAAATCATCTTTGTATTCATCTTTCTCTATCATCTCAAAACGCTTAACCGCAACATCGACAATTGAATTTAATTGCGCGTGTTCTTTTTTTGTTTGTAGCTCTTTGTTCCTGAAGAAAACTGCACAGAAAGCATCCACGTCAGTTTGATAAATAACTTTGAATGAATCAATTTTTGCTTTAAGATCGTAGAGTTTATTTGGATCGGTCACATCACTCAGTTGGGTCTGTTCATAATAGGGCTGAAAAGCAGCTAAGATGTCCTCGCGCTTATTAACAAAATCTAAAATAAAGGTATCCTCTTTCCCTGGGCATGTTCTATTTAAACGACTTAATGTCTGGACTGCTTTGACACCATCAAGCCTTTTATCCACATACATGGTGTGTAATAATGGTTCGTCATAACCAGTTTGATACTTTTCTGCTACAAGCAAAATTTGATATTCTGACGTTGCAAACTTCTCCGGCAATTCTTTTTCCCCAAAGCCATTCATGCCTGACTCAGTATATTCTGGCGGGATACCATCCAGAAGAACCGTACCAGAAAAGGCAACCAATGCCTTGATGTCTTTATAACCTTTATCTTTAAGATACCTATCAAATTCATGCTTATATCGGACAACATGCTCGCGAGAAGCCGTTACAACCATTGCCTTGGCTTTACCACCAATCTTTCTCATCGTAATCTGACGGAAATGTTCAATCATGACTTCGGTTTTTTGTGCCAAGTTATAAGGATGGAGTGTCAAAAAGCGCGCAATAGCACATGCAGCTTTTTTCTTGTTTACGTTCGGATCGTCCTCTATTTTTTTGGATAGCTGAAAAAATGTTTGATAGGTCGTGTAATTTTCAAGAACATCATAGATGAAATGCTCCTCAATCGCTTGTCGCATGGAATAAAGGTGAAATGGTTCGGGTTTGCCGTCGATTCCTTTTTGACCGAAAAATTCAAGTGTCTTTGCCTTGGGTGTCGCTGTGAACCCAAAAAAACTCAAGTTAGGCCGCGGCCCGCGGTTGAGCATTGATTCTCGAATTTCATCTTCTACATCACCATCGTCTTCGTCTTTGGCTTTATCAATCTCGACCTCGGTTTTATCAATAGTCGATAAGACGTCTTTCATTTTCTTGGCAGATTCACCACCCTGCGAACTATGTGCCTCATCAACGATAACTGCATAATTCCGTTTTGGCAGATCGCCAACCTTATCTAATACGAAAGGAAACTTCTGCAGGGTCGTAATGATGATATTTGTCCCGTTAGTAAGTGCTTGGGCTAATTGTGTCGAATCTTTGTCAATTTTTTCAACCACGCCGGACTTATGCTCAAACTGATAGATAGTATCCTGAAGCTGCTTGTCGAGGACTATACGATCTGTTATCACAATTACTGAATCGAAAATTCGCTTGTCTGCATTATCATGAAGACCAGCTAAATGATATGCCAGCCATGCTATTGAGTTACTTTTACCGCTACCCGCGCTATGCTGAATGAGATAATTCTTTCCAGCGCCACTTACAAGCGCATCACCGGAAAGCTTTCTAACGCTGTCAAGCTGGTGATAACGCGGGAAGATCATTGTTTCAATTTTGAATTTTCTGCCTTCAAAAGTTTTTTCTTCGACCTCCAGATGCAAGAACCTGCTCAAAATATCCATCCAGCTGTCTTTGACCAGAACTTCTTCCCACAGATACGCTGTCTTATGCCCGCTTAGGTTGGGAGGATTGCCAGCACCCTTGTTATAGCCCTTATTGAAGGGCAGATATTTTGTTTTGCTTCCTTGAATACGAGTGGTCATATAAATGACATCTGTATCAACTGCAAAATGGACAAGAGCGCGCTTTTTGAACTGGAACAAAAGCTCGCGCTCATCACGATCATATTTATACTGCCGCTTAGCGTCGTCCACATCCTGACCAGTAAACGGATTTTTTAATTCAATTGTGGCCACTGGCAGGCCATTCACAGACAAAAGCATATCAATTGAGCTTTCATCCTTTGTGCTGTAGTGAACCTGCCGGGTTACGGTGAGAATATTTTTGTTGTATAGCCGCTGGGTTTCAGGATTAAGCTTGCTGATAGGCTTAAAATAGGCGAGGTTAAATTTCTTTCCGTAATCAGTGATGCCGTGACGCAAGCAATCAAGCATCCCGCGAGCATCAAGCTCTTGGTTGAGTCGATATAAAAACTTTTTCTCGACGTCCGCCCCATGAACAGCCACCAAACTATCCCATGTGGTCTTTTGAGTATCTTTAATGAATGCGAACAAGATGGCCGAATCAAGCGCAAGATTGCGATCAAATTTATTCGGATCGCCCTTCGCATAACCTCCACCGCTCACAAGACTATGCTCGATAGATTCTTCAAATGCTTTTTCATTCGTCATTGAACTCATGCGGCAATCTCCCGAACATCGATTTTTCCAGTCACAACCTCAGAAATCAAAGAGGTGCGATACTCTCTGAGTTGTTCAATAACTTTTTGTTCACGTATTGCTTGATCGTCGATTTTAGAAACCTTTTGACTTAGATAGTCAACGATCTGTTGTTGTTCGTTTCTAGGGGGGCATGGCATTTTAAGCCCCTTGATAACATCTTGACTAATATTTGGCTGCCCGCCTCCCAAACCCAAACTGATAATATTCTGTTTGTTTCCAACAAACCAATATAAAACAAACTCGTTGAGAAAATATTTACTATTATTCAAGACACAACACGCTTGATTGCAACATCCAGCAAAGTTGACAATGGCAGATTTGCCGATGGTGGCGCCATACATAGCAATTAATATGGATTCTCGAGGGAACTGTTTTAGCGCTGAATAATCTTTAATCGCTAATTCAGTGATTTTCTTAGATGTTTCGACTAAAAAGCCGTCATTCAAATCACCGGTAATAACCCATGGGATCGTTCCGCCATCATAATATACTTGATTTAAGGAATCGGGGGTCGTTCCACTACCGATATAGTCAAAAGATCGGCTTATTTTTCTAAGCTCCCAGTGTCTAGGAATATTTCCGATCCATTCCACCCCAGAATCTCTCATTTCTGTTCTTGGATTAAGCCCTTTCGTTACCGCCTGATTGATAATTGCGACCCGTTCTTCCTTAAGAAGTTCGATCTGACGTTCTTTCTTATCAATTAGACCATCGATCTGGCCCATTTTGCTGTCGAGATAGGACGCGATTTTTTCCTGCTCTTCCAAACTAGGCAACAGTATCGGCAATCGCTTAAGAGCATCAAATTTTATTGACTGCCGGACTCCACCGCCCATGCTGTAGAAAACCTTCCAAATATCATAATTATGGAGCAGGTAGTACATGTATTTTGGATCAATGTCAGCTTTCTTCTCCAAAGTCAGATAAGCCGAGGTAATAATGCCTTTTTCTTGCACCAATCCACAACGCAGACTCCGCTTGTCATTCTGTAAATCAGTCAATCTCAGGACAATATTCAAGGGATCGACGATGTTGTACGTTTCAAAAGACTCCGGCAAAAGGCCAAAATTTGAGTCGACGTCCCGCCGAATGATTCGTCCATAACTGAGCGACAAAACATTGTCTTCTTGATTACCGTCATTTGGAACATGCCGTTCCTTGAACACGGCAAATAAGGGTTTCGTTGACCACCGATCAGGCATCTCGCCAACCCATTCAATCCCGGAATCTTTATATGCGGAATAGCGTTTCATGCCTCAAGCACCTCATTCATCAATCCTTCAGTCTCTTTCTCTAACATTACAATATCTTTACGTATTTCAGCAGTCGATCTTAATGGCTTGTATTTATAAAATTCTTTGGTGAAATTGATTTCATAGCCGACCTTATCCTTGCTTCTGTCCACCCATGCATCGGGCACGTGCGGCAAAACCTCTCGCTTAAAATACTCCTCGATATCATCTTTCAGCGGAACATTTTCAGAATCTCTTAAAGTGGCATCACACTCGGGCTCGCCGTCCTTGTCTACACAGATGTCCGCGCTTTCATCGCGCTCGGAGAGAGCGTTAAGAACCGCGTTTATGACCGGCACTTTAAGTTTAAGATCGAGAGCGCTCATTTTTTCTTCGATAACAGAAATAAATTTTGATCGATTCTTATACACTATTGATGAATCAATATTCAGAAGCATTTTTTTCACCTGCTCCTGGACCTTTTGTCCTTCTTCGATTTCATTAACGCCTTCCTTACCTTTTTTCTTCGATTTGGATAGGTTAATAAAAGCCGTTTCATGGTCTAAACGTGCGATACGATCCTTGGATGCCTGAAAATTAAGGCGAAGTGGCCGCTCGACGATCACCTGAGTATAACCAAAATAATTATTCGGGAAAATTTTGCAGTATTCTCCGTTCTTGAACTCGCCGTATATTTTTGTTATTCGAGCGATATGCTCATCACTGATCTCATGCCGCTTATCTCCAAGTGGTTTTCGCATGTTAACGAAGAAGTCGACGGCATTAATGATTTGGATTTTCCCCTTACGCTCTTTTGCTTTACGATTAGTCACAATCCAGACATATGTCGCAATACCAGTGTTATAAAAAAGCGATTCCGGCATAGCAATGATGGCCTCAAGCATATCATTTGCAATGATCCACTTACGGATCTCGCTCTCGCCACTTCCAGCCCCACCTGAAAACATCGGTGATCCATTAAATACAATAGCAAGCCGCGCTCCGCCATTTTCTGGCCTCATCTTTGAAATCATGTGCTGAAGGAACAGGAAAGACCCATCGCTGATACGCGGGAGACCGGCACCAAAACGTCCAGAAAAACCAAGCTGTTCGTATTCCTTAGTGATTTCTTCCTCAATTTTCTTCCACTCAACTCCAAAGGGGGGATTACTAAGCATGTAATCAAACTTGTCGTCTTTAAGCCCATCTTGAGTGAAAGAATTACCGAATTTGATGTGTTCCGTATTCTGTCCCTTTATAAGCATGTCTGAATTGCAGATGGCGTATGATTCAGGATTGAGCTCTTGACCGAATACGCGAAGATCGGCATCGGGATTTAGCTCTCGCAAATACTCTTCTGCCACAGAAAGCATGCCACCGGTTCCGCAAGCCGGATCATATAACGTTTTGACAATGCCTTTCTTGGTCAGAATTTCTTTATCGTTTAAGAATAAGATGTTGACCATGAGTCGGATGACTTCACGTGGAGTGAAGTGTTCTCCGGCTGTTTCATTGGATAAGTCGGCAAATTTCCGGATAAGTTCCTCAAAGATATAGCCCATCTCAATGTTTATGATCTTATCGGGATGCAAGTCGACTTCGGCGAAACGCTTAACGACCATATATAGAAGATTAGCCTTGTCGAGCCGCTCTATGTGATCATTAAAATTGAAATGCTCGAGAATATTGCGGGCATTCTTCGAAAAACCGTTGATGTAGTTGCGAAGATTAGCGGCAATGTCATTGGGGTCAGCGACCAACTTCTGGAAATCAAATTTGCTTTTGTTATAGAAGGATAGCCTTGCCTTCTTTTTAAGAACTGTCTCAGCGGCTTCCGGTGACAGTCCTTTAATCTGCGAAAGATAGGACAAAACCGCTTCTTTGGTTGGTTCAATTACGCAATCTAAGCGGCGCAAAACAGTTAATGGTAAAATAACTCGGCCATACTCAGACTGTTTATAATCACCTCGAAGTAAATCAGCAATGCCCCAGATAAAACTTGCACGTTCTTTAAAATTAATTGTCATGATACTTCTTTATTTTTTTTCGATCCTCTTCTATCAAATTTCGAATAATCGAAGCCATGGTGGCACTCTTACCCTGTTTTTTCAAAAAAAGTTCTTTTTCCATTAGAAAAATGTATTGGCTTTCTGTAAGGTCAATAGAAGTTCTTTTCATTTTTTCTTGTTTTGTAGACATTTCTTTTCTCCAATAACAACTTTTTATATAATTAAATAATTATATATTTATAGTATTATATAATAATTATTGACTAAAAGCCACAAAAATTTTTACTCTCTCGAGCTAGCCTTGCTATCTCTCGAAATCTATGGATATATGTGTAGGTGCCAAAGGAGATAAAAGCAAGAAGGAGGCACAAAATGAGCAATCCGCTTAACAATGAAAAAGCCGTTTATCAGAAGATAATCAAAGAAAAATTGGCTATTCCTTCGGTTATTTGGCAGCTTTTAGACCATCATTTGCGTAATGACCTTAATGTTATAACCTTGATCGTTGGCTATTATATTGCAGGAAATGCGCAAGAATCGATACCGCCGGGAGAAGGCAAGAAGATTATCGAGCGTTGCGAAGAGATAAGCCAATTCTTGAAGAAGCTAAAAGACGCCACTGATAGACAAAAGGCTCATTAAAGAAAAAATTATGAAAGAAGATCTGATAACTCAAATAATGGCGCTCCGGGATGCTCCGATTGAAGAACTCAACAAGAAATATCACGAGCTTTTCCCCGGTAAAAGAGCGTCAACCTACAACAGAACCTTTATCTGGCGGCAAGTAGCTTATAAGCTGCAGGAAATCGAATACGGCGGCTTGGCTGATAAGGCGCAAGATAAGCTTAAAGGGTTAATTCAGAAATATGATCCCATAAATAACAAAGCTTACAGGCCAAAAGCGCAAGCGAATGAGCAACCACAAAAGAAATCTTCCCTAGAAGATAATCGGCTTCCTATTCCGGGAAGCATTATCACCAAGACTTATAAAGGCAATAATATTCGGGTTAAAGTATTAGATAAAGGTTTTGAGTATAAGAGCAAAGTTTATAAATCCTTAAGCGCAATCGCCAAAGAAATCACCGGAAACCATTGGAACGGCTATATATTCTTTGGCTTATAAAAACATGGAAGAAAATATTAAGAAATCTATTATTCGCTGCGCAATTTACACCAGAAAGTCTACCTCGGAAGGCCTAGACCAAGACTTTACTTCTCTGGATGCCCAGCGCGAGTCTGCGGAAAACTTTATTAAAAGCCAACGGTCAGAAGGCTGGCAAATTATATCCACCCATTACGACGATGGTGGCTTTACTGGCGCAAATACCGACAGGCCAGCGTTACAGAAACTTTTAGCTGATATAAAAGATAACCAGATTGATTGTGCGGTAGTTTACAAAGTAGACAGACTATCGCGCTCATTGCTTGATTTTGTGCAGCTCCTTGAGCTCTTTGAACGGCATAATGTCGCTTTTGTCTCGGTGACCCAAGCTTTTAACACTAATACTTCCATGGGCAGGCTAACTTTGAATATCCTGCTTTCTTTCGCGCAGTTTGAAAGGGAGATTATCAGCGAAAGAACACGCGATAAAATGGCTGCGGCACGTAAACGCGGCAAGTGGCTCGGCGGAAGACCGATTTTAGGTTATGACCTTGACCGGGATAACCGCAGCCTTATCGTTAATCAAACGGAAGCTAAATTAGTCAGGGAAATTTTTGAGCTTTATATCAAGGAAAGATCTCTTCTGTCTGTGGCTAAGATACTAAACAAAAGAGAACTATTGACTAAAAAGTATGTTACTAAAGCCGGAAAAACATTCGGGGGAATTAAGTTTAAGAACACTCAAGTGCGCTATATTATTAAGAATGTGCTCTATACCGGCAAGGTTGGATATAAAGATGAATTATTTGACGGCCTGCATGAAGCAATAGTCGATGAAGATACTTTCAATAAAGCTCAAACGATATTGGCGGAGAATAAGATTAAGCGAAAGCCCTCAAAAAACGAGAAATTTACTGGGCTTTTAAACAGTATCCTCCGCTGCAAGGCCTGCGAAGCTCCAATGAGTCACACCTACACCTCAAAAGAAAATATTAAGTATCGCTATTATGTTTGCACGCACGCTCAAAAGCATGGTTACGAAACTTGCCCTACGCGCTCGGTAAGCGCTCCGGCAATCGAAGATGCAGTAGTTGATTGCCTTAAGAAAATCGCCAGTAACCCAGATAAACAAAAAGAAACTGTCGAATCCTTGAATAAACGGCTTACTGAGGAGATAAAATCGATTGTGGCCGAACAGGGCGAGATAAATAGCCAATTAGAAGAGCTTACGGAAAAAATAAGCGAAGCGAAAGAGTCTTTGCGAATAAACTCCGGGCTTGATAAAACTTCGGAAAGCGATTTAAAACGCCTCAAAGAAAAACTCCAAGACAAGGAAAAGCTTTTAAGCGAAGTGCGAATGGCTAAATTGAAGCTTGAAGAAAAATTCGTTACCCAACAGGAGCTAAAAGACGCTTTGCTGGTTAGCTCGCCTATTTGGGATACGCTTTTTCCTCAAGAGAAGCATAGAATATTCAGGCTTATCCTTAAGCAAGTGGATTATGACGCAAGGGATGACAAACTTGGCATCACCTTAAACGAGAAAGGCGTAAAGATGTTGAATCTCTTGCTTACTCCAAAGAAATAAACGCAGGGGCCAAAATGAGATTTGAATTCGCGGTTAATCTAAAACACGTAAATCACAGATCCCAGTATTGCTTTATGGATAAAGTTAACAAAGAGCCACGAATCAGGCAGGATTTAATTTTAGCCTATCAACTGAAAGAGCTTATGGAGCAAGACACGATGATTACCATAAAGCAAATTGCTGGCTGGTTAGGTATAACTTATAGACGAGTATTACAAATTACGGATTTATTGTTGCTTTCGCCCAAGATCAAAGAAGAGATTCTTTTCTCTGAAGAAATCGCTATTTATCGTATCAGCGAAAAGCGAATTAGGTTTCTTACTAAAGAAATCCTCTGGCAAAAACAAGCCGAAGTCTGGCAGAAGCTGCGTTAACCTTTCTGTCTATAACATTTTCCACCCAAAATAAGCGCATATTGAACTCGGGTTTGACGGACACGGAAAAACGGGTAAAATACTAAAAAGAGATAGCATGGCATCGTTATTTTATCAATTATATGAAAAACAAAATACAAATTTTAGAAAAACAAATAGCTGAGTGCAACCAATGTTCTGAGAAGTCAAATAATTCAATTCTTTTTGGACGTAGCCTTTCTGAAAGGCTAACAGATAATATTGATGTTTTGTTTCTCGGCATGGCCCCTAAACCGGAAACTTACGACAATAGAATAGAGAGAATTATTTTTGGTCCGTATAGCCCTACTGGTAAAAAAATAGCACGAATAATTGAGGAATTTAACTCGTTCGCTCCCAATATGGCTTGTTGGGGAACAAACTGTGTAAAATGTAATATTGTTGAAGAGGGAATATTAGATGCTATGGCAAAATGTCGTAAATACTTAATTGACGAAATTAAAATGCTGAATCCGAAACGCATCATTTTGTTAGGCAAAAACGTTACCGAAAGATTTTTGGGCGATAAATTTATTGCTGGGCAAATAACTATCTGGGAAAATATACCTTGTTTACATTACTATCATCCAATGGAACGTACTGGTCGATTTGGAAAAAATAAAGAGCTACTATTTGAATTTTTGGGATTTAACAAAAAATAGTCTGCAAATAGCTTTGAAACAATAATACAGTTTGGTGCGTAATTCCGGGAACTAAATACCTGTGAACCCAAAATGCTGCGATTTAGAGATAAAGAGATAGAATATCCGCTAGATTTGGCTTATTCTTCAACTAGTTAGGCAGCTTTTCAAAACCCTGAAGTTAGCTTAAATTCTTAAGAAATAATAATGCCCTAACCATTTGCAACGTCAAACGATAGGAGCATTGCTCTTGTCGCAAACAGTTAGGGCCTTAGTTATCTCTCAATCTTAATTTCGAGAGAAATATGTGGCTGCCCGGCATGGAGTCGAACCATGAAT
>Ga0265297_10003580_pt1 | contig 27692 bp, 31 predicted proteins | sample Munlanlwell13791_FD_192502 | JGI IMG/M metagenome (GOLD analysis project Ga0265297, IMG submission 192502) | Leachate microbial communities from a municipal landfill in Southern Ontario, Canada - Leachate well 137-91 | ecosystem: Engineered > Solid waste > Landfill > Unclassified | place...
CCAAGTCTCGACTATACCCTGCCAACCTTTTTCGTCGTCTTCTAGAATGCGCGCTGGTAAACACAGGACGTTGCTGTCATTGTCCATCCTAGACATTTTGGCCTCATAGGCATCCCAGATAACACTCGCCCTGATTCCACGAAAACGATTCGCCGCCATAGCCATACCCTGACCGCCGCCGCATAGCAAAATAGCACGCGGGTCTTTATCATCGCTGCCTATAATCTGCAGGGCGGCCCGCTGGGCAAATTCCGGAAAATCATCATTCGGATCCAACGTCTCATCGCCAACGTCCTGTACGTCATAATTATGCTTTGCAAGATACGCAAAGACCTCTTCTTTGAGGTGAAATCCACGATGATCGCTTCCAAGATATATCTTCATATTGATAAGTATAAGCGGTTTCGCCTACCTAGCGCAAGGTGCGTCCCACATCTGCGACTAGTTCGACTAGACGGTTGCTATATCCCCATTCGTTATCGTACCAAACCATAATTTTTGCCAAGTTACCACCCACGACTTTAGTTAGCAACAAATCGACTACACCAGAGTAGCTGTTACCAATATAGTCACGACTGACTAATGGTTCTTCGCTAACACCTAATATACCCTGATAGAAAGGCTCGCTGGCGGCTTTTTTAAACACAGCATTGATTTCTTCGACCGTAGCGTCTTTGCCCAGTAGTACTGTAATGTCGCTGATCGATACAACAGGCGTAGGAACACGGATACTCAGACCGTCAAATTTACCCACCAGTTGCGGCAGGGTTTTAGTCACAGCAATTGCCGCACCGGTTGTAGTTGGGACAATATTTTCGGCAGCGTTACGACCTTCGCGGAGGTCTTTGCTGGGCGCATCCTGTAGTGCCTGACTGGCTGTATAGCTGTGAACGGTAGTTAGTAGTGATTTCTGAACGCCAAATTCACTATCTAATATAGCCATAACAGCACCCAGTGAGTTAGTTGTACAACTGGCGTTGCTGATTACAGCACTTGAGCCCTCGATCGTATCTTCGTTAGCACCCAGTACAATCGTATCAACACCATCACTTTTGCTGGGGCCGCTAATAATGACACGTTTAGCGCCACCTTTGATATGGAGTTCAGCGTCTTCCTTGGCAGTAAAACGCCCAGTTGATTCGATCACTAACTGAACACCCAAATCACCCCAGGGTAGTGCCGCTGGATCTTTTTCGGCCAAAACTTTAATGTGTTTACCGTTTACAATAATTCCGCTATCGTCAAAGCTTACGTCAGGCTGATAAACACCATAATTACTATCATGTTTTAGTAAATATGCCAAGGTTTTGGTGTCGGTCAAATCATTGATGGCGACAATTTCTAGATCACTGCGCTCGAATGCAATCTTGAAAGCATTACGTCCAATTCGCCCAAAGCCATTAATCCCGATTTTCGTCTGCCCCATGAAATTACCACTCCTTTTTCTATAAGCATTAGCGTATCTAGTGTTTAGTATATACTGCCCGCCTACCTTTTTCAAAGAAATATACCGGGGCATTAATGCAACTTAGGTTAAATATCGTATACTTATAACTACAATGCAGAAAAAGACACTCCTTGATGATGCTAAACCTCATTACGAAGAAGATCAGCTTCTGGAGCTTGAACATGCCATCGACGTCGCTACCAAGGCTCACCAGGGCCAAAAACGAAAAAGTGGTGAACCATACATTATTCACCCGCTAGCCGTTGCACATACATTGGTGGAGTGGGGTATGGATATCGATAGTGTAATCGCTGGTGTCTTACATGACACAGTTGAAGATACCGAAATGACGCTTGATAAAATTGAGTCATTATTTGGTCGCGACGTCGCATTCTTGGTTGACGGTGTTACCAAAGTCTCACAGGCCCGCGCCGGTATGCAGGACCTAGTAAATTATCTACCCCAAACCAAAGATAACCTATCTAAACTGCTGATCGCCGTCAGTCAAGACGTCCGGGTTATTATTATCAAACTCGCCGATCGCCTGCATAACCTATCAACCTTGCAGCATATGCCGCGCGACAAACAGACCAAAATAGCCCGTGAATCACTTGAGGTATTTGGGCCTATGGCTGACCGCCTGGGAATGGGTCGCGTACGCATGCAGATCGAAGAGCTAGCTTTTAGTTACTTAAATCCAACCGAGTTCAAGAAATTACAAGGTTTAATGCGTAAACGCCTAGGCAAAAGCACGCGCAAGCTCGGCGCCATCAAGTCCGAAGTTGATGCCGAACTAAAAAGACAAAACATTCAGGCCGAAATCAACGGACGCGTAAAAAGTCTATTCAGCCTACATCGCAAACTCGAAAAAGTCGGTAATATCGACGATATTTATGATTTAATGGCCCTGCGTATCGTTGTAGAAACCAAAGAAGATTGCTACCGCGTCCTTGGCCTGCTTCACTCCCTATATCAACCGATGATTAGCCGTATCAAAGATTACATTGCTATTCCAAAACCCAACGGCTACCAAAGTCTACACACAACCGTGATTACACCGAATAAACAAATTGTCGAGTTCCAAATCCGTACCTACGAGATGCATGAATACGCCGAACAAGGTCTGGCAGCCAGTTTCCATTACCACGACCAAAAATCCACCAAGGACTACACCAAAAAACGTGCCACCACAATCCTGCCAGGTCACTTGCAATGGATCAATCAACTCCAAGAAATCGCCGCTCGTCTGGGCAATAACGAGGACATATCCAAAGATCAGTTAAACATTGATTTGTTTGGAAGTCGTATTTTTGTTTACTCTCCAAAAGGCGACATATACAATCTGCCTGAAGGTGCGCTGCCACTTGATTTTGCTTATTTGGTACACAGCGACATCGCCAAACACGCCTATAGCTTCCGCGTAAACGGTAACATCCATGCATTCGATAAACCACTCCAAAATGGTGATGTTGTTGAGGTAGTCACACGCAAGCTATCTCAACCACGCCAGGCCTGGCAAGAACTAGTCACCACAACGCACTCGCGCAACAAACTTCGTATGCAGTTAAAACAACTGGGTGTGATCGAAAGTCTAACCAGTGCCGCTAATATCATCCGCCAAAAAACTGCCCGTAAAAAGGCTAAATGATGTCGATTATCTTTGCCGTATCAACTACGGCCGACGGATCAATGTTGACACGCGGAGACGAATTCAACCAGGCAATTATTAACAACCGGATCGCATTTTTATCTAATTATAAAATTACCGTGGACCAAACAACCCGCGTTCATGTTGTCTACGAAGGTGATAATTATCGCCGTTATGTCGAGGTCTCAGACGATCAAAAAGGCAACGGCATGTTTGATGATAACGTTATAACGGCTGATGCCTTGATTACCCATGTCCCGGGTCATGCTCTCTTCCTACCCCTGGCCGACTGTATAGGAATTGCTGTTTATGACCCAAATAATCATATTTTGATGGTTTCACACCTAGGTAGGCATAGTATCGAACAAAACGGCGGCCAAACATCAATCAAGTTTTTGGCCGACCATTATAAATGCAACCCATCTGACCTCAGAATCTTTGTCTCGCCCGCCGCTGGCGGCAGTAGTTATCCGCTATTTTCATTCGGTGGCCGTTCGCTCAAAAACGTTTTATTCGAACAGTTAAAATCGGCTGGTGTTCGAACCAGTAACATTATCGATAATACCGCCGACACAGCCCTAGATAGTAATTATTTTTCACACAGTCAGTATTTGGCCGGTGCGCGCGACAGCGATGGGCGTTTTGCGATTGTAGCTATGATGAACGACGAGGTTTGATTAGATCCTTTAGTTCACTGATGTGCTCGCGAACAAACCCAGCGAGTTGCGGTGTCGATGCGATGTAATTATCGGTATGAATATTCCATGTGCTCTCGTTATCAAAAGTTATCAGCTCACCGCCAGCCTCACGCACCAGCAGTGCTCCTGGCGCCTTGTCGTGCATACCAGCCAGACTATTAAGTGCAATCGCACCCTCAATTTTTCCTTCTGCTAATAGACTAAACGAACGACCTGCAGCACCAAGTGGTTGCAGCAAACGAATACCTATTGGGCCTAGCATCGAACGAAGCTGAGTATAAGTAGACGAACTCAGATTATCAACAAACGAATCTGCCACCGTCCTATTACTTACCTGAATCTTGACGTCATTTCGATACGCGCCCTGGCCGGCAACTGCAGTATATAAAACGTCTTCAAAAAAGTTGTAGATAACCGACATAACAGGCTGATCACCTATGATGAGCGCCGCCATGTTGGTACAATTAGGTAGTCCACGAATAAAACTCGTCGTTCCGTCGATTGGATCAACTAACCAAAACACATCAGTGCTACCTGTAACACCTGTCTCTTCACCTCGAAATCCATAATCAGGAAATGCATCGGCCAAAACATCGCGAAGTCTATTCTCGACCTTGATGTCGAGTTCTGTTACCTGGGACTTATCCGATTTTAACGTATGGCCGACATTACCATAATGCGACAATAGCTCGTCGCGAAATCCTCTAAATGTATCAATAACAAGCTGCATTGAACGACGGGCGTCGTCATCAATGCCAGTCACTATTTCGTGTTCCAGCGCTCGATTGCTTGGTGAATAATCGCCTTGGCTTCATCAATATCACCCCAACCTTTTACGATTGTACTGCCCGGCTTTTTCAGATCTTTGTAATGTGTGAAGTGGTGAGTGATTTGATCCAATTTTTGTTGCGGAATATCACTGAGTGATTTAATGGCATTTCCGGTCGATCGGTCGTCGGCTGGCACGACAACAATCTTGTCATCAATTTCACCATCATCTTCAAACTTCATGACACCGATCACATTTGCTTCAAAAAAAACACCAGTTGTTAGCGGCTGGTCGGTAATAGCTAGTACGTCCAGTTCATCACCATCCTCATCAAGTGTTTGCGGAATAAATCCGTAGTTAGTTGGTTTTGCGAAAATTGCTGGTTCAACACGATCCAGTTGAAACGCTGCCTTGCCACGGTTCCACTCAATCTTGTGGGTGCTGCCAGTTGGAATCTCGATAACTACGTTGATTACACCGCCATCAACATCACCAGGTGTCAGAATAGTATTAAAGTCTGCCATTTTTTCTCCTAATTTATTTCGTTATCTATATTTTACCAGTTTTTGATGCTTCAGGATATAATCGTAGTGATATGACAGCTTCTCCAAAACTTTTATTGCCCGCTACTTATGTTAGCGATGCAGCCAAACACATCCGACAAGCAAAATACAGAGTGTCGTTTCTGTGTATGGTAGTAGCCGACGACCCTTCGTCTGATGAGTTGATCGATGCTTTATCCGAGGCTGCCGAACGCGGTATTACAGTCGAAGTTGCCGCCGACATGTTCACCTACGCCGAACTAGGTGGATTCTTTTTTCCAACACAGTACCGCACCAGGCAATCACGCGCAAGTACGCGCATGAGCAAGCATTTTATAAAAAGTGGCGTCAAGTTCACCTGGCTAGGTCGGTCGCATGCCACAATATTTAGCGGCCGGACCCACATCAAGTGGTGTATCGTCGATGATGTCATCTACTCATTCGGCGGTGTTAACCTATACCAAAAAGGCATCGCCAGTAATGATTATATGTTCCGGATAGAAGACGCTGCGCTAGCCGATAAATTAATAGACGAATATCAGCGCTTAACGCGGGCCGACGCGGGTGGTTATGCCTACCGCAGCCACAGTATCAAACATGGTGACGACTCGGTGCTGATCGACGGAGGACTATTTGGAGACTCGACTATCTACCGACGCGCCTGCAGGTTGACCGCCGAAGCCTCCAGGGTACTACTGGTGACGCAATATTGCCCAACCGGCAAACTCAGCCGATTATTAAAAAAGACCGATTCGACCCTATATTTTAATCCGCCCGCAAACGCATCGGCCCTCAACCGGGCCGTCATACGATTCGGTATATTATTTAGCCGTCACAAAACTCTTTATACCAAAAAGCGCTATTTACATGCCAAGTTTATGATTTTTTATATGCCTGATGGCCGACGCATTGCCCTAACTGGATCACATAATTTTTCTAATTTCGGAGTGCTACTAGGAACACGTGAAATTGCCCTACAAACAGAAAATCCTCAAACCATAGACCAGCTTGAGGATTTTGTTAGAACTTCGATAATCTAACTACGTTTTTGTTCGTCCAAGTATTCACGAATTGATAATGCGGCAGTCGCACCCTCACCAACAGCACTAGCTATCTGCATAGTTGCGCCGCTGCGAACATCGCCACTAGCAAAGATTCCTGGAATATTAGTTTGCATATGAGTATCGGTTTTTACTAGACCACGCTCGTCTAGTTCGATTCCGCTGCCAGCTAAAAATTGCGTATTTGGTTTAAGACCAACGAACACAAACACACCATCAGTCGAAAATTCAACTGGCTGTCCGTCTTTGTGCGCTTTGACCGTAGTTACCTTACCGTCAACAGCCACAATCTCGTCAGTCGAAGTCTGCAAATGAACTGTAATTTTACCGCTATCGACATATTTCTGCAGTTCGTGTTGCAACACTTCACTAGCCTTGATCACACTGCGAACCAATAAATCAATATGGGTTGTGAAACGAGTTAAAAAGAAGGCTTCCTGCAATGCAGAGTTGCCGCCGCCGACAACAACTAGCCGCTTGTCTCTATAAAATGCGCCATCACACGTCGCACAGTAGTGAACACCGCGGCCGTAATATTCTTTTTCACCTGGCACACCAAGCTTGCTGTAGTCGCTACCAGTTGCAATCAAGATTGTCCTAGCGCGAACTTCAACGCCATCAACCGTCACAATTTTGACATCACCCTCGTCTCGTACGGCCGAAACATCGCCAAATTCAATATGAGCGCCAAACCTCTCGGCCTGTTTTTCCAATTGCCCTGCTAGTGTTAGGCCTTCGATACCATCTGGAAAACCAGGATAGTTATCGACCATATCAGTGATTGCCGCCAGTCCACCAATCGCAGATTTCTCGTACAAAACCGTATCGATATCTTCACGAGTCGTATATACGGCCGCAGCCAATGAACTAGGGCCCGCACCGATCATAACTACATCACGAATTTCTTTGTCCATACTACTACTTTCCATCTATTTAGTTATTACTAGTATATATAGCGTAGACGGTATATGGCAATACGCTATATGTTGTATTATTGCCCAGTTGTGACTGGATTATCAATTTTGTGGACCTGCACGATGAACTCAAGTGGTGAATTAGCTGGAATAACACCCGATCCCGTTGGTCCGTAGGCTTTGTCGGCCGGAATCGTTATACGAACTACACTACCGACCTTCACACCAGTTAGCCCTTCGGTCCAGCCAGGTATAACTCCACTAAGTGAAAATGTTATAGGCGTATCGGTTGGTGCGTCTTTCTTTTTGCTACTGTCAAATATTTTACCGTCGGCCGTCCAACCAAAGTAACTAGCGTTAATCGAATCAGTCGCTAGGACCGACTGACCGTCGCCCTGAGCGATGGTCTCGACCTTTACTACATTCACGGCACCAGCGTCAAATGTTCGCGCTGAAAATCCACCAAATGGTTCAGAGTTGTCGGCATTGGCCTGAGCAGCGGCTAGTTGCTTTTTTTGATACTCGGCCAATTTGTCGGTATAGGATTTCTGATCGATCTTCTGATTATCATTAGCCAAAATAATCACGATAAATGATCCGATTGTCCCGACGGTCATTACGATCGCAATAATCCAAATACCAATCCTTTGGGCTTTTCCGTTTGACGCCATATTTAGTAGTCTCCCTAACTTCTGAAGTGATTTTTCACTCTATTACTACTATTATACCAAAGTATCCGATGACGAGGGAGCAAAGTAATCATCCTCTTTGACGCGTTGCGTGCGCCAGACGCCCAATGCTTGACCGAACGGTAACACGTCAGAATACCCAACAACGTCAGAGGCCATGCGGATTAATGCCGCAATAAAGCCTCTGACTCGAATGAACTTCCACTCGAATACTGCCCAACCATCACCAACAGGTACGACAACTGGCGGCCGTTTGGCTTTGTATTTTTTGGGTTGCTTGCCGTTTTGAATATCGGTAATAGACCTGGACACGTACAAGGCATCATGTAAGGCCGTTTGCGCCAGACCACTATACGGCGTATCGGCATTGTCACCAATCACATAAATATCGTCGCGTGTCTGCATAAAATCATCTACGATAATTTTGCCGCCGCGCCCAAACGAAAACAAGTTTTTATTGGCCGTATAGAATGGATGGTTTGCAACTCCAGATGTCCAAATGACTGTCTGACTCTTGATCGGTTTGCCGCTGACCATCAGTGTATCGGCCGTTTCTGACTCGACAGTCTTTCCGACCGAAACTTTGACACCCAGGCGTTTCAACCTTTTTTCGACCACACGGCTAGTTGATTCGTGCATTTTTGGTAGTACTTTGGACGCAGCTTCGATCAAATGAATTGTTGGTCGTTTGTGCGTCAACTGGTAATGGTCCCTCAACCGGTCCAGATATGTACCCAAGGCTGCTGCCAGCTCAACCCCTGTTGGACCAGCCCCAATCACAACATATTGTTTATCCATAGCGCGCTTTACAGCGAACTCCTCATAAAGATGATGCTTCAAGCGCTTGATCTCATCGGCTGATTTAATGCCATAAGAGAACGTATCCAGGCCCTTGATACCAAAGAAAGTTGTAACCGTACCAAGCGCTAGAACTAGCTTGTCATATCTGTAGGTCTGGTCCGAGTTTGACCCAAGCGTTTTATTATCTGGGTCAATATCAACGATCGTGTCCAGAATAACTTCAATATTAGGTCGACCGGCAAATATTTCGCCCAGCGCCACCCATGACTGATTGTGGCTATGTCCAGTCGCAGCGCTATAGAGAGCGGGATAATATTGAAAATCCGGCTTATCAGTGATTAGAGTAATTTTATTTTTTTTATTTTTTGCAAGTTCAAGCGCCGTTTTAACTCCGCCAAAACCACCACCAACAATCGTAATATTCATTCAGTCGTATCTTTCTTGGTCGATTAAGTATGTTAGTTGTATAATAAGCGTAAACGTCAACATAAACAAGTCAGGATACCATGGATACATCAGTTGCTGGACGCGTACTAATGGGAGATTCACTCGGATTTCATATTATTATTGCCATGCTGTCTATCGGAATTCCACTACTGATGAACATATTTGAATTTCATGCTTGGCGCAAAAAAGATCCCCGTACCGCCAGTTTTGTCCGTCTACTAACCCGTTGGGCCGCAGTCTTGGTTATAGCCGGTATAATCAGCGGAACGGTTATTTCGTTACAATTCACAGTTTTATGGGCTCCATTTCTAGCGACGGCACGACCATTTATTGGACAATTCTTTGCGCTCGAAACCTACGCCTTTTTAATCGAGGCCGTATTTTTGTCATGGTACATATTTAGTGCCAAAACCATGTCGCCCGGTAAACATTTTTTGATCGGCATTCCGATCACAATCGGCGCGATCGGATCAGCAATATTCATCACAATCATTAACGCTTGGATGAACAATCCGGCAGATGTTTGGACAACAACAACATTACTCGAAATCACCCACTCGGTCTTTGCATATATTTTGGCAACCACAATACTAATAATTGGTTTCGTTAGCTGGCGAATATTGCGCACCAAAACAAGTGACGCATTCCCGCAGTGGCTAATTATGCGCCTGGGTTTTATTGCAGCTATCCTGATTGTCGTTGTCGCGCTACTTGGACACCAATCAGCAGTTAACATAGCTTCGACTCAGCCGACCAAGCTGGCAGCTATCGAAATACTAGACAAAACCCAATCTAACGCGCCGCTTCGAATAGGTGGCGAAATCAATAAAAACGGCGTCGCCGAAGGTGGAATCGTTCTACCCGGAATGCTCAGTATTCTAGCTGGCTACAGTCCAGATTATACCGTCCGTGGTCTTGACGAAGTAGCGGCCGACAAGCGCCCAAGCACTATTGTTCATGCGTTGTTTGATATTAAAATGTTACTAGTAGGGTTCATTACTGCTCTAATTATAGGAATCCTGATATTCTACAAGGAGCTTAAACGCCAACCAAAATGGTTCTTATATATCACGACTATCGGTGGAATTAGTGGTATGGTTTTAGTAGAGCTTGGTTGGATGTTGACCGAAATCGGACGACAACCGTGGGCTATTACCGGCAAACTGATGACAGTCGATGCGTTTACGCGCGATATTAATGTAATACATATCGGTTATATCTTCCCAATACTCTTCGTCATCCTATTTACAGCGACTGGCTACGCCCTATCTAAAACTACCAAACATTGGCGGATCAAGGAGTCAATCAAATGGTAGCCTTGCTATATCTATTTATTCTCACACCTCTGATTGTCTATGTTATTACGTTTATTTACGAAACCTACCTAGCGATCATGCGCGTTAAGACTGGCAAATTAGACCAAGGTCAAGCTTTCGTAATGGCTACCTGGGAAATATCTCACACTATTTTTGTGTACTCCGTAACTGTATTCATAGTATCGCACGCCGACCTACTGCCGATCATCGCGCCACAACTACTACTACCCTCCAGTATCTTTATTATCGCCCTGATAATCCGCGGAACAATGTATTTGTCACTGTTTTATAATGATACTCCAAACGTCAAACATAATCGCGCCTGGCACGCTGTGTTTGCCCTGACATACATAATAGGCTTGCTGTCGGCTGTATGGTTAATTGTGATTGCTGTATTAGGAATAATTACACAAGGTTTTGTGCCAAATACCGATGCGCTAATCTACACAGCAGCCGGATTCATACCAGCACTACTAATTTGCGGAATACCGATATTCACCATATACCGACACCAATATAAATAACCGTCTGGGTCGGCGAATATTTACAATTATTAGAAATCTAGATAACTATTGCTTCAAGGTCTGATTTTACGCGCGATACAACGCCGTCAATAATAACAGACACTTCGTCAGTCGTTAACGTTTTTTCGTGTGAGGTTAGTCGAATGCGGATGGTGATGTTACGCACGTCACCATGTTCGGGCTGATAGATATCAATAGGTAAAATGCTTGTTTCAACCGCCACGTCTTTCAACGCGCCGTCTACACTACTAGCCAGATGAGCGTAGTTCGTCGTCTGATTAACCTGGAAACAGATGTCACGATCGGTACCTGGGTATCGGCTAATCGGTGTATAGCCAGATGAATTCTTTTTATACACCTTGGACAGCGCACGCAGATCCAGTTCGAATCCCGCAACATGATCTGGCAGCTTGAACGCACGCACAACTGATCTTTTATACTCTCCAATAACACCCAGTACCTCGCCCGTAACTTTATCATTTACGCGTGCACTACGTCGATGTTCAAACGGAGCCGAATTTGCACTCTCGTCGTCACCTGGTAATGATTCATAGGCCAGCTCTATACCGAGTGACTGCGCCAAATAATCCAAATATTTCTTGGCTTGGTAATATGCGGTACCAACCTGTGATTTCTTGCTAGCCACTACTAGGGCTATTTGGTCTTGCTCGACCGGCACAGATTCATCGGTCATTCCTAGGCTCTTTTGATGGGTTTTGTTGATTTCGAATACCGCAAACTTATCGTAACCCTGTTTGATATTTGGATGGACCAACCCTAGCAAATTCGGCGTCAACGACTGACGGTAATATTGTAGATCTGGGCTAATCGAGTTTGTAATCCGATATGAATTGCCGGAATCTTGACCGGCTTTTTTCAAAACATCACCATGCACAAAACTATATGTCAGAACTTCGTTCGCTCCACCACGCACCAAAGAATCACGAACCACGCGACGTAAATCATCGAAATCACTAGGCGCCGTGGCGGTAAAATCGCGCAGTGGTAAGGTTGGCTTTATTGAGTCAAATCCTGCAATACGACCAACCTCCTCGACGATATCCTCATTCCGATGAATATCAGCCCGCCAATATGGAGGCGATACTGTCAGCTCGTCAGTTCCGCTAGCCGCGACCGCAAACTCAATTGACTCTAGAATACCTTGGATATCATCAATCGCTAGATTAGTTCCCAGAACATCATTAATATATGTAACAGAAATCGTCAAAGTTATATCAGACTGTGACGTACCTACAGCATCTGCAACATCGCTTGCTCGGTGTGCGCCAGTCCATTCGGATAATAACTCTATTGCATCGGCCAAAACTGGTGCAGATAACTCCGCTGGTTGACCCTTGGTAAATCGTGTAATAGCCTCACTAAAGATTCCGTGGCGCATCTGCGTCGCGCGTAATTTATATAGGTTAAAGGTTGCACTTTCGATAATCACGTTTTTGGTGTCATTGTCAATTTCGGTGCTAGCACCACCCATTGCCCCAGCTAGTCCAACTGCAGTTTCACCAGCTGTAATCACGATGTCATCAACAGTAAGTTCAATGCTGCGGCCGTCTAATAATTCTAGAGTTTCGAGATCACGACCGGCCCGAACGTGAATTTCCGGTTTGCCGCCAGCCACAGCTACTAATTTGTCATAATCAAATGCATGTAGTGGCTGTCCAGTTAGCATCATCAAATAATTGGTCACGTCAACCACCGCACTAATTGGTCGGACACCAACCCTAGCCAAGTAAGTTTGAATCAATAATGGTGTTTGACGACTAGTATCGATGCCGCTTAAAACAACGGCCTGATACCTATCCGATAGGTCAGGATCATCAATAGTAACTTCTGGCATATCGACTGATTGCGCCAGATCACCATATGACGGATCGGTATGAGCTAACCATTCTGGGGTAACAAAGTTATGACCAGAAATCGCAGCCACCTCCCGGGCAAAACCAATAATACCGAATGTATCAGGACGATGTGTTAGTGACTTATTTTCGATATCTAGTAAATAATCGTCCAACTCATAAGCTTCGGCAAAGCTTGAACCGGGTGCATGATCGGCATCAATTTCAACTATTCCAGAATGATCATCAAACAAGTCTAATTCTTTGGCGCTCGCCAGCATGCCATTACTTAACGTCCCACGCAAACTTTTGGCACTTAATACAAACGGTTCGGCGTCACCAAATGTTTCTGGCACAGTCGAGGCTGGCGGTAGCCAGGCCGCCAGCATTCCAGCGCGAACATTTGGCGCACCACATACGACCTGAACTAATCCGTTTGCATCACGTTCGACACCCGTGACCTTACCACCGTCATCAATCTTGGTCAGGTTCAGATGATCAGTACCTTCTAGTGGTCCGCAATCAATAACGCGAACAATAACTACGTCTTTGTATTTCGCACCTAGATCAATAACTTCTTCGATTTCGACTAATCTTGCACCGATCAAAGTTGCCAATTCGTCGATTGACATATCGATGTTTGTAAATTTTTTTAACCAATTTACAGAAATAATCATGATTTAAACTTCCTCAAAAATGCTAACTTACCCGATTCGAAATAGCGTAGATCTTCGATGCCATATTTAAACATCACTAGACGTTCGATACCGCCTCCCCACGCAAAACCACGATATTTATTGCTGTCGATCCCAGCAGCCTCTAGGACATTCGGGTGAATCATACCGCAGCCTAACATCTCTAACCATTCGCCAGGTTTGCCGCCAAGTGCGGCTGGCTTTTCAATTGCAAATTCCAGACCCGGCTCGACAAAAGGAAAATAGGCTGGCTGTGTTTTGATTTTGAGCGCCTGACCGTAATAGGACTCGAAAAACGCACGTAAAGTACCTAACATTTCCGACAAACTAGCCGTTTGGCTAACGTATACGCCCTCGCATTGATAAAATGTATGTTCGTGTGTTGCATCAACGTCTTCGTTTCGGAATACACGACCATAACTAATCGCAGCAATATGGCCACCTTCGTCCAGTTTTGATTTGCTATCCTTTAGAATGCGGTGCTGCATAGTACTGGTATGAGCAGGTGGAATAAATCCTTCTTCGGTCCGAAAAGTATCATATCCATCGCGCGCAGGATGGTTTTTAGGGAAATTCAACGCTCCAAACATATGATGATCGTCGTCGATCTGGCGTGACTCAATGGCTTCAAATCCCATGCGCGTAAAAATATCAATGACCGTTTCTAGTTCGGTTGATAACGGATGCCTGGTCCCGAACTCAGTCGGCAGTAGTGATGCCGGACCGGCGTTATTGTCCCACGGCGCTGTTACGTCGATTGGCTCAACAGTCTGGTCTTCTAACGCCGCCTCACGCGCTTCTATTGCGGATTCAACCGCTTGCTTTAGATCATTAACCGCCTTGCCGTATGCACCGCGTTCTGCCTGTGGCAATGTAGCAATTTTGCTGTATAGGTTTTTGTATTCGTTGGCCTTTAAAACATCACGTGGAGTTTGGCTAGCAGCTACGCTGGCAAGAAGGTCTTTTTGTATGGCATCAATACTTTGCATAACTGTTAGTTATTATACGTTAAAATAATTGATAATCGATCAAAACACATACAAATATCTAACGTGTAGATATATTAACTATAACAATCCAAACGAATGCAGCGACAGCCATAGCTATAATCACTAGCCAAATCCAGGCCAGGCTAGTCGTTGTTTTTGTGCCTTTGATATACTGCGAATCATCTACTCCATCGGGTGAATCCTGTAACGCCGCACGCTGCTTGGCCCGCTCTTGCAATTCTGCGGCCACACGCTCTTGGATTTTAGATCTGTCTTCGTTTTGTCGGATAAATAATGCCATATCCTCAGTATAGCACTTGTGTTTACGTCATTGCGGTTGTGTTATACTATAGCCATGTTTCACATAAGGAGGAAAACACATGGCTACTAAAAAAGCTGTTTCAAAGTCGGCCAAAACCACTACCAAAAAACCGACCACTATCAAGAAATCAACAACTGTAAAATCACGCGCTGCTGTCGTTAGCCCAAAGATCGGTCTATTCAACCCACCTTTCGCGAAAAAACCTATCTACAGTGCCTTGATCGCTGAGTTTATAGGAACATTCCTACTGGCCGCAGCAATCGTCACACAACAAGGTAACCCACTAGTTGTACTGTTTTCAGTCGCTGGTATCGTCCTGCTGTTCGGTGCTATCTCTGGATCACATCTAAATCCAGCCGTATCAGTCGGTGCATGGGCAACACGCCGCATTAGCGGGCTACGCGCACTTGCCTACATCGTCGTACAGTTCATCGCTGCCGGACTAGCGTTCCTACTGCTAAACGTATTTGTTGGCGGTGCTGCACCTGTTAGCCCAGAGGCACAATCGTTTGGACAAAGCGCCGTATCACTATTCCACGCTACTGCCCTACCGGCTGGCAAAGAATGGTACGTGTTCTTTGCAGAGCTAATCGGAGCAACAATCATTGGATTTGTTTGGGCGACCGCTCTTGGATTCAAGCGTGATCGTGTCGCATCCTCACTAACTATCGGATTTGGTATCTTTACGGCGTTAATTATCGCTGTGTCAGCTGCCTCATACGTATCAGGAAGTTCAATCCTTAACCCTGCAGCTGCATTGTCACTACAGGCTCTTAAATGGGAACTGTGGCCACTTGCTGTCTATATCCTTGCACCAATTATTGGTGGAGTTCTTGGTTTCATCATCTACGATGCAGTCAAGACTGGTTCAGACAACGAATAATATATCGTTACCATCAAAATACCTCGTCGTTACGGCGAGGTATTTTATTTATTCATCGAACTTGGGTTTATCGATTAGTAGTGGCTCGACCGTGCTAGAAGTGCCTGCAATCTTGACGACATCTTTATCAACCTTACCTAGCTCTTTGTGTGCAGCATTGTAGTGATTTACTGTGGTTCCTAGTGCTGCGCCTAGTTTCTGCATAAAGCTATCGAATTTGGCAATGTGCTGACCCAGTTTTCCAACCCGAATTTGAATATCTTTGGCTTGTTCTTCAATCTGAAGACTGCGAAGACCCTGCAAAACAGTCTGCAAATATGCCATAAAACTGGTTGGGCTAACGATGATCACTTTTTTATCCCTAAATGCATATTCGATCAAATCCCTGGCGCTAGACCCAGTGCCTACATCACCAATCAGTAAATCGTAATACAGCGATTCACTGGGTATAAACATGAACGCAAAATCCATAGTGTTCTCACTCGGGCGAATATATTTGCTAGTTTCGTCGATACGGCCTTTTAAATCAGCCCGAACTTTTTTCAGCAACTCTTCTTTGTTAGCCTTGCCTTCAGCGCCGACCATACGGTTATAATTTTCAAGACTAAATTTGCTATCGATTGGCAAAATCTGGCCTTTATCCAGGAACACAACAGCGTCAGCTATTTCACCGTTTTTAAACTTATATTGCATCTGAAAGTTTTTGGTTGGCAAAATATTATCTAGCACAGACTCTAAATAATATTCACCGAAAACCCCTCGTTGTTTCGGGTTCTGCAACACATTCTGTAATGTCTTTAGTTCATCAGCCACGTCTACCACTCGCCGGTTAGTCTCATCTAGTTTAGCTAGGCGCTGAGTTACGTCGGCTACTAATTTAGCACTCTCGCTCAATTGTTTTTGCATCGAAACTTGCATCGTGGCATTATTACGCTCTAGTTTATCGCCCATAGCTTGTTGTAGGTTATTAATTCCACGCGCAAGCTCTGTGACATCAGATTTAATCATATCAACCGAGCTACCTGATTTTAAATCACGCAAACGCTGGTTCATGCTGAATAAAACGACAACAAATCCGACAACCACGACACCCAAAATAACTAAAAGAATAAGCTCATTCATATCATCAGTATATCACCTACAGCTGAACGACGAACTGACCTACCGCCACAATCAATGCCACAACCAGCAATGCCGGAATTGTCTGGGCATGACGGCATATCCAACCAAACAATACATAGCACAGACCAAACAGCAGTGCACTCCATAATAAGGCTTCGCCCCAACCTAACCCATCAGTCCAACCAGCCAGCCCCCACAGGATAATCATAGTACCTACCGCTACAATAATCGGCCTCGATGCGCGCAACCAAACCAATGTAAATAATCCAATTGCAGCAACCAAAACAGCAGCCACGTTACCAGCAATACCGATCGATCCAGCGCAAATACTTGCATTAATAGCGCTACGACAGAACATGGGATCAATTACAAAATAGCTAATCAGATAGGTTAATCCGACGTAAAGTAGACCTAATAAAGTACCGACTAGTACTATTCTTAGCCAAGTGTAAACATCGTCTGCGACGTACAACTGACTCTGATCCCTGATTATTCTCGCCATAATAATCCCCCTCTTTGAATGACTATAGTATAACGGAATCTTGCTAACTGGGCAAATGTAATGTCGAGTTCTTGACCCGATGACCATCCAAATACCAAAGGGCACCAATCAATGCAATAATGACGCCGAATATCACGTCAATCGGCGTATGTACCAGTGCTAGCACCCTGCCAACGCAAACTAACAAACATAGTACAACTAGTATTAAACTCCATATTTTTTGGCGCGTTTCATACCAAACGGCGCAGGTAATTGCTACAACAAAAAGCGCATGATCCGATGGAAATCCCGGGTTATTCAAGAATAACGCACCAGCCTGAACGCCTAGCGCCTCGAATGGACGTTCAACTGATGGTTGATAAATAGACGCTGCTAGTTTTGCCAACAAATATGCCGTCAGCCCAGCCATTAATATGCGGCTGTAAGCGGCAAAACGATGACCGCGCGGAATCTTGAATGTTAGTGCATAGACTCCAATTAAAATAACTGGAATGACTGCACCATCAGCGATTACTCGAATAAAAGTTTCGTATACCATATCAATCTACTTACTATCTGACTTATTCTTTGCAGGTACATTGTAGCTTTCTCCAGATCTTGTTGGCACTGCGTTACCCAGACTGACCTGATCTTTGTATACAGAGTGGTGGCGTCTGTGACGCACAATCAACACAGTAGCCACGCCAACTACGACCAACATTACCGCGCTAGCAATTGCTACGGCTATAACCGGAAAATCCTGAACATCTTCACCGTTTTTTATTCTCGTTGTTGAGGCCGCAATAAATTCATCAACCCTGGAATTATATGGATACGTTTCTTTGACTTTGTTAAAGCTAACCAAAGCTTTTGAATAATGTGCCGAGTAAAAATAATCGATGCCTTTTTGCCACTGCGCCTGGGTAACACTGTTCGTATCAAATTTTATTCCAGAATTATCGGCCAATGTTACCAAATCCTTAATATCACGAATGTAGTTGTATACACCATCACCCGTTCCGGACCCATCGGCTGTATAAGTCGCGACTCCAACCACATCACCGTTATCAATAAACGCTGGACCACCGCTATTACCATGCCCGATTGTAGTGTCGGTCTCTATAAGCCTATGGCTGCTCCCGGCGGCGTTTTTAATAGCCGACACCTTACCAGTCGTTAAGGTTACTTTACTGGCGGTAGCATCAACTAAACCGTTATCAGAGGCGTTGCCTGGATAGCCCAAAATAATCAAATCTGCTCCTTGTTTGACATCATTTATACTGCCTAGCTTGGTAACTGGATAATTTGATCCCTCGATTTTAATAATGGCGACGTCCGATGCGCGGTAGCCATCTGCACCATCAACTGCTCGATAGTCACTCGCAACTATTTGCGCACGCTTGATCGTATCTTGATCGGGATAGGCGCGCCTTGCCTTTGCGGACTCTACTAACGAATTAGTATCCGGCTGCTTGTCGGTCAGCCCGACCAATAAACTACTAGCGCTGTGGCTGGCACTAATGCGTGAATCTGAGATTCGATACAATCCGTCTACCAAAATACCCAAGTTTTTAGTCTCGTCACTTGTCATGTCTGAATCTTGCAAATCAGAAATATCTAGCAAATAGTTAATATAGCGACTGTCGCCCTTTGAGTACGAGGCAAACGCCTGTTTGATAATTATATCTTTAGGATTGGCCGTTGCAACGTGCCCATTGGTTGCTATATAGCCGTCTTGACTTACAAAAAATCCCGATCCAGTCCAACCGTCGCAAATATCAGACAGATACAGTTTGCTGTCGACCTTGATGTCCATGCAGTAGACGTTATACAGTTTCGTAACAGCCGGGCCGTACAGTGCCGCAACCTTTTCAGAGTCCGGAGCAGACAATACGGTAGATGTGGCCGACGCAATATCACGAAACAAAATCGTATCTAGTAATGTTCGGTTTGATACCATACTGGCGACAGCTTCGGGCGACCTAACAACTGACGCCTGGCTAGGTTTACCAAAATATAGTGAAGTTATGATCGGGCCGTACAGATTATCTGCAGCTTCTCCGCCGATGCCACGATTAATTACAATCGTAACCAGTTGATTGTTAACAATCCCCGTGTAAGTAACCGTTTCTGATTTGATATGAGCCGTCAAAGAATTGGATTGTTTAAGCGACCAAACGGTTCGCAAAAATGTCTGTCCGCCGACCATTTCAGAACTTGATGCTTTCTTTTCGAATGATGACTGTGTTAGCAACGCATCTGTAAATGCCATTGACTGAATACTCTCAAGCGATGGATATTTACCGACGGTATAGGTTATATCGCTATGATAAGTTAGCGTCAATGCACTCTGTGCCGTATATGAATCGATCAATCCCGGTGCAATCCTTAGTACACCGTACGCCCGATTTTCGGACAAGTCCGCCCCATAAAACAGCCCCCCTGTCGTTTGATCAATGGCGCTGGCGTAGAATTTCTTTTGATCATACGTCGCTTCAAACCCTAGGGTTGATCGGATCTTTGTATCATACGACCTGTGCCCTGAAAAAGTGTCACTAATAAAATTTGCACTGCTAATGATACTAGCTGCAATCTGAAATCGATACTGAATAACCGTAACAAGTAGTACTCCAACCGAAAGTGCCGAAACTACCAATAGTCCCAGGTGACGCTTGCGGTATGGCCTGGCATGATGATGTTTAAGTGTCACGGTTTTTGGAGATTTTTTAGTCATAGTTTTGTCATGCGCACTAGTGATCTCACTATACTAAATCACTAGTGCTTTGTCTATTTGAATCAGCCCAAATCAGGCTATCTAACCAAGTAGTCGCCCGCCGTCAACAACGATCTGTTCACCGGTCATATATGACGATAGATCAGACGCCAAAAACAGCACAGCCTTGGCAATCTCATCCGCCTCACCCATACGCGCCATTGGAATTCGACTAATCATTTGCTCCATTGCCGCCGGATTGACCGTAATGCCCTGTGTGCCCGGTGTCGAAATTGCCCCTGGTGCAATAGCATTAACATTTATACCAAATGGCGCTAGTTCTAGAGCGACGTTTTTAGTAAAGCCCCATTCGCCATGTTTCGATGCATCATAGTGCGCCAATCCTGCCATTGATGGATGAATGGCGTCAATTGAAGTAATATTGATAACCTTGCCCTTGTTATGCGTGGCCTTCATATGATCGGTTGCTACTTTAGTGCACAAGAACACACTTTTAAGATTGGTATTAATAGTCTTCTCGAAAATCTCTTCGGTCATGTCGGCTAATGTGACAAAAGGATAGATGCCCGCATTATTGACTAGAATGTCGACCGCCCCAAAGTGCTGAATCGCATGCTCAAAAGCTTGATTTACCTCGTGCGCGACGCCAACATCAAATGCATAACTAATAGCTGACTCGGGTCGTTTATGATTAAGTTCATCAGCAACCGCGTCAGCTCGTTCCTGATTGATATCGGCTGCTACTACGTTGGCGCCAGCCTCGTGTAAACGTCGTACGATACCTTCACCTATACCAGCCGCCGCACCGGTCACAAACGCAGTTTTACCTTTTAGGTCTAAAATGTCTCTGATATTAACTTGGTTATACATATTTAACTCCTCTTCCTAGATTTTAATTTACCACTTATTTTGATCCTACGAATTATCAAGAAAATAACAAATGATCCGTTCATTAACCCCAGCACAAGTGGGTACAGTGCGGTAACCAACGTAACCTGATCCAGGGCAAACAGCGCCAGTAAAAACTTGGTACTATTAAGCGCAAATGTCAGGATAGTTTCCTCGCCAGGTTTACGGAAAGACTTGCGGAATGTCGGTATAAATCCAACTACAAACACTATGCTAGCCAAAATAACAGTCAAGGTATCGTTGACGTTCTGCAACCATAATGCCAATACTACACCCGATATTACCAAACACAACCAATCTATCCGTGTGATGTTGCGTTCACCATACTTTAGCGACAACAGAACAATCAGTATATTGGCAGCCGCCGCTACACCCGTCACCCAGGCTCCAGGTCCAGCCCCATGCATTAATTGTTGAGTGAAAATAAATCCATTGAGGACTGCCCATATCACCCAACTAATAGTGTGGGGTTTAGTTCGGCCCTTGATCGTGTCACGGATATAGATACCATAACTAACAACCGCAATAATAATAGTCAACAGACCGATGTATGTCGTCATGCTATAAGTATAACCAATATGGCGATATTAGACATGCTATAATTTCATTATGAATCCAGATTCTACTCTAGAAATTGCGGCGTACATCAATGATCATCCGTTAGCAGTCATCAGCACCATCGATCCACAGGGAAAACCATACGGTACCACCCTATATGCGGCCAGTGACGATCAACTAAACGTATATTTCATTACCAAAACCGGAACTCATAAATCCCAGTACATTAGCGTCCACCCTGATGTCGCCCTAACCTTTGCCGGCGAAGATCACCAGACAACGCTTCAGCTAAGCGGCCAAGCCGTAGAGTTATCGACAGCCGAAGAAGGATCAACAGCTTTTCAAGCCCTCGACAGTATCCGTCACCACCACCAAGATTTCCGCCTACCAATATCAAAACTTCAGGCCGGACCGTACATCGTTTACAAAATCATCGTATCGCACGCACTCCTAACCCAATACGAATCGCCAAATCATGCTGAAGGCGTAAACAAGATTGAATATACTAAGTAATATGACAAAGGCACCTGCACAAATAACGACAGACATGACATACAAAGCCCTACAGGCGTATGTATGGCAAACAAATATTGATCGTGGGGTTGACCTCGTGGATCCAAGCAAGAAGCTTGTCTTGCTTATGGAGGAAGTTGGCGAGGTTGCTCGGGCGATAAGAAAAAGTGTCGGCATGGGTTTTACAAATACGACAAAAACAAGTGAGCTCGGTGAAGAATTGGCAGATGTTCAAATTCTTTTGCTTGGGCTAGCCAGCATGATGGACGTCGACATGGTAAAAGCCGTTGCAGATAAAGAAGATAAGAATAAGCAACGCGTCTGGAAGTAAGGGATTCGGTCACAGATAATTTGCCTTGCAAATTTCCGCGACCCCGCCTCAGTCGGTGACGTTCGTCATCCGGCTTCCGGCCTTGCGACCCGCCGACGTGGCGGGTCTCACCCCCTCATGCTCACTCGGGGCTTCAAATCCCCACCTTCCAAGTTATGAAAAAAGCCAGACCAAAAGGTCTGACTATTTGCATGGCTGGGATGGAGGGATTCGAACCCCCGAATGTCGGCACCAAAAACCGATGCCTTACCACTTGGCGACATCCCATTAGCACTACAAATTGTACACTAATCAGGACGTCCGCTCAAGAGATACTATTTAGTTGTGTGTTTTGCTTTGACTGAACCGCGGAAATACGAGCTAATTTCAAAGACAAAGTATGCACCAATCGCAATACCAATAGCACCAAAGATAATGCTAAAGATAAATCCAAGAAGCGAGAAGTTCAAAATAGCATTAATAACTACACTGACGACTTCTAGTAACAACGAGATGAACAGCAATGTCCAACCCCTGTGAGCCAATTCTCTCAACGGCTTAACCGCAAGTGCCAAAACGATACCGTTTAGAACCAAGAATAAGATCGAAACAATAACGCTTACAATTGTCCACGTAGAATACAGTGGTGTAACTGAATAATATGCGTAATATGATACGGTACTACCTAGGAACGTCAAAACTGTAGCCAAAGTTCCAAGCGATACCAAAACACCAATACCTGATGTAATTGCGCCAATTAATGCGATCCACCATACATTGTTGGCGATCCATTTCTGACCAGCGACTGGCAAATGAGGGGCTTTTTTGAACCAACCCTCTACGAGCGTTTCTATCTTACTAACAAATGACATACCTATACTCCTTATTTATAGTTTAATCATACTACCAGCACAGGATTCGAACAACTATTTTTTTCGGACCAAGGGCCACATTCCCCAACTGGACCAGGCAGCAAGTATACCCAGGCTCAAACTCAGCATCACAGACCACCATCCAGGTGTCAGACTAACCACATCGCCCAATAATCCAACGGTAGTCACGGCGTTGGTAGTCAACATTAACCACAAAGTCAGTTTAATCCAAACAGCTGCTACCATCCATCCGCACACCATACTAACTACGCGCATGGCCGGGCTCAGTCGCATACGTAGCAAGAACGGCAAGGCAAACACCTCTGTAATTACGATAACTGCACTCAAAACTCGCGCCGTTACAATGCCGCCAGGTAACCAATAACTGTCGATAATAGTTATAAACTCTTCAAAGCTAAACAGCTGTGCCACAACAAATACTACTAATATTCCAGCGTACAGTAACGCAATCGTTGGTGCATTCTTGGTTTTTGGACGATTTGCAGGTGTAGATTTAACAAAAATGCTCATGTTTACACTATAGACTGGTGCCGTTTGCCGTGCAAATGTTGTTATTTTTATTATTATGCTTGCGCTTTTCACACACCTGCCGTAAAGTAACAACAAGCGAAAGTTACAAAAACAAACATAACTCCAAAAAAACATATGTTGTGACTGCTCGCTCTACGACATCCACCACAACAACAGAACACTCTCTTTTATGAGAGTGTTCTTGTATTCATCACTTCTACAAGATCTACAAGGTATCTACAAGGTCGGACCTTGTAGAAATATTTAACACCTTACGGCTAATACGTAACCCCTTTACAAGGTCGGACCTTGTAAAGGGGTGGTAAACAAAATACCAAAAATATTAGACGATTACCGAAAATAGAATAATGCTAAGCAGTGTTATTTCTCTGTATCGGCTTTTAAAGAGTTCTTGGCGCGCCATTTGGCAATTTCGGCATGGTTGCCGCTTATTAGTACATCGGGCACCTTGAGGCCATTAAATACCTCTGGGCGTGTATATTGAGGGTATTCTAGTGTCTCGCCGTCACTAAAACTCTCAATTGCCGCACTATTCTCACCCCCCAGTACGCCAGGGATCAGCCGAACCATACTGTCGATCATCGTCATGGCCGGTAACTCGCCGCCGGTCAGCACGTAATCACCTACGCTCACTTGTTCGTCCACTACAGTTAATATGCGCTCGTCTACCCCCTCGTAGCGGCCACAAATAAATATATATCCATTATCACTGTCAGACCATTCCTGGGCCAAAGCCTGTTTCCAGCGCTGTCCACGAGGCGTCATCAACACTACTTTAGCAGTCGGATCGTACGATTTTGCGTCTGCAACGGCTGCGAACAGAGGCTCGGCCATCAACAACATACCATCACCACCGCCATAAGGGGTATCATCGACCCGCTTGCGCTTACCAAGTCCGAAATTACGCAGGTTAACCATGCGAAACTCAACCGCTTGCTGGTCTTGTGCTTTCCACATCATCGAGCTGTTCAGTACGCCTTCAAACATTTCAGGAAATAAAGTAATTACTTGGATCTTTTTCATCTGTTACTAGTGTACGACATTGCCAATAAAAAACCACCCAAAAGGGTGGTTTTTTATACATATAAGGCTCTCAAACCTGTTGGTTTGCTCGCATAGAGCATTTTCTCGCAGTTCAAAGAAGTTCTTTGTAACTGCCTATGATTATATATCGAGGTCGTCTAGTTCTGCAAGCTCTTCACGGGTCTTTTTTGAGTATTCACTACTGTTATCCACAGCTTCATCTGTAGAGTTTTTCACAGGCTCGCTGTCCTGGTCGTTTGATGCTATCGTATAGTGTTCGCGTTCATCATCATTGTTGACAATTTTAAGGTTATAACGCGCATCGTTTTTGGTTCCAAGCGCTCTTAGCAAAGTACGCAAACTTTGTGCTGTTACGCCACGTTTACCAATCACACGGCCCAAATCTTCGGGATTGACAGTCAATGTCAATAAAACCCCCTTTTCGTCGATCAGTCGGTCAACGACTACATCGTCAGGATGTCCTACGACAGATTTTACGATATATTCCACAAATTGTTGGTCTATTGTCGACATATTACCCTCCATGCCTGCGGTCACACTAACTGATATCGTGATTCCATTGTAGCACAAGCGAAATGTTCACGGTTAGCATCAACTCTCATCTATTGGATAAACCTTAAAACCAGCTGAGCGAGGGCCGGACCCTCGCAAAATACAATAGCGCCCGGTAGATCCGGGCGCTATATTTAGGAAAATACGTTTTATTCTGCAGGAGTTTCAGCAACTTCTTCGGCTGCTGGCTCTTCAGTGGCAACTTCTTCGGCGATCTCTTCGACCGGTGCCTCGACAACCTCTTCTTTTGGCTGGTTCCTACGAAGTTTTTCAGCATTTCGGATAGTCTTTGACTTTACGTCAGCTTTTTTAACCCACTTAGGTAATTTTACACCCGCGTTTTCGAGTAGTTTAACGACACGAGGAGTTGGCTGAGCACCGTTATCTAGGTATTTTTGAGCCAACTCAACCTGAACGTTAGCTTCTTTGGTGTGTGGATTGTAGCTACCGACGTAGGCAACAACACGACCACTGCTTGGGTGGCGGCTAGCTTCTTGGACAGCCAGGCGATAGGTTGCGTAGCCTTGGCGGCCAACGCGTTGCAAGCGGATTGCGAGCATAAAATGTAATTTCCTTTGTATGATCTATTAAATAATTTACGACTTGTTCAAGTTTACACTGTTTTTACAGATCCGTCAATCTGTTTTACTACGTTTCGCGTATGTTTCCAGTGCTGCCTGAGCGGCGGCTTGCTGTGCAACTTGTTTGCTAGGTCCACTACCCTTACCTAATAAGACATCTTTGACAAAGACGCCCAGCGTAAATACCTTGTCATGATCTGGGCCAACCTCTTCGATAACGCGATATTGTGGAGTCTGTCCGTCGATACGCTGCGATACTTCCTGTAAATGTGATTTAGCGTCACGCCACGTGCCCTCAGATAATATTCCCTCTAATTTTGAAGTGATGTGTTTGTGAATAAATTCGGCCGCATCATCATAGCCACGTTCCAAATAAATCGCACCGATTACAGCTTCGAATGCGTTAGCAAGGATCTGCTGACGCGCACGGCTACTACCCTGTTTTTCGCCGCGACTCATACGGACTAATGGTTCATAACCCAATTTGTCGCCAGCTGCGCCAATACTTTCAGTCCGGACCAACGCAGCACGCCAACTAGTCAAGATACCTTCTTGTTCGTTATAGTTTCTAAACAAAAAGTCAGTCACGACCAACTCTAACACTGCGTCACCCAAAAACTCTAGGCGCTCGTTGTGCTCACTGACGCTTTTTTTGTGTTCATTAACATAGCTACGGTGAGTCAGTGCTGTTATTAGCAACTGAATATCATTAAACTCAAACCCTAGTTTATCCTTGGCAAATTCTTGATATGGCGTAATCAACATACCACTCATTATAATTTCTCCTGCCTAATTCGTTTCATCGCCAATAGCATCAGCTTACCAATGTCTTCATATTCAATTGCGTCCAAAGCATCATGATACTTAAACCACTTGATACCGTTCATCCATTCTTCCTTTTGAATTTCGTTGCCATCAGTTTTGACGCGCATCAAATACACCTGCTGCGAAATCAGCACTAGCTTATCGACTCGGCGGTAACGGAAGTGAATTTTACCCAACCATCCCAATACGTCAACGTCGTTTAGACCCGCTTCTTCGCCAATCTCACGACGAGCGGCTTGTTGTGCGGTTTCACCCTCTTCGATGTGACCTTTAGGAATCGTCCAACGATCTTTATGATCCTGAATCAGCAAAATTTCTACCTGATCGTTTTTGTCACGACGAAACACAATACCACCAGCGGTTGGCTCGCGAACAATCTCTTGGATAGACGGCTTTTTACGGCTGAAATATTTTTTAAACTTATCAAACTGTGGTGGCGTTGCCATTAGTAATATCCTCCACAAGCGTTCGATAGGCAGTCCCCAGGACGCCATTAACGAACTTACTTGAGTTATCAGAACCAAACGCTTTGGCAAGCTCTACCGCCTCGTTAATGGCGACTTTTGGAGGTACTATATCGGCTTGATGTAGTAACTCGTAGACACCGATCCTCAGGATATTCCGATCAATTCGGGCGATCTGTTCGATCGGCCAGTCCGGAGCAATCGGAGTAATCTTGGAATCAATGTCATCCTGAACCTTCAGCACACCCTTGACCAGTCCAGTCACGAAAGATTTATCATCAATCGCTGCTTCATAGCGATCCAGATTGCGCGTCAGAATTTCGTCAATATCAACGGTCTTGTCGTCTGATTGAACACGGAATTCGTATTCATATAACGATTGTAGTGCTACGATGCGACCGAGGTGGCGATTTGATGCCATAGCGTTTTAGTTCTTCCTTTGGTTTATTGTTTTAAGGTAACGCAAAGATTATTTTGCAGTTTTTGCAGCTGCTTTGACGCTTTTGATGGTCAAGGCTTTACCAGTCTCTTTGCGAGTAGCGCGGGCTTTTACTGGTGATTTAGCATTAACACGACG
>Ga0265297_10003581_pt1 | contig 27683 bp, 26 predicted proteins | sample Munlanlwell13791_FD_192502 | JGI IMG/M metagenome (GOLD analysis project Ga0265297, IMG submission 192502) | Leachate microbial communities from a municipal landfill in Southern Ontario, Canada - Leachate well 137-91 | ecosystem: Engineered > Solid waste > Landfill > Unclassified | place...
ATCGCGAACTTCACCCCTGCCCTGGCCAACGGCTTTATAAGCGCCGGCTCCCAGACCCTCTCCGTCAACCATATTCCTGCGGCGGGTTTGCCGGTGAACGCCTTGAGTTTCTCGTTCATCAGTTTTACCTGGCCGAGAATGTCCCTCTCCGGGATGAGCGAAAGTATCGGCTCGTAATAACCTCCGCCCAGCATCTCGACCTGTCCGCGGCCAACCATCCCCCTGAGCATCTTGATGAACTCCGGGTGCTTATCGGCTATCCAGTCCAAAAGGCATCCCGAATAATGCAGCGACGCCTTCAATTTAGGGTGCCTGTAAAGTAAATCCAAAAAAGGCAGGTACGACTTCTCGTACGCCTCGGCGAGTACCCACTCGAAATTGCCTTCCGGCTGGTGCGAGTGTACCGCCATCAAAAGATCTATGGTGCTTCTCCCCATTAAACCCCTATACCCTTCACCTCATAGATGAGGTCCATTATCCTCTTCGAGATCTTGTCCGCGTTATGCCTGACGTAACCGTCGACGGATGTCATGTCGCCCTCCACTACCCCTACGCCGAGCTCGCGTATCTTCTTTACGTCCGCTTCCACCGGGTAGGCCGATTCCGCCTTATATTTTTCCTGCAGGCGCTCGGGTATCTTCGCGGTATTTACGAGCACATAATCTACGAGCGCGTGGTGCGTATGCTTGAGCAGAACATCAAGGTGGTCGGAGGCATTGAAACCGTCCGTCTCGCCGTGCTGTGTCATGACGTTGCAAATATATACTTTTACCGCCCTGGACCTCAACACCTCCTCGACGATGCCGTCAATGAGCAAGTTAGGGAGTATGCTCGTATAAAGGCTGCCCGGCCCGAAGACTATGGCGTCGGCTTCGCGCAAGGCAAGCAGCGCCTCCGGTGTAGGCCTGGCGTTGTCCGGCGTGAGAAAGACGCTTTTTATTGGGCTGACCGGATTCTCCGCGGGTATCTTGCTCTCCCCCGATGTCTGCGTCCCATCCGCGCGCCTGGCAACGAGCGTTACTTTATCGAGTGTCGAAGGCACCACGCTTCCGCGTATCGCCAGGACCTTGCTCGATTCCTTTATCGCCTTGTCGAAATCACCGGTGATCTTAGAAAGAGCCGTGATAAAAAGGTTTCCGAAACTGTGCCCCTTGAGCCCCTCGCCTTCGGTAAAACGGTACTGGAAGAGTTCGCCCATAAGGCCTTCCGCATCGGCAAGGGCCACGAGGCAGTTACGGATATCGCCCGGAGGCAGGACATCAAAATCCGCCCTGATCCTTCCGGAACTGCCGCCGTCATCGGCTACGGTCACCACAGCCGTTATATTCGATGTAAGTTCCTTCAACCCGTGCAGCAGGACCGACAGCCCGGTCCCGCCCCCGACGACCGCTATCTTCGGCCCCTTCGAGAGCTGGCGCTGCTTGAACATTATATCCACCAGGTCCTTCTCGCGGCGTGGCAGAAAGACCGTGACGAACGATTTGACCATCTTTCTTATACCGATGATCATCATCATTATGCCCGTCATGAAGAGCAGCGTGCCAAAGACCAGCAAATTCGCCTTATGCGTATCCAGGTATTTCGCGTAGCCGAACCAGAGAAAGCCGGCGGCGAACATCACGGCGACGATACCGAGCGTAAAGAGGAAGATCCACCTCTTTATCCTCATACCCGGATATAACCACTTAAACCACCGCATTGTTTATCCTTTTTTCAAAGATTTATTTTCAATAAAGACTACGGATACTTCTAAGGGAAAAAAATTAGTGGCGTTTCGTGTCTTCGTCTTCGATAAGCCGCAGAATGCTCTTTTCGTCTTTACACTGTTTGAGGGATTCACGGAAAACCCTGTCCTTGAGCAGGCGCGAAATCCGCGCCAGAGCTTTGAGGTGAGGACCCGCCGAATCTTGAGGCGCTACCAAAAGGAAGAAGATGTGCACCGGTTCGCCGTCGAGAGAATCGAAATTTACTCCCCTCTGCGATATGGCAAACGCCGCCGTCAACTCTTTAACTCCGTCGCATTTGCCGTGGGGTATTCCGACACCCGAGCCGATGCCCGTCGAACCCAGGGCTTCGCGGCTCATGAGTATCTTGGCAAGCTTGTCCTTCTCCCTTACGGCACCCGACTTGGATAAAAGGTCGACAAGCTCTTTTATCACGTCTTCCTTCGTCTTCGCCTGAAGATCTGCGGTAACAGCATCCTGGTTAAGAAAATCCATTATCTTCATTACGGCTTCCTCCTAAAAAAATTCTCGCGAATAATGGAGCGGGTGAACGGGTTCGAACCGTCGACAACTACCTTGGCAAGGTAGCGCTCTACCAACTGAGCTACACCCGCTTATATCACTCCCAAAACTGGTGCGCGGAAGAGGGCTTGAACCTCCACGGGTTTCCCCAATAGCTCCTAAGGCTATCGCGTCTGCCAGTTCCGCCATCCGCGCGAAACAAAAAAACAGCGCTATGGTGAGCCGCGAAGGACTCGAACCTTCAACCAACAGATTAAGAGTCTGCTGCTCTACCGATTGAGCTAGCGGCCCGTATTTAGAAATGAGATTTTAGCACAAACTTGCCGCCAGGTCAATATATTTTAGGGACGTGTCACTTAGGGACAGGTTACCACTTAAACTTAAGCCCGACTTCTGCTTTCTTCTCCTCCGCAAGCCTCTTTAACCTCAGGAAGGCCTCTCCCCCCAACAGGTTACGGCTAAGGGTAACCCCCATTCCCGGCCTGCGTCCCCTCGCCCCGACGGCTTCGAACTCAATGGCATATTTACGGGTCATGTTCCAGCGAACCGTCCCAAGCACCTTCACCACCTGTTCAACCGGCCTTCTATACCTCGAAACCCCTATACCCACCTTGAACTTCAGCGCCCCGAGGCCGTTGACCACGCCTGAGCTCTCGAACTGGGCCCTGAATACAAAACCCGACTCCCCGCTCGTATCGAGCAGGTAAGATATCTTATTCTTCCCGTCGACGCGCCACGCGCCCCTTAAAATTATGGCGCGTTCTTCTTTCCTCTTGCGAACAAGATCGGTCCGTCTATACCTGTAAATTATCTCGTTGTCCTTGCCGATCTCCCATTTCCCGTCGAAGACAAGGACGTCCTTTTTGCCGTCCTGCTTCGAAACAGCAAAACACAGGCGGTTCCTATCGTCGGCCTGCCACCTGCCGTTAAGCTTGACGATACGGGTCACTTCTACGCCGCCGACCTTCTTGGAGGTTACAACGGCAACCAGCTGGTCTGAAGACGCCCCCGCGATCTCCCCTTTCAAACTCAGGGCCTCGACGCTTCCGAGGCCCCTTGACCGGGTTACCGTAAATTCCAGGTCGTGGTTACTGTTGAGGCGCCACTTCTCTTTCTGAAGGTATGAGGGCATAAGTCGGGTCCATCCTTTCAAGGAACTTCATGCTCATTGTCCTGAAGAATACCGCGAACGGCACATTCAATGCCAACAGGCAGTACAACAGGAAGAACACCACCGGCGTCAATATTATCCCTGCGGCCACCCAGTAAGCCAGGAATGCACCCGCCGGCAGGGCCAACGATATGAAATACAGGACAGCAACCAGCAATATCATGGGCACCAACGCTATCAACAGGCCCAATATAAAAACTATCAGGTAGGCGATACCCGCGCCTATCCCCAAGCCAAGCTTTATCAACAGGTAGACCACGAAGTTGCCCTTGTTGGCCTTCACTATATCCCAGGCCTTCCCGATACCCGCCAAAACCCTTGCCTTGTCCTTATACATTATAGGCAGGGCGAGATCCACTACCATCGTCGAGAAGATCCCTACGCCGGCAGCTACTATCACAAACACGACAAGGAACGGTATGAATACCAGCAGGAACCCGCCGATGGCCGAACCGCTCGGTTCGGGCGAGCTGAACGCAGCCATAAGCCCGCTCTTGGCAAATATAAATATCCCCAGGGCTATCATGGCGACCACGCACGCGAAGAAAGTCAGCATGAACAGCAGCGCAAACTTAAAATAAGAGTTGCCTATTTCTGCGTTGTCCGCAAACGGCTTTTTGACCGATGCGTCATCCTTGACTATATCCTCGATAAAGACGAACGAGAACCGCGCGGCCAGCCATGTGAAAAGCACAACTATCAGCAAAACAAAAAGTATCGCTATCCCCAGAACCGTCCAGACAACCGCCATTTCGGGCGTACCCAATTGGCCGCAGTCAGAAGGGGCCGCAGGCGAGGAACAACTTTGCGAAGACTCATAATGGTTATCATTGCCGCCGGAGGTATTGAGATTACAGCCGTTGGACATGGCTCCCGCCATGATGGCGACGAATGCCAGGATAAGCCATTTCTTGAGGTTGAACGGTCTGAAAAGCATCTTCCTGGTCCAGTTCACCGAATCGCCAATTACCGCCCCGAAATCGACCATTTTCCCCTCCGGTGGTTATCTTTCGTATTTCCTCAAATAATCATTGAGTTCATCGCCGCTCAAATAGCCGTCCCCATCCCTGTCGAACCGGTCCTGATTTTTAGTGGTCACTTTTACGGTATAGTTATTGCCGAGGTTGTTCTTTTCGATGTATTCGCGCTCTTCCTGGCTGCTCATCTTCTCAAGCTTAGGGCCCTTATTGGCATTAAGTACGCCCGAGAGGCTCAGGGCCATCGCAGCAGGAGCCGCCAGCATTGCCGCGGCAACGGCACAAGCTACCAGTAAAGAGTTCTTCATCTTCCCGCCTGCCTTTTGGCCTTTTGAAGGTTCATCATTTTGCCTCCGCTGGTTCTTCGGATTGTTCTATCGTCATCTCGCCTGTGCGCTCACCGCCTTTATTGCAATACGCGCGCGCTGAAATCTTATCTCCGGCCGCCAGGCCGGGGACCTTAAAAACATCTATCTGCTGGTTGCCCAACTGGGACGTGTATTCCCTCTCTTCTAACTTCACGCCGTTGACAAACAGCTCTATCTTCTCGATGTAGTGCTCCTTGGGATTGCCCACCGCATGGGTGACCATGACCTGCACCTTGCCGGTATCCGTCAAAGAAATATCGACCAGCGACGGCGGATGAGCGAATGCCGCGGGAACCGCCAACACCGCAAAGACAAGAGCAAGAATAAGTATCCTCATGCGCAGCGCCCTATAAGTTCGTCCAGCAGCCTGTATTTTTTTCCCACCTTCTCGTTTGACCTGCACGGGCTGAGCGCCAGCTTCTCTGCCCTCCAGGCAAACAAACACAGTTTCACGAACAGGTCCCTGTAAAAAACGCCGTAATTTTTCTCAAAATAATACCTGGCCGAACGGAACAGGTTCACCGGCGTCATCGAGTCGTATCGCAGATCGCTTGAACGCGACCCTTTCAAATGAATGATCTCGGCGAAAGGGTAATAATAAACCTTGTAGCCGGTCCGCTCCCTGAGCCTCACGCAGTATTCCGTATCGTCGTAATACATAAATATATTCTCGTCGAAGTACTCGGCTTCCTTTATTATCCGCCTGTCTATCCAGAAGAAACAGCTGGAAAGGCATTCGACCTCCCTTACGCTGTCATGCTTCCAATAGAGCATATACTTAAAATAATTCACCGGGTCCCAGCTGGGCTTGAGTATATCCTTCGTAAAACAGACCAGCTCCGTGAGCAGGTTGGGCTTATGATAGCACGAATACTGCAAAGCCCCGTCCTTATCAAGCACCTTGCAGCCGATTATACCGGCATCGCTCCTGCTTTTCGCGAACTCAAGGCATTTTGCCATACAGTCTCCCAGGACGATGGTATCACTGTTAAGCATAAGTATATACCTGCCCTTCGACGCCTTGATACCCTGGTTATTGGCCTTAACGACGCCCAGGTTCCCGCTGTTCTCTATTATCCTTATCCCCGGATACCTGCTCTTTAAATACTCGCAGCTGCCGTCATTCGAGGCGTTGTCCACGAGGATGATCTCATACGATACACCCTTCGTGTTTCGTATGACCGAATCTATACACCCGGAGGTCAGATCTTTCGTCTTATAATTTACTATTACTATCGACAAGTCCATAGTTGTAATCGCTCCCAATCCATCGGAACCCTTAGATCATATTTATATCACTATAACGCGATCCTTTCAAGCACAGACAGTTCAATTATCAATTATCGCCTTATTATTGAATACCGCCAACAGCGACTGTATGTCCATATTTACGATCCTTATCCCATGCTTTCTCAAAACCCGCCACATAAGCGCGGTCATAACAGATTGGGTAATGAGAACGGCCGCAGCCGTACCGATCTCTCCGGCTTTTAAGAAATATACCAGTATTATTAAAAGTGACAGGTTCAGTAATCCGCCGAATATGTATATCCTCGCAAAATACCTGTCCAGTTTAAACGGCAGCAACCCCAGGTTGGCGAAGATGTACGCCACCGGCACTATAAAAGCTATGGGAGACAACACCTTCAACACGGCCTCCGTGGGCCCGAACTTCGGCCCGAGGACCACCGCAACTATCAAACCGCTAAAAACGAATATCACTGCGAAAACCGCGAAAGATGTAGTCATTACAAGCACGAAAAGTTTCCTGAGCTTGATGACGGCTATATCGCGCGCCTCGGCTGCGGTCTTGGCGATATGCGGATACACCGCCACAAGAATGGGATTGAACGCCTTATTCACGAGATTGATTATCTTCTCCCCTGCCGAATAGTAACCGACTATTTCGTTAGTCGCAAAGAGCCCGAGCACGAACGTGTTGCTTGTCGTGATCAGGCTTATCGAAACCATCGAGATAAATACGTTCCATCCCTCTTTCAACTGTTTGAGTATCTCCGGAAGCGGCGGCAGGACGAACTTTATGCCAAGCCGGGAGGCTATCACGAACATGCTAACTACCCCCGCGACTATAGTCCCCGCCGAAGTGATAAGCGGCGCGTAGAGGTAATCGGACTCTTTCCTGACGAAGATGAATATGGCTATCACGAAAAGGGTCCGCGCAAGCAGGTTAAGCGCAGCTATGAACTTCATCCTTTCAAGCCCCTGGAAAAGCCAAACCGGGAAAAGGACATCGCCGATGACCATGCCGAACGCAAAGATATACAAAAGGGAGTCCTGCCTGAACTTTGGTACGGAGAATACTATGGCCGATAACACCGCGAAGCTGGCCAGCATGAATACGGCCTTGGTAAGCGTAACGGCAGAGAATATGCGCGAGACCTTTCCGGGATCATCCCTCGCCACCGATATGGCGCGGGTAGCGGTAAGCTGGAAGCCGTAATCCGTGAAGGTTATAAAATACTGGACCAGGGCCTGGGCAAACGCTACAAGCCCGAATTTTGCCGGCCCGAGCACGCGCACAAGGTAAGGCACTGTGATAAGCGGCAAAATATAGTTTGCCGCCTCTATCGTAGAAAGGCTGAAGAAATTTGTCGCTAACCGCTTTTTTTCGGTATTAAAATTCCTTAACAATTATTCCGCCGCCTTAAAACTCGAGATCGCCCAATCGCTCTTGCGCAGATCGTATTTTATGAACCTTATCTGCCACGAATATCCCTGTCCGGGCTGGAAGAGTTTTGCGTCAACCTGCAGGGTATCCCGGCCGAATGGGACCTTCTGCTCATATACCATATTGCTTTGTACCATCATTCCTGCCTTGTATATCTCTATCTCGTAGCTGCCCCCCTGCCCCTGCGAGCTGCGTATATCGTAATACCACTTGAATTCAACCATATCTTTTCCCGAGATATCCACCGTACCGATAGGGGCAATGATCCGCGGCTGCGCGATCTGGGCGAAATTACCGGATACGGCAAACGGGAACATCGCGAACACGGCAATGGCATAAATTTTCTTCAACATCTATTTGGCTCCTTTCGCCAAAAGAACTACGGGTATAGTGGCAAACAATATTTTGATATCAAGCCATAATGACCAGTTATCGATATATTCGAGGTCCAACCTCATCCACTCGTTGAAATCCGTTATCCTGTTACGCCCCTTTACCTGCCAGAGACATGTTATGCCCGGTCTCATACTCAAACGCCGGCGCTGCCAGTTGTCGTATTTATCAACTTCGGCGGGTATCGGAGGCCGCGGCCCGACTATGCTCATATCCCCTTTAAATACGTTCCAAAGCTGTGGAAGCTCGTCAAGGCTGGACTTGCGCAGGAACCATCCTATCGGCGTTACGCGCGGATCCTTCTTCATCTTAAAAACCGGGCCATCCATTTCATTGAATTTACGCAGTTCGGCAAGCTTCTCCTCCGCGCCTTTTACCATCGTCCTGAATTTATAAAGGACGAATTTGCGTCCGTTAAGGCCGCAACGTTTTTGTCTGAAAAGGATCGGACCTTTTGAAGTCATCCTTATCGCTATTGTTAACACCAGGAACAACGGTGAAAGAAAAATAAGCCCTATCGCCGAAATCAATATATCAATCAAACGTTTTACAAGTAATTCCCAAAGCCTGTCCGGAGCTGACTCGAACGTAAGCATAGGTATCCCGCAAAAATTTGTCTGTTTCGAGCGGGCGAATTTTAACTCATAAAGGTCCACCACGACGCTCGCGGGAATACCTTCCGTCTCACAAAGCCGTATCAGGTCTTCTATCTTCTCGAACCAGAGCCGCGGGACCACAAAAACAACGTGGTCAATAACGTTCCTGTGAAGTATATTCGCCATATCGCAGAATTCGTCCTCATCTATCATCCTGACTATCTTAAAACCCCATTCGTCGTGTTTTTTCACGGTTTCGGCAAAACCCTGCGCGCGGCGGCCCGTTCCCACCACAAGTATATTGCGGGTGTTGTATCCGCGCTTGCGCATATACCTGAAAGAATTTATGAGCAGGATCTTTTCTACGCAAAAAAACGCCGCGCCGACGCCGAACATCATCATTATGAGCGCACGGCTTATTTCTTTTTCTTTCAACACGTAAATGACACTGCCAAGGAGAATAAATCCTATTAATGCGGACGCTAATATTATCGATACGATATCAAAAAACGGTTTTACGCGAAATGAATTATACATCCCTAAGGCCGCGAACAATAATATCCATATAACCACGAAAAACGGCAGGAGTTTTAAATATACACCTATCGGATAGATGTCATTAAGGGAAACACGCAGGAAATAGCCCGCGAAAAAAGCCGCTACCGCAACCACGGCATCGGTAAATACCATCATCCTGTTAAGTACTTGGGTATGTTCTTTTAGCATTGTGTTATATTATATAACAAAAAGGGCCGATATCCCAAAAGATATCGGCCCTTTTATAGTCATAACCGCGAACTCTTACGAATCGCTCGCAGGATTAAAATTGACAGGGGTAGGAACCGGAGTAATCTCCGGAGCAGTATAACCTTCGGCCTGCATAGGTATGTAATCGACAAGTACTATCTCAAAATCTGACTTAGGCGGAAGCCCGTTCACCGAAGCCTCGGTAAGATGGCCGGCAAGAACATCGAGGCGCAACTTCAACTTATTCCCGTCTTCTATGCCGTTTTTGACGATCTTTACTTCGGAATTATCCGCAACTTTTACGAATGTATCAGGCGTAAAGGATATCATCGCATAACCGTTCTTGCCTGTCTTGACGATATCGCCTATATGAAGCTCCATCCCGTTGGCTGCCTGTATTGCCTTGACGGTCCCAAGCCTTATAACTTCAACCAAGCCTCTTACGTTGCTCAAAACGGCCCTGAACTTGTCCTTATCCCCGCCCTCGGGTAAACCGGAATAAAATGACGTAACAACAGCGCTCGGCTCCTGTCCCGGCTCGGAATATCCCTCGACTGACATAGGCAGATAATCTGACAGGACGATATCGAATGCCGAGCCCTTTGAAAGGTCGCCAATGTTGGCCTTGCTTATATGCCCGGACAATACGTCTATACGGCTATTTAACACGGACGTCTTCGGGTTCAATTCGTGTTTTGTAACGCGCAACTCAGATTCTGAAGCCAACTCAATATATGTATCAGGTAGGAAATCCACCGTAACAAAGCTCTCTTTGCCTGTCTTTACAATGTCTCCCTTACCGATAACCATGCCCTTCTTCGCAGGCACATAACCTTGCTGGCCGAATTTAACTACGTCTGCCTTGCCGGTGATATCGCCGATCTTTGCGGTCAAGTCCTCGGCATTCACGTTACCTAAGCAAAAAAAGATCCCTACAGCCACTAAAACCTTTATCAAGTTTCTCATTTCTATCTCTCCTATCGGCTACTTATATTTACTAATATTTTACCTGCCAAACGCAATATTGTCAAATATTTATTTTATCCTCGCCAAGCATCAAAATAGCGCACAAAATAACTGCTAAAAGCATATTTGCGGGAATATGAAAGTTAAAATCAGCGAAGCCGTGTATAATTATACTTAAAAGCCCTGTTGTTATCCCGGCATATATCGGCCGCTTCAATAATAAATGACCTTTTTTAAGTATAATAAATAACATCCAAGCCATAATGGGCAGAACAAATAAACCCATCTCAGCTGCCATCTGTAAGTAATCATTATGGGCATAATCAACCTTGCTGTAAAACCCCAAAGGCCTATATTTCGGATATTCCCACTCCAAGGTTCCCATGCCTATTCCCGTAAGCGGGTTGTCCTTAGCTACCATGGCGGTCCCGCGCCACATTTCTACGCGGGATATTATCGAGGCGTCGCCTTTTACATCCGTCATCGAACCGAGACGCTCCGAGAGGCTGTCTTCTCCCGAATAAATCACAGTAACAGACAAGATTAAAAACAGCCCAACGGCATAAAAAGCATATTTACTTATAACTTTTGACCTCGAAAGGCTGTATGTAACAAGTAACGTGGCTGCCGTGAGCGATATCCAGGCACCTCTCGATTGCGCGAAGATGAATGCCGCCATCATTACCGCCAGACATAACGCCAACCATAACCTGTTCGCGGCATCTTTACGCGTGTAAAACATCCCCAACGCGACAGGTATCGACATCTCAAGATACCCGGCAAAATGGTTATGATTAACGTATGTCGATGAAATAAACCTCTCATCCGCCCACCACGGGTGAGCCAGCCCGAGGAATCGCTGGGCAAAACCGTAAAGCGACAAGGCCGCTCCGGTTATCACCATCGTAAATATAAGACGCCCGGAGGCCCTTTCGCTGAAATTATTCACCACCAGATAATATACCGCGATAACCGTAAACATCCATATGAGCGAAAGAAGTCCCGCGTGCAAATATATCCCAAAGACGACGGATAGGACCCCCAACAAGGCAAATCCCGATATCGGCAAATCAAGCGGAGTCCTTTTAAAATTCCATCTGGTCTCATTGTCCATGTGCCAAAACCACACAAAAACCAACGTAAGCACCGAAAGCTCGATGACAGTAACCGGGAATAAACGGTTCCCGCCTAACACGAGAGGCGCAAAAACCATTACAGCAAATAAACCGTAGCGTATTATATTTCTATAGAGTGTGCTACTCATATTTGTTCACCTCTACTTCTCCCACGTAAAGGTTCCTGTCTGTCCCCCTCTTCGGGTCTCCCCCGTCATTAGTGAACGTAACGCTAAGAATTTTTGTCCCGCCTTTCGTATCCGCGTTAAAAACATAATATTCCCACTCCGGGGAATCAACATAAGCCTCACCTATTTCACTTCCGTCTAACTCCACTATCATATATGGCCAAACTCCAAGCGCGGAGCTTCCCCTCGCTTTGATCTTTATTACGCATGCGCCTTCGGGAACCTCTATCGTCCGGCTTACGGTCCCCGTCCAATACATATTACCATTCTCGTAAACATTACCCGGACCGTCGGCCCTTCCTGTCCAGGCGGGGCCATCCGCAATCCTCTTTTTAGGCGCGCCCACCACGAAAACCTTTTTTCTGTATTTCCACACCTCACTCCCGAGATTATACATCAGGGCATCGTTAACTTTCTCCGAGTACCACGGCACAAGCTCAAGACAGGACTTAAACCTTTCAAGAGCAAAATCCTTTTCTTTGTCGTCGAGATATTTCCACAAACCCGTTAAATTCCGCCCGATCTCAAAATTCACAAGGTAATTGTTCGGGTCAAGGTCAAAAGCCCCGCGATAAAACCCGACCGAGTGCCCAAGCCTGTCTTTGTACACGGCGGGATCGGCCAAAAACAGTTCTTTTTCCAGTGCGGCAAGTTCAACAAGACTCACCGTATCACGAGGATTAAGCCGGTAAGCTTTTATGTATTTGCCTTCGGATTCAAGCAGGAGTGGTATTTTGTCTTTCTTTATCGATGCCCTTATAGCGTATAGCCGTCCAGCAACGGTATAATTTTCCGCGCTAAAGGGATCGAGCCGCAACGCCAAAGCGATCTTCCTGTCGGCAAGGGCCCAGTCATATCCGGTTTCGCATTTTTTGGCCTCATTTATTGCTATAGACGCTAAATACGGACGAATTACAACCATAGCTAACAAAGAAAAAACCAAGAAAAATATAGTACTGCTAACGTATTTTTTCATCTTTAGTAATATATTGTACCATTTAATTATAACTATAAACTAAAAATTTATTATGCTATATTATGGGCATGCGAAGTATCTTTGTTCTTGTTTTTATTCTTCTACTGATAACCCAAGCGGCCTACGCTGAAAAAGGGTGGTTCCCCTATTGGTTTCCCGCAGATCCCTCCAAGGCGCCTGACTACCTGGGCTTGCCGGCCTCCGCTTTCAATGCCGGAAAAGATGTATTGGATCCGCCCGCGGGCAAGCACGGCTTCGTTAAGGTCAAGGACGGGCATTTCTACTTTGAAGACGGCACACGTGCGCGTTTCTGGGGAACAAATATCTGCTTCGGCGCCTGTTTCCCAGAGCATAAGGATGCTGAGGTCATGGCAAACCGCATCGCCTATTTCGGCTTCAACGCGGTTCGCCTGCATCATATGGACATGCGTTTAGAGCCGGATGGAATATTCGAATCCCCTGGCAAGCTTAGTCTCCGGCAGTTGGACAAGCTTGATTACCTGATATTTCAACTTAAACAACGCGGCATTTACGTAAATATCAATACTCTCGTTTCACGATATTTTAAGAAATTTGAGGGCGTGATAGACGCTGAAAAGCTTGACATGGCAGCCAAACCGGTCTCGCTTTTTGATGCGCGGCTCATTGAACTCCAAAAACAATATGACAAGGACTTATTGACACACTTAAACCCCTACACGAAACTCCGTTACTGTGATGACCCTGCCGTTTGCCTGGTAGAGATAACCAATGAAAATACCCTTGTCGAGCTCAACCGCTCTTCGCTGCCAAAGTATTACCAGAAAAAATTAGACGAATTGACCGACAACGGTAAAATCCCTTTATATGAAATCGAAAAAAAATACCTGACCGACATGTATGCCTATTTACGACACGCAATAGGTATCAAGGTCCCTATAAGCATAGGAGGATCTTGGGATCCTGCGCAGTGGAAATTGCAACAGGAATGCCTTGATTATGTGGATATGCACGGATACTGGGACCACCCTTACTTCCCTCACAAACAATGGGACGAAAACGATTTTTGTATGGATAACGAATCGATGCTTACCGACAACAATCTTGGGATGATCGGGAAATTTAAGGAATGCCCGAAAAAAAATATTCCCTATGTAATAAGCGAGTGGGGCCACTGCTACCCTAACCCATACGCCTATGAAACACCTGTCCTTCTTGCATCGGTTGCCAGGCAGGAAAATTGGGACGGTTTATTTCAATTCGCCTGGGCCCATAGCCAAGAAGACCTAACTAACTATGACAATATCAATAACTACTTCAATATCAATCCAAACGCTCAGCAATTAATATTGTGCTCTTATGGCAGCAGGATATTTCTCAGCAATGATAATCCTAAAATCCCATTCATAGGACAAATTAGGAACACTGGCAGCGGTTGGAGTAGTGCAGAAAGATTTAATTGGGGAACTTCGCCTACTTTAATGCAGAAATAAATTCAATCTCCCTTGCTATGCCTTCCTTCAAATTTATCCTAGGAACATAATATTTTAACATCTTTGAATTATCGCCCACTCTAGCAAAAACCCCCTCTGGCTTACTGGGATCGTTCTTTAACTCAACTTTATGCCCAGTAATTTCCATGCACATTTTCGCCAACTCAAAGAAACTCGTGCCCTTCCCGGACGTGAGATTAAGCGCTTCTCCAGATCTAAGCTTATCCATCGATTCCAAAACCCCTTCGACGCAATCATCAATGTGTATAAAATCTCTGGTTTGATTACCGCTTCCCCAAACAACTATCGGATCTTCTTTTTTTGTTACCCGCCTTATTATACTTGGAAACGGATATGTAAAATCTTGATCTTCTCCATATCCAGAAAAAGGCCTATAAATCACTACATCAAGTCCATATTTCTCCACGGAATGCTGAGCTAAAAACTCACCTGTAAGTTTAGACCATCCGTACGTCATATCCGGCACTCCAATGCTTTTGCTAAAGTCGATCATCTCTTCTGACAATTTGACATTATGTATTTCTGTTTGCAAATCAATTGGATAAGCTGCAGATGAACTAAAATATACTACTTTTTTGGGTTTTGTTGTTAATTTTGATAGCCAATTAAAAAACATTGCATCAATAGCCAAATCAGTCGCTACCTTCAACGGATCCCCTTCGATTGTCATTCTTCCACCTACTACTGCAGCTAAGTGCAACACTAAATCAAAGGATTCTGTTGATTCTTTAAAGTATTCTCTGGCATCTCCAACTAGTAACTTGAAATTTCGTTTTGGTTTGACAAAACAAGGCCACAAATCCGGTTTCAATCCAGTAGATAAATCATCGACGATTGTTATATCATATCCTTTATTAATTAAATTATAAGTAAAATGTCTCCCAACAAATCCGCACCCACCTGTAATCAATACTTTTTTTGTCATTTTGTCCGCCTATTTTTCAATATCATAGTGCTTCAATTTTAACAATTGCCCGGCAAATAAAAAAGCAAACTTTGGAAGAAAAATAAAATATCTCTTCCAAAGACGTTTTGGTTCTTGGCATAGCCTATAGAACCACTCTAACCCGTATTTTTGCATCCAGACAGGGGCCCTTTTTATCCTGCCACTATGAAAATCAAAAGCGGCTCCAACTGCAAAAACCACAGGTATATTTATCTTATCCAAATTTGACTCTATCCAGTATTGTTGTTTTGGGGTACTTAATCCTATCCACAGAATATCAGCCTTGCTACTATTTAACATTTTCAATATTTCTTCACTTTCTTGTGTAATTATCTCCTTAAATGGAGGCGAAAATGCCCCTTTGACAATTAAACCTGGATATTTTTGCCCGGGCTTTTTAGATAACAATTCAGGAACACCGGGAGCTCCGCCAAAAAAATAATGCGAATACCTTTTATTAATGCTTTCTTTGCAAACCTCCAGCATTAAATCCGGACCTGTAACTCTCCCCCTCTGCTCCATACCACTCAATTCCATCGCCCAAACAACTGGCCAACCATCAGCTGTTACTAGATCGGCGTTGTTAACAATTCTTTTAAATTTAACGTCTCTCTGAGCAATTATAATATCTTGCGTACTCGCTACGCAAATATAGTGATGCTCATCTTCTTTTATTAAACTTAATACCTTTTTTACTGCGGAATCATAATTTGTTACATCCACCGCAACGCCAAGAATATTGGCTTTTCTGTAATGATTCATACCTATTTTACCTCGTAAAATTATCTCAAAATAGCGCTATTGTAAAGTTCTTTGATCTTTTTGTATACAGGCTCTAATACTTTCGCTGGGGTATATTCAAAAATACAACTTGTACAGTTTTCTTTTAAATATATGCCGGGATTAGAAACCACTTTCCCCAAAGCTTCTGCGATAGTCAGCGGCTCAAAATTTTCTACAACTTCTCCGGAGAAGCCATTTTTGACAACCTTCTTCACCTCACCCACATTTGTCGTAACAACAGGCAAGCCACAAGCCAGTGCTTCTAAAATACACATCGGAAAGCCTTCGTAATTACTTGCTAACAAAAGAACATCCGCGATTCTATAATAATCAACTATATCTTTATTATCAATCGGCCCAAGTAAAAATATATTTCTTTCTATCTTAAGGTTCCTAATATGCTTTATGGTATCTGACATCAGATTGCCGTCTCCGATAATAATAAAACATGATTCGGGATGTATTTTTTGAAACTCATAGAAAGCATTAATTAATCTTAAAGGCGCCTTTTGTTTTTGTAAACGCCCAACAAATAGAACTATATTTTTATAGCGAGATATTTTACCTTCCTTAAAGATACCGGTTTCCCTTAAAACGTTTTTATCTCTTTGGGAAGGTGAAAAAATATTAGTATCAATACAAGTAGGGAGAAAAGAAAATTTTTCTTTCTGGCTATAATATTTTTTCTTATAAAATTCGATAGATTCTTTACTGACAGAATAAATATAATCTAAGGATTTAAAAATAAATCTTTCGATTTTAAAATATAGCCATGGGAATTTGCTCCAAAGAATTTCGCTGTTTCCGCAAAACATCTGTGTATATATATCATTATGAATTATCCCGATCTTAGGGGTTTTGACGCTTTGCAAAAATAAGGCAGGTTCTATTCTGTTAAATACGATTACTTTATCTTTTAAATTTAACCTGGAGTATTTTAGAATCAAGGTAAAATACAGGGACAAAGGAAATATTTTTTTTCTATTTTCCTCTCTTTCATAACAAATGGGATAAAAATCAAATTCTTTTTGACCTAATTCTAACCTGCCCCATTTTCTCGAAGGACGCGTATTGTTATCAGAAGTAATGCCAATATATTCGATTTTAAAATCCTGCGGTGCAAATTTTATAAGATTATTGACAAACGTTTCGGCTCCGCCAACTTTTTTGCCCATCGGATCGCTAGGATAAATGATAGATACTTTTGTCATAGATAATTTCTCATAGATTACAGAAATTTTTATTTTTACATAATTTATATATAAAATTAACTAGTTCTTCAGCCTGTTTTTTCCAAGTAAATCTATTTTTAACGATTTCAAAACCTTCCTTTCCCCATAATTTAAGTTTAAATCTATTCTCATAACAATATCTGATCGCGTTAGCTATTGTTGAGGGATCATTATCTTTAATATAGCATGCACTGTTAGAATTCTTAAGCACATCTCGAAAAGTCCACATGTCTGTACAAATTATTACTTTACCTAACGACATGTATTCAAGCAACTTGATAGGATTATTATTATTCCAATATTCAATATTCGGATAAGCCATAATAGCGCAATCTGATTGCATAATATAACCGGGAATTTCATTATATGGCATTCTTGGTTTAAAAATCAAATTTCTGCTAACTCCTAAACGTTCAGCATGGTTACGTAGCTCATCCTTTGTATTGGAATTAACGGAATCTCCGATAAGCAAGAGAGTAACTGGTATATCCGGCAACAAGCGCAGCGCATTCACAGTTTCAAATAAACCTCTATCATGCGAAATCTCACCATGTTGTATAAGCACAAATCGGTCTTCCTGACTTAATTTCTTTTCTGTAGTCATGCTAATATTAAAACATTCTATATTAACACCTGAACTCCACACCCCCATTTTTTCCTCTTTAAAACCATAGTTATCACAAATAGAATTTTTGTAATGTTCTGTTATTACTGTCATTCCATCTAAAAAATATTTGCAGTACAAATAAGCTATTTTCGTATATAACTTAATCGCTCTATCCATCAAACTTGGATGTTTACAAAATGCTTCCTTGTATATAGGAGTTCTGTTATCAACAATAAAAATACACTTTCTCTTTGGCAAAAAAGCGAACGGGAAGCTAAACCAAATACTATAAATATCAAAAATTACAACATTTGGTTTAAATGATAGGTAATTACATAAAAACTTTAAATATCCATTTATCCAAAAAGTCAATATTCGCAAATATTTAATTCGGACGATTGGAACTTTAACATATGGAATGTCCAGTATTCTACTAGTATCATTACCGCAAATTGCCAATTTTACATCTATGCCCATATTTAGCAATTCGTTATACATTTCTCGCCAAGTAGTTATATGCAACTTATCAATATCAAACTGCAGTCTTGGAAACCAGAGTATTTTCACTTATGATATCCTCTTCTCTATTTTGCCCCAAACAAACTATCAATAAAGCATATATAACCCAGGCAAATTGAATGGTATGACTATAACGCAGATATTCTATCTTGGCCTCATCAACTAACATCAAAATAAACGCACAAAATAGAAAGAAAAATATATACCAATTGTTGCTTTTATTGCCCCTATCTTTTATAAAAAACCACAATGAATGCTGAATAATCTTAAACCAAAACACAAGATAAAAGATCAGCCCCATTATTCCAATTTTATATAATATTGTTAAATATAACGAATGAAAAGAGTTGGCACGCGCATAGCCAAAAGAGATTACATCGTATAAGCCTTTGCCAAAAATAGTCGGTTTTTTAATAAAAAATCCAATGGCATCATCCCAAACCTCTTGACGGTTTATAGACTTGGAAGACGTCAAATCTTTATATCCTAAGTAAGCCTTTAGTCTGTAAAAAAGCTCGTCCATTTGATTGGGGAAAATGGAAACAAGTGCAACTATTACAATTACAAATAGCAAAACAACCTTTAGCGAGTTTGTCTTGGAGCTCTTCTTGAAGATATTTAATAGTAGCTGGGTGAATACTATTCCAAAGAACAGCAAGATTATTCCTGACCTGGTTTTCGTAAAAATAAGACCTCCAACAAAAGGAAAAAAACAAAACGAATAAAACCACTTTTTAGTCTGATATGAAATCCCTAAAGATAGAAGAGTGCCTAATAGAAACCATTCGGCCAAGAGTTCATAATCCCAAATCGTGCCGGTTACTCGGGTAAACCCTTCTACTATATATGAAGATGGAACAAAAGTTCTTGTTCCGAATATGCTAAAACATCTAGCCGCATCAGGGAGTCCCCATTGCAAAAAGGATATTACCGATTGCAAGATGAGCGTAATAAGTATAATCTTTATAACAATTATTACATCTTTGGAATTTCGAATTACTAAAATAATCACAAAATATAATAGAATCCCACTGATATTATCTAGATAATGCCTAAAAGATTGACCTAAAAAATATGGGTTAAGTAAAAATGAAACAGTCAAACTGATAACTATTAAAATTGGCATTACCAACGCAAATTTAGGTTCTATACGAACAAATTGTTTTTTCACCAATAAATTAATCATAATGTTGGCAAATAACAAAGATATCCCGATGGTTGTCATAGTCACCGCATCTTTTCCCATAAAAGAAATCAGATACGGGAAAGGAATCGAAAAGATAATAAGATACAACGCATATATATTTGTTTTTTCAATACCTATTTTAAAGGATACGCCGCAGTAGAAAATTGACATAATTAATATTACTATAAATCCTATAGAAGCCTTGCTCCCCTCCATAATCAAAGATACAAGAACCATTGAAAGCAAGATTAGTATAAGATATTGCGCTAAATTATTTTTAATTCTAGAATTTTCCAAAAACATTCTTAATCCCCAAACAAATAGTCGGCATACTTACCGCCTCTAAGGATGTACTTAATCTTCCTCAATCTCTCCCTGATCCTGTTTCTTCCTATGTCTAGCACAAGGCGCGGATCGCCAACCTTTCCGTATATATAGGTACCCTGATAAGGAAACATCCGAGGATAATTATTACATATGTACTTTTCTAGTTTCATGTTTTCCGGAATACTTGTAAATTCTTTGACAACTTTGCTCCTAACCAAAGAAGGATTTGTGGACCATGTAGGCGTTTGAACCAATGATATGCCATCGATCTCCATTTGTTTATTTGGTACCAAATATTCATCAGAAACTTTGTCGGATAAGTGATACATCCAAGCTTTTTTCTTTATTCTTTCCTTGCTAAAACGAATATGATCAATAAATGAATGGTTTTCCATCAATTGAACTAAGGGATCGAGTCTTATTTTTTTCAAAAAAACCCAATCATCCTCCAAATGAAAAAAGAAAGGTGTTTTTACCTGCCCGTAAAGATACGTAACTACCTTTGTAAACGCGGAATCAAATTTTCTCAAATCAGTATTTATACGAATATTCTTTATCCCCCGTTTTTTAAGGTAGCTCATCAAAACAGGCAAATAACCCGGGTTCAAAACATCAATGTTAACTATGAAATTGTAACCGCCGGAATAAGAAACATTCTTTAAAAAACTTTCGAGGGTTCTTATAATTGTACTCCTGCATGATGAACTCATAATAACATCTAACATGATATGTATCCTTTTAAGTTAAGGCTGCGCTCTTGCTCTCAAGTTTAAAAATAATTTTACCTAAATAAACACAAACAAAAACGAGGTATCCTATGTCTGCAATTAATTTGCTTGCAGCAACTCCCATCATGCCCCACTTTTGAATAAAACTAAAAACGAACAGGATAAAAATACCCAAGTGGATGTATGAACCAACCGCCATATATCTCGAATAGCCTAAAGCATACAGAACGAGACTCAGCATAACATTTACAAAAGTAAACAGGGATGAGATCAGCAACAATTTAAATACTCCCGAAGAAGCAAGATAATCATTCCCAAATAATAGTAAAACGATCGAACGACAAAAAGGCAGCGAGAGAATCACAATTATTAGAACGATAAATCCGAGCAATGCTATCCTGCTTATATAATCTTTTATCTGCTTAATGTTTGTGTATTTTGAAACTTTAGGAAAAAAAACTTGGCTAAAAACCATCTGAAGGATTGCCAAAGGGAAAACCAGCTGGAGGGCAGAGTTATATAAACCAGCTTCTCTAAATGAAAGCAGCGCTGTGACAACATAAAAATCTAAGCGTGTCATAATTTGAGTGGCCACGGCTGCAAAAATTATCCATTTCGCATAATGCAATATTTCTTTAAATAGATTACCGCCTATGCCGTTGCTGGTAAATTTTTTCAAAAACACAACAAAATATTTAGCAAACGCTAAAACAAAAGGCACGCCTCCTAACGCAAAAAAGAGGGAAATTATACGCACATCAGATATAGATAATCTTAATAGAATTAAAATAGATAACAACCTGATTAAATATACTCCGGCATTTATAACCGCCCTCAAAAAAAATTTTTCCTGGAACTGCAGATATGTAGTAATAACATATTGATAACTTTCTACCACGCATCCTATAAAAATAATATAGAGTAATTTTTCTATCTGTGATTTGCTAAGTAATGTTGCCGTTAATGTTGGATAAAATAAAATAAACAACAACAAAATGATCAGGGTCGCTGTCCTGAATAGGAAATATGCACCGAATATCTCATAACTTTTATTGTTATATCTTCCCGAAAAACAAATAGCGGTATTTTCCATGCCAAAGTTTAAGAACATATTAAGAAATAAAATAGATACTGTAACAAAAGAAAAAATTCCATATTGTTCAGGTCCCAATGTCCTGGCAATAAGGATAATCAAAATAAAATTGAACCCTTTTGAAAATATATTTTCTATAAACACGATATTTAAATCGCGAAAGGTCTTTTTCTTTACAAATTCCTTTATAGTATTGAACATTTTAAAATAATTTCCCTTGCTGACATTAATCAAAATGAGCCTTGATTCTCTTTAAGACACAGCTGTTACCTTCATACACAAGTCTAAACCCTCCAAATCCGTCTACACAGGCGATCCATTTATCTTTACCTAATTTATGAGCGTCGACCTGATGCATGCCAATTTTATTCCAACCGTTACCGCTTCCTCCAAGAACCGGATTATTTTCTATTTTTCTTTCCCTGTAGCTCGTTGTAGTAATTTCGGTTACTTCAAAGGCATTTACTTCGTTCTCGTAAGTAGGGGAATCATCCTGTGCATATCTAATAACTCGATCATTGAATACTATGACCCTGCCTCCAGGACGCGAGATATCCATGTTATTTTTTATTATAGGGCTATTAGGGTGCCTGAACCAAGGACCCTCCAATTTATAAGCATAGTAGAGATACAGAACGTCGCTGTTGGGTAAAGATGCGAATAACCACCATCTATCTTCAAAGAAAACAATCGATGGATCAACATATTCTTCTCCGCTAAGTAAAATTTCCGTGCACTCCCAACTTACAGGAAAATTGACTGCCTTATATAACCTAACGGAATATGTTTGAGAAGTTTCAGGAATCATATAATAATCTTTCCCCCACTTAAAAACATACGGATAGGATAGATGAAAAGGCTCATCAAGCACGACCTGCTGATATTTCCAAATAAAACCGTCATTACTTACCGCAACTCCAATGTCTCCCTGCCCGGTTTTATTATTCATTATTTCAAAGAACATATACCATTTCCCGTTTTCCTTAACCATGAACGGATCCGCAATAAATCTGGCAGATACATCAGTTACATCGCTAGCAGTTAAAACAGGATTGGCCTTACCGGAAGAAGACAGCGAGAACGGGGTACGGCCAGTATAAATTCCAATAGACCATTTCTTCTCTTTAAAAACAAATGGGATCCCTTTCCCAAAAATGAATTCACTTATCAATGCGCACAAAAAAAATAATATAATCGTTATAATAGTTATTCTTAATATTTTCATTTGTTTGTCTTAATTTTTATATTTTCCTTTTATATAATTATCAACTTCCTCTATAGAAATCCTATATCCGCCGCGACGGCCTTCTTTGTACGCACTAATCTTCTTTTGCCTTATCAGTGAGCGCAGATATTCCTCGCTTATGCGCAAGATATCGGCCGCTTCCCTGGTAATTAACAGTTTCCTGCCCTTCATGGCCCCTCCTTGATATTTAATGCCATTTAATACATTTTGTTACAATATCCCTAAGATTAAAAAAACAGGCTGTTGAAAGCCTGCTTTTTTGAAAGCTACTTGGTTTTGCCATAATAATAACTGTAGTAGTGGTATCCGCCGCCGTGCGAAATATCTACACGGTTGAACATAACACCTACGAGGCGGGCGCGGGCTTCTTTAATAAGCTGATTTACATGCGGAAGCACCTTCCTGCTTGTCTTGCCGCTCTGCAGGACAAGTATGACTCCGTCAACGGCTCGGGAAAGGATCGAAGCGTCAGTCACTACAGCTATTGGCGGGGTATCAAAAAATATGGCATCATATTCTTTCTTGGCCGTCTCAATAAGCTCCTCCATCTTATGGCTTGAGAGAAGCTCGGAAGGGTTAGGTGGATACGGCCCCCCGGAAATAAGGCAAAGGTTATTAATGTTAGTTTTGCGTATCAGTTCTTTAAAATCAGCCTGTTCCGAGAGAAAGTCGCTTAATCCCTTTTCATTGGGCTGCTTGAATATCTCATGCAAGCGCGGCTTACGCATATCAGCATCTATAAGCAATACTTTTTTGTTGCTTTGAGCCATGGTAACGGCAAGGTTGCATATGGTAGTGCTCTTGCCTTCCTGCGAACCAGGGCTTGTCACGACAATGCTTTTTAAATGGTGCTCTTCTGTAGACGAAAAAAGTATGCTCGTCCTGATAGAGCGATACGCTTCCGATATGGGATCTTTTGGCTGGATATGCGTGAATATACCCTTCTGCTCGTCGGGGGTATTGGTCTTCCCGTCTATCTCCGGGATACTGCCAAGATACGGCCATTCCGCCGATAAATTCATTATATCCTCGATCCCTTTCACGGTATCATCGAGGTATTCAAGAAAAAACGCCAATCCTACGCCTCCGAACAATCCGAATACTATGGACAAAAGTATGTTAAAACGTTTATTGGGTTTCATTGGGGTTTTTGGGATTTCGGCGCGGTCCTGTATGGAAACATTGTTAGCGCTCAAACTTGAGATATCTATGCCGGGATCCTCGGTAATCCCCCCGCTGTCCGCCCCGCTCTGTTCCGTCTTCAGCCGGCGCTCCATCTGCTCTATCTCCTGCTTCAGGCGTATCATCTGCGGGTGTTTGTCCTTATAAACTTTGTTGTATTCGGAAAGTTTTGTCTGCAGTTTCAAATGCTCGTTCTTGAGGAGGTTTATCACCTCGCTCTTGCTTATGTAGAATAGATTGCGCATAACATAGGTCTCAGCAAGACGGTTGGCAAGCGCGGCCGCAAGTTCAGGGTTGTTATCGTCGACGTTCAGTTTAAGCAGGCGGGTATCGCGTATGGGCTCGACGCTTATGTTCTTCTGAAAATCTTTTATGGGGTCCTTTGCCCTTCTGTATTTCTTTGTATCGCCAAGGTTAAATTCGTTGAATACCTGCCGCGCTATGCTGCGGCTCTGGAGAATCTCGCTCTGGCTTTGGAAATATTCCTTATACGCGTAAAAATCAGCAGATCCCATAGAAACATTTCCCGATGCAGTAAGAACTTTAGGATTTTCAACGTCTATAAGTAGGGTTGTGGTAGCGCGGTAAACGGGCCTCATTATAAAACTTCCTATCGTTACCGCCAGGAAAGTGGTTGTAAAAAAAACCGCTATAACTTTCTTCCTGTTTATGATCACCCGGAGGTAATCATTGATGTTTATTCCTGTCTGCTGATATTCCATAAAGATAACCTGTCTTTAAAAGAAACTTTCCGGGACAAAGATAACGTCGTTGGGTCTCAAAGGAAGGTCTTTATCCTTTTCTCCCCGGACGGTTATGTCTTTGACCTTTATCATTATCGTCTGCTCTTTGCCGTTCTCATCTATGCGCAATATCCTTGTGCCGTTGACATCGGCGATCTTTGAGAAGCCGCCCGCCATCGCTATTGCCTGCAGGACTGTGGTCTCTTTCTCATGGGACATGTCGTATTTACCGGGATTATTGACACAGCCGATCACGGAAACCTGCTTGGGAGCATATTCGTTTATGTATACCAGCACCTGCGGGTTCACAAGGTAATCTTTCGCTAACAACTCAGTGATCTTCTTTCCTACCTCATCAGTCGTCATCCCGGCCACATGCACTTCCCCAAGTAGCGGAAATGTTATATTGCCATCGGCGGTTATACGAGCTTTTGTGGCAAGGTCAGCTTGTTCGTGAACGGTTATATTAAGGACGTCTTCAGGTTGGAGATGGTATTCCTTCGAGGCGGCATATGACACCGGATATAAAGATACCCAAAAAATCGTAATAAAAAGGATGATTTTTATCGTATTTTTCATACTATTTATTCTTGGTCTTTTGTGGGATATCAGTTTAGAATTGCACTGCCGTACTGAACGAAAAGAGATTATCTACATAATCAAAACCGGGAAATCTCGAGTCCCTCTTCGTGAACTGGTATGAAATGGCAGCTGTGAGCCACTGCCTTATATCGTAACGCAGTCCGCATGCGCCCATGTAGATATCATCGCGCCTGTGCGCGGTAATCCCATCCTCTGTGGTCTCTTTTGGATATTGGTTGGTCTGGAATGAGCCCGCGAAATGCAATGATAACTTATCGTTATGCTGGTAGACGTAACCAAGCCCGACGTGGTTCAATACATAGTAGTTCATGTCGTCGTAAACGGATTCCTCTACCGAGCGCTCGCCGGTGAGTGTCACGGTATTCTTGGCGCCGAATTTCTTTGCGATATCGCCGCGCAGGACCACACCGGAAAAATCCCTGTATCCTTCTTTATCGTAGTCCTGGAACCTGTAGCCCACCTTGACCGTCACGACGGTCTCCTTGAACAATTCTCCTTTGGCTCCGGCAAGGCCTTGGATAAAATACGAATCCGGACGGTAATCTTTCTTGTAATCTATGAGGCCGCCGTCAACTTCGGCGACCAACGAGGTCTTCGGGAAGGTCTTATGCGTGAACTCTTCCCTGAATACGTGCTCGTCCCTACTCTCCGCGTCTTTGTAGGTGACATCCTCGCCGCGTATGGTAAGCAGGTCATCCGAAGTGTAATCTTCTATAATATAGTCATAACCCGAATCGAGACCGAACCTTTCGAACTGGGTAGTTATGAAATCCGCGCTCAAGATATTCTTCCTGCGGGCGATGCGTCTTGTGTCTTCTGTTCCGGACCTGTCCGAGAATTTCTTGAACTTGTCCCCGACAATAATATTGAAATCGGTGAATTTTACTCCAACTTTGCCTATCGCGGTGTGGTTGTTGCTGTCCTGGTTCGAGTATTCTGCGAAACGGTTCATGTCAAAAACATAGCCGGCAAGCAGATTTATGTTACCGGCCTTCATCTCGGCTTCTCCGCCTACGTCGATGGTACTTACCCAGTCGCCCTGCCTGTTATCCTTGGTAAGGAAGACGTTGCTGTCATATTGCTCCTGGAACCTCGCCATGGGACGAAACGTTATCTTATTGCCGACCTTCAGGCCCTTGCTCTGGTCAACAAGCGCGAAACCGTCCCCCAACGCGACATTATCGATAAGCGCGATCCTGTCGTGCAGGCTGACGCTATCACCAAGTGTCATATCGCTGAGCATTGCCGCTGTAGCGGTCTCAAATGACGAAGCAAGGAGAGCAAACGTTGAAAATAATAAAGTTAGGACTTTTTTACACATTGGGATTAGTTTACCAGACGCTTTTAAATAAAGCAAGCGAAAAATTTTGCTATTTTATAGGATAATGTTTCTGCGGTGGTTTGTCAAGCGGTAAAAAATGAACGTTGCGAAGAGGCAAAGCGTCCCGCCGAGCAGGAGGGCGTCCGGAGCGCCTATCTTATTGGCCACGGCGCCCGCCAGGAGGCTTCCGATGGGTGCCATGCCGAGGAAAGCTATCGTGTAAAAGGCCATCACGCGTCCGCGCTTGTCATCCTGGACCGTCGTCTGGATTATCGTATTGCTCGAGGCGGTCGTAAGGAGGAACCCGAAGCCCGTCGCCGCTAAAAGCAGCATAGATACCCAGAAAGCGCGCGCGAGCGCGAAGAGGATTATCGACGATGAAAAGAGCGCCGCGGCCGCCGGGATAAATTTCTCGAGCGTGGGCGGTTCCCTGCGCGAGGCCAGATACAGCGTCGCGGAAAGAGCTCCTGCGCCGACCGACGCCATCATTAACCCGAGCATCTTTGAGCCTCCGTGATGGACCTCGGCGGCGAATATCGGCATAAGGACAATATAAGACATGCCGAGCATGCTTATGATGCTGAGCAGGAACAGTATCATCCGTATGGGACGGGAACCGAAAGCATAGGCGAGGCCTTCCCTGAGCTCATCGAAGATATGTTTACCCGACGGCTTGAACTCTTTGGGCGTTATTTTCATCAAAAGCAGGCAGACGAGCACGGCTACGAAACTTACGGCGTTTACGAGGAAGCATATCCCCTCGCCTACTATGGCCACGATGATACCGGCGAGCGTCGGGCCTATGAAACGCGCGGTATTAAATATCGCGGAGTTCAGCGCTATGGCGTTTCCCAAAAGGTCCTTACGCGATTCGACCATGTCTATCAGGAACGCCTGGCGCGCGGGTATCTCTACGGCGTTGACGCATCCGAGGAAGAAACCAAGCGAAAGTATCTGCCAAACCTGTATCCTTCCCCAAATGGTGAGCCCGGCAAGTATGAACGCCTGTATCATGGCGAGGGCCTGCGTTACCACGACTATGCGGTGGCGGTTATACCTGTCGGCGAACACCCCGGCAAACGGGCTGAATATGAATACGGGTATCTGGGAAGCGAACCCCACGACACCGAGCAGCAGCGCCGAACCCGTCAGGCGGTATACGAGCCAGCTCATCGCCACCGACTGCATCCACGTGCCTACAAGCGATATGCTCTGGCCCGTGAAGAAAAGCCGGAAGTTCGG
>Ga0265297_10003582_pt1 | contig 27677 bp, 59 predicted proteins | sample Munlanlwell13791_FD_192502 | JGI IMG/M metagenome (GOLD analysis project Ga0265297, IMG submission 192502) | Leachate microbial communities from a municipal landfill in Southern Ontario, Canada - Leachate well 137-91 | ecosystem: Engineered > Solid waste > Landfill > Unclassified | place...
TTTAAGGCACTTAATAAGATATTTAGATTTAAAAAAAGCATATTAAAATAAGTTTTTTGGTTTAAATCTAAGGTTGAAAATTTTAGGAAAAAAATTGGGAAAAAATTTTTGCGTGGTACGGGATGGGGTAAAATTTAGGGGTCTTTTTAGCCCTTATTATTGATACGAAAGGGGCTAATTAGGGGGCTTATTTAAGGGGCATATGCTTACTTGAAGCCCCTAAATAAGGGGTTTAAATTATAGTGTGCTTAACACCCTTTTGTATTTCTCAATTAACTGTTCAAAACATGGTTCATCAATTGACTTCATTTGCATAAGGTATGAACCTATTTTGCTTTCACTTGGGTCGATTTTTTTGCTTTTGATTTGGTTAATCAACCCAATGATCTTTTTTTCAAGCAATTCAAACATGACTTTTGTTTTTTTTGTTTTTGTACTACTATAAAGAAAGAGATATAAAAAAGAGGGAAATATTTGTTTCCCTCTTTTTCTAACTTTTTTCTTTATCTACTTGTAACCAAAAAAACAAAACTATGAAATATTCAGAAATTAGAGAACAGGCACAAGAAAAAAGAACAGAATTGTTTAAAGCCGTTGGCTTGTTTTTTGCTTTTTCAACAGAGCAGTTTAATGAGAGCAAAACTCCCCTTAGAGAAGGCGAAAAATATGTTAGTATAGGTGCTGGGGGGTATTTGCCAAAGGATAATGTTGATAAGTTCATAGAAGGGATGAGTTCCATTCGAAAGTGGGAAAATTCTGAAATTAAAAAGCAGAAAGATGCTAAAATTGAACATATAAAATATGAACTTTCAAATCATGAGTGTTATTATACGCATGATATTACTAATGCCTTGGCAGTACTGCCTTATCCAAAAAAAGATGTTTTGAAAGTTTTTTATCAAGAATTAAAAAAGTTTGAAGGGTAATTTTCCCCTCTTTTCTCGACTTTGTTCTTTATTAATGTATAAACAATTAAAAAAAATAGTTATGAAAAATTTGTTTGAAAGTTTTAACTTTGACGGTGTATCGTTTGTATCAATAAAGGGGTACAGCAGTGATAAGAGTGAAAATACCGAAGTGGCTGACGTTTTAATAAATGTTGGCGTTTCTTATGGCAATGCCAAAGAAAAAGATTTGCAAACGTTAAAGTCAGCAGATGTTGACTTGTTGACAATTGCCTGTCGTGATTTTTCAAGAGAAGTGATTGAACAAGCAGTTCAAGAAAAAATCAAGTCAATTGAAAGTCCCAGTGAAAACCGCTCCAAAGGTCAGCAGGATGCGTATATCTTTCTGAATGAACAAAAAACGCTGAAATACTGTCCAAACACAAACAGCGTTCTGATTTTTGCAATGAGAGTGAGAAAAACCGTTATCAAAGAAGGCGTTTACAAAGAAGTAAAAAGCAAAGAATTGACCCTTGCAAAAAGAGCAGTTGACAGAGTTTTGGATCTTCGTTGTGCCAAGTTCAAACAATACAAATTGTCAAACATAACAGCCATCAAAACAAGTGGTGACACCATTGAGTTTAAGTAAAAAGTTAAAATCAATAAAAAAAAACGGACTGCAATTGTTGTAGTTCGTTTTTTTTATTTATTTAAAAAAAGTCTCCCCTTACATAAACAAGTTTTTAAAACCTTTCCCTGAAAATAACAATATTAACTTAAAACATGTATTTTTATTTGTTGTTGGTTGTCTGATATGATTATTTTGTTTATTGTGGGGGGTTTGTACCATTTGTTTGCTTTGTCTCTTAAAACGCTTTAAAATGGGTTAAAAAACTCTCCCCTCTTTTTTAGAACTTTTTCTTTATATAATAAACCTTAAAAACAAAAACAAATGGCAAATTATTTTGAAATTGACGGTTATTGGAAAGACGATAAGTCAGAGTTTTGTGGATACATTGTTAAAGATACTGATGATGTAATTGAAGAAGAAGATGACAGTATTTTTTTCTATGGCATAACTGAAAGCAGTATTAAGGCTGCAATTGAAGCAGGAGAAAATGGAGACCACGAATTTGTAATTACAGATTATAGAAAGACGGAGATGTAATTCTCCCCTCTTTTTTTATTTTTGTTCTTTATTAAGAAAAAGCATGAAAACAAAAAATTTTGAATTGAAAAAACTCAAGTTCCACGAAGACATGAGCGAAGAGACTCCATGTTTTTCTGCAGACTTGTATGAAAATGGGAAATTGGTTGCTCATGTTTCAAATGATGGGCATGGTGGTCCTAACAATGTATACCCTGCAAATGGGTTTACTCGCAAAGATGTTGAACACCTTACAAGTCTTGAAATTGATTGTGAAATTATGCAATTGGCAGAACATATTAATTTCATAAACAAACGTCAGACAAAAAACTTTGTTTTAAGAAAGGGTGAAGATTGTTTTACTGTAAAATTTCCAAAACCAATTTCTTTATTAAAGAAGTATGGCAATTATAAATTGTGGGTAAAATCGGAGAAAGAAAAGTTTGAAAAAGAAGGGTTTGAAGTTTTGAATACTAATTTGTAGGGGGGGTTAAAAAACTCTCCCCTCTTTTTTGCAGTTTTTTCTTTATACTTCAAACAAACAAAAAAACATTATGAAAGAGCACATTATTAGAAGCAATTATGGTAGCAGGGGTGGTGGGGTTGAAATTAGCCTTGATTTTGTTGGGGCTAAATACAAGGGGTACAAAATGACTGCATACCAAAATTATTTGGGGGGTGGAATCTTAGGGAAAATTTGCAGTGATTGCAACAAGCCTGAGTGGGAAAATGACAAAAAATTACTGAAAGTATCTGAAGATTTGAAAAGATATTTTCATGAGTTAACCAACCCTGAAGATGGCTATGAAAGTTTTTCTTATGAAAATAATCAGAATTTACCTGTGAGTGCATACTAAAACCTTTCCCTCTTTTTTCAGTTATTTTCTTTATACATTTGTAAACCAAAAAAACAAAATTATGGCTAAGGTAACAAAAACGTGGAAAATTGGGGAGCATGCCAAAGGCGGAATCATCACAGTTGAAATAACTGGGAAGATTATTTGTGTTATTGGCAAAGAGTGGGACGTTTCAGCTGGATACAAAAGGAGTTCAAATCAAAGCAATGCAAAGGAATTCACAAGGGGCACAGCCGAAGCAACCGACCCCAATTCCGAAAACAAGTTAAGATATTTTTTAGAAGATTTAACTTTGTATTATTATGCGGATGAAATAATGGAGTGGATCAAATCAAAGGTTCACCTAAAACAATACGGAGAGTTTTAAAAACGAGTTTTTCTTTTCATGACTATCATATCTAAAAAAGGCACATTTTATTATGTGCTTTTTTTTGTTATTGTTATTTTATTTAACAAATATTTAAGAAAAAAAGTTTAGAATTGCTGATATAATTTGACAACATTGGGAGTATAAATAATATAAACCAATTAAAATTAAATGTTATGAAAACAAAAAAGCAATTTACAATTTTAGAAGAAACAGTTGTAACTAATGACTATTTCTCAACAACAGTTTTTGAATCAGATTTGATGGCGAAGTATTGTCACAAAAGCAAAATGTTGTATATTACAAAATTTAATGCAGAAGATTGCTCTATGCCTGATGTTGCAGAATGCAAAATTGATTTAAAAACTCCTTTTGCATTTGAATTAAACTTTTTGTATTTTGTCGCAAACAACAAGTTTGGTCAACACGAAGAAGTTGAAAACTTTTTTAGAAATTTATGGTGTAAAAAACAATAGTTTTATTTTTTAAGGTGGTGTTTTTGATAAAAAATGCCACCTTAAACAAAAAACTCTCCCCTCTTTTTTCAGTTATTTTCTTTATACATTTGTAAACACAAAAAACACAAACACAATGATTGAATTATTTGGTCACAAAATAAAGGTTCGCAAAGATAAGTTTGGCAAAGAACTTCCCTGTAGCGGACAAGCATTATCAGATGTTGTTGAAAGTATAAAAAACATTGCAAAAGACAAAGTTGACACAACTGCACATGATGAAGGTACTTGTGTTTTGGGTGCTGGCATTAAGTTCCAATACTTATTAACAAGAGAAAGGATTGCACGTAGTTATTGTGTATTTCGTGCTCCATTTCAGGGTAATATAGGTTCTTACAAGGCATTAAAGCCAGTTCTTGAATTTCTGAAGGCAGAATATCCACAATTTTCTTTTTACTGGGATGATGGGAATATGGATTAAAAAACTCTCCCCTCTTTTTTACAGTTCTTTCTTTATACATTTGTAAACAAAAACGCCCTGCCTACTTTAGATGATAGCCTAATGATAGGAAATGGTTAAATACAAGGTTCAAATCCTTGTCAGGGTGCAAAAAAACACTAAGTATGTATAGAGTGATTTTAAAATATCTGATCTGGGGGTGGCAACTTGGCTTTGTTAGCACTTGTCACCTAAAATAAAAAAAGTACAAACCCTGAAAAACATGCCTTATGATACGAGCAAGTCCTTAAGCAAAAAAAATAGTTAATACATAATAGAATAAATAAATTAATAATTTGGTATCCAGCCCCTGCTTTAATGTAGGGGCTGTGTTTTTAATGTCTCCCCTCTTTTTTACAGTTTTTTCTTTATACATTTGTAAACCAAAAAAGCAAAAACATCATGACAACAGATTTAACAATTGTAAATGAGATTCGTAGACAGATTTACGCAGGTGGGATGGAAAAGGTTTGGAGTTGGGGTGCTCATGCTTGGGGTGTAGTTGACAAACACACTCTTCGTTTCAGGGTAACTGGCCGCATTTTCAGGGGTGTTGTAACTGTTTGTCTTACTCCGATGGATGTCTACAGGGTTGAGTTGTTGAAATTAGATGGAACGGTTGTAAAGACTTTTGACATGGTTTACTGTGATCAGTTGACTGATGTAATTGATACGGCTGTAGAGCGTGTTTCTGAGTACAAAAGATAAGTCATGGAGATATATATTCAAAAAAAGGATGTTAGTTTTTTAAGCACTCCCAAAGGCACAGTTTGGGCATTAACTCCAAAAAGTATCTTGAATGATAAAAACAATCATATTCCTTTTATAAATCCGATTAACAAGCGTTTGCGTACTACTCTTTTTGGGTTGAGATATGACAAGCACAAAGATCTGTTTCACAAGGTTGATTTAGGAAAATAATTATCCCCTCTTTTTGGCAATTTTTTCTTTATTATATTGTAACCAACAAAAAAAAACATCATGGATTCAAAAGAACTAACTGGTTTTATTTTGAGCAATTTGACAATGACGGCCAATGAAATTTCTGAAATTCTTAATGTTCCAAAAAGAAAAATTTCCTATACAATTGGAGCGTTAAAAAGGTGTGGCAAGATTTCCAGTAACACAGTAAGACCATAGCACAGAACTGGCATCTTTTGTGATAAAAAACATTCAAAAAATGACAGTCAATGAAATTGCTGAAACGCTTAATGTTCCAATACGGAAAGTTACCTATACAATTGGGGCGTTAAAAAGGTGTGGCAAGATTTCTGATGGAAAGACGGTTGTTGACATTCAAGAGTTTGTTCTTCAAAACGGAAAGAACATGACAAATGATAAAATGGCGTCTGCTTTAGGTGTAGAGCAAATAAGGGTTTCGGCAGCAATTGCGGCATTAAAAAGAGCAAAAAAAATTGATGGGTTTTATTTGCTTACTGATATTTTGCCAAAGCAGGTTGAAATAAAGACAGAAAAGAGAGGAAGGAAGGCTGTTTTTGCTCACATATCAGAATCAAAGGCCAGGAAAGGAAAAGCATATGCAAGAGAAATTATGGTTGCTGAGGTTGTTCATAGTGAAATTAAGTCTGGCAAAATCATGTCGCTCCCTGCTTCTCAGGCAACAATTGAGAGAAAAATATACAGAAGTTGCCCGTTTTTTTCTTTTGATGTTGCCGAAATGGATACCAATGTATTTTTCAAGTTACTTGAAACAACAAAAAAAGAACGTCTCCCCTTTGCTTCAATAAGCAATTGTAAAATTGAAACTCTTATTGAAAAATCCAAAAAAGATGAATATGCACATTTAATTTTAGATTATTGTGCAAACCTTCAAACTATCTATAAAGATTTGGAAAATGTATTCAAAAAGGATATTGTTCAGGTGGGTGGTGTTATTGCTGTTACGTTTTCTGTTAGACATTCAAACAGTTATTTTATTGAAACAATGTTAAAAAACGAAATTGATATCAAAGGCAAAAAAAATAAAGTTGCTTTTGAAAAGTTTGTAAAGCAATTTTGTGGATATGAAGTGATAAGAGAGTTTTCCTACAGGGACGGGACTCCAATGATGTTAATAATAGTAAAAAGAATAAAATAACTGATTATTTCAGAAGAAGATATGGGGGGTAGTAAACAAAAAACTCTCCCCCTTTTACTTTTTTTTTGTAACCTTTTTGTTTTTTTTTCGTATTGAAAAGAAATTGTTAAATTTAAAAAAGAACACAATGAAAAAAGAAAACTCTACAGTTAGTCAAAAAGAAATTAGCCAAAAAAGGTCTGAAGCGGCAAAAAAGGCGTGGGAAACCATAAGGGCAAATAAGCTCAGGGAAAAGCGCAGTAATGCAGCAAAAAAGGCGTGGGAAACCATAAGGGCAAACAAGATCAAGATGGTAATGAAAGACACAACAGACAACAGCTCAAAAAAGAATAGTCTCCCCCATGCAAAGGCAGAAATCAACCAAAGATTTGGGAGAGTTGAGAATACAGCAGTTAATTCGATAATGAAAAAATTAGTGGATTTATACCATGTTAAAGTTCAATTGCACGATTTGGCAAAAAAATGTTCAGACATTGAGAACTCAATCCAAAAAGATGTTGAGCAATGTATCAAGAGCATTGAAAAAAAATAACTTTTTGCTGTTTATTTGTTGCTAATATGGGAGGGGTGAGTTTGTAATAAAACTCTCCCCTCTTTTTTGTAACTTTTTCTTTATTATTTCGTATATAACGGTTGAAGTTATGCACCGCAAAGCATAGCACAATATAAAATACAGTAAATTTTTAAAACACGATAAATTATGAAAGCAGGACAAACTAATTTAGATGTAGGAACAAGAGTACAACTTCAAAATATTAAAGGAGAAGATAAAGAACTTAATGGGCTTTTTGGTTCGGTTACACACCCATTTGCCTTTGGCGAGACTAAAAAAGGTTGGGTTGGTATTTGGCTTGAAGGAGATAAAGCCAATATGCCTTATGGTGGGCAATGCAACGTTAGAGTGTCTGAATGTAAGGTGCTTTAATTGTTGCTAACGGTCGGGTATTGGCTTTCGTTGCCGATGCTTGACTAACCAAAACAGATTGTTAAACGCTTAAAACTTAAATATATGAATGAACTTTCAAAAGAACTACAAGGCAATGAAGCTAATACCTTGTTACCAGCAGTTAGTTGGTATAAATCACTTTCGCTTCAACAGAAAATGGGATTAAAGGAAGTATCAGCATTAATTTGTGGTATGAAATGGGAAGATTTTAATATACTATTTACACCACGAGAAAGGCTTCAAATATTGCACAACAAATTAATGTTGGAAGGTTTCGATGTCTAATTGTTGGTAACTACGGAATAAAACCTGTCCGATAGGATTGGTTTTATAAAGAGTTATGCCATGTTTCAATGTGGCAATTTCCCCTCTTTTTTGTAACTTTTTCTTTATTTTTTCGTATAATGTCAAAATACGCATGAAAATAAAAAAAACATACAAGCAAAACAAGTTAGCCAAAGTTGGTGAAATTTGCGTTTGTCCTAGTTGCGGAACCAAGTTTGAAAAAACAAACTATCAACAGGTGTTTTGTAAATCTTTGGGTGGTACAATTTGCAAGGATAAATATTGGAATACTGTTACTCCAGGAAAAAGGAACAACAGGACAAGAATAAGTCCTGCTAACAGAGAATATTACAACAGTGTTATTTTGCCAAAAGAAGCAGAAAAACGTGGGTTTCCTGATGTAGAAACAATGTTAAGTCATGTTGACGATTTTGACGGTTCTTGGGACGTTCATTATGCTCATACAGAGCCTTGTGAGTTTTGCGGCTTAAGACACGAGTATTGTGAGTGTGGTGAATATTAAACAAACTTTGTAAATTTAAAAACAATATAATATTATGAAAAGAGTTTTGATTGAAACGTATAGAGGATTTGACATTGAGTTTGATCCTAATGATGAAAAATTCAAGTGCATTTGTTCTGAAGATAACACAAAAGAAAGCGGCTCGTTTTCTGCTGTCAAGAAGTTTGTAGATGAATATAAAAAAATAAACCAAGATTTTAAACCGTTTTGGGTTCAACCAATTCCTGGAAACATGTTTGTAAATAGATCACCCCTTAAGATAATCGGAGTGAGAAAAGATGGGAGATTTATGTCTGAAGATCCAAATGGAAAAAAGGGGCAAATTTCTGACTATGAATTGCTATATTACATGCTTGAGAAAGATGAAAACAAAACTATTTTAAATGAAATAAATGAGTTAGACGAAAAAATGGAAGAGCAAAGGATAGAGTATAGTAAAAATCGAGACTTGCTTATTTCAAAACTCAATGTTGTAAATCTTCAAACCTATAAAGAGTTGTTAAAAGAAGAAAGTTAATATAAGGCAAAAATGAACAATGAGTTGAACAACAAAAGCGCATTGCCCCCTCAGTTAAATATATCGGATGGTAAGGATAACAGTTTTGTTATTTGTGCTGCAATATGGTATAATGATGGGAAGGAACGGCCTAATTTGCCAAGAAACATTAAAACTGGAATTGTTGTTGGGGGGTGGAGACATGGTAATTGTATAACAATGTTAAAAGAAATGTTCCCAGAGCGTGATTACATTATTAACAATAAGGATGGTAGAACAACAATACAGGGGTTTTTAACAAGCAAAGGGATGTTTGTAGATAGAGAACAGGCTGGTAAAATTGCATTTGAAGTGGGGCAAATTTCAGCGCCAAACGACTATTTGTTTTCGGAGGACTTGTATTAATTATATTGGTTGGTTATATGCAGACTTACTATTTTTTACAGAATTTGAAACACTAAATTTAATTATATGACAATAGAAGAACATATTAAAAAAGCAATGGAAGAATGTCCATTAACAAAACAGCAGGAGGACAAACTGTTATTGGGACTTGAAAATTATCTAAATGAGATAGAGCAATTAAAAAATTTGAATACACCTGTTGTTGGGCGTAGTTTTTCTTTTGAAAAAGTTCAAGAAATTGCATTAGATGTAATGAACTTAGGTATGAGTTTACGCCAAGACCAATTAGCTGGGCGGACAGATAAAAGTGGCAATGAAGTGTTAAAAGAGTATATGGATGGGTTGTAACGGTTCTCGGCTATATGTCAGTGCTGATTTTGAAACACAAAACTTAAATAGAATGGAAAAGTATAAAAATAACAAAGAAGCGGCAAAAGCATATGCTGACTTACTACAATTAGATACAAATACAGAACAAGGTAAATTACAATACGAAAGTGCTTGTTTAGACTTTGTTGCTGGTGCTAATTGGAAAGATGAACAATTGCGTTTATCTAATGTTAGCAATAACGAAGTGGCGGTTTGCGAACCAAGATGGAAAACTTGCACCGCAAAGGAATGTTATTATAAAGGTTCATGTGAAGATTGTGGGCATTATAGATAGCAAACTGATTGCTAACTACGGAATAAAACCTGTCCGATAGGATTGGTTTTATAAAGAGTTATGCCATGTTTCAATGTGGCAATTTCCCCTCTTTTTTTCGCTTTATTCTTTATTATTTTGTAAAAAAAACAGATATGGAATATTCATTATACTCTCAGAACAAAGATATGGTGATTGAATTTTTTGAAAAATTTGATTGTAAAAAAATCAAAGAATCAATTATCAGGAGTTTAAGAGAAGACAGTTCTGATACAATTGAGTTGTGCAGGGAATATTCAAAAAGTGATATTAAAAGGTTTTATGGTTATGAAATCATTTCATTTTTTGAGATAAACCCCCAGAGTCAAAAAGTGTCTAAGTGCATTTTAAAAGGTGATAAAAAATATTACAGATCAATTGAGCAAAAACATTAAAGCAATAATCATATGTCAAAAAGCAGAAAAAAGACTCCCCATGAAAAGTTGGTGGATTATATTAAAGCAAATCGCAGGGCTAGTAGGGACATGGAGATGGAAACATCAAGTGGATTTGTGTCTACTCATAAGATTAGCAAAAACAAGAAGGCTTATTCCAGGAAAAACTTTAAGATTGACTATAATTAGTTTATCGTTGCCCTCTTTTTTGTAACTTTTTCTTTATTTTTTCGTATAATAAATAAAATATTATGACATTATTCTTGGTAATTTATTTCACGGTTGTTATTGTAGGTATTTTTTTATTTTATTTTAAAATAATTAAACCTACACAAGATTGGTTTATACAATGTGATAAACTTGAAAAAGAAATCAAGAATAATGATAATTTTGATGTTCAAATTGAAAATTTATATGCTTTAAAAAAGAAATCATGGCATAGAGTAACAGGATTAAGAATTAGAGAATTAGCTTTAATGATGGAAACTAAATATAAAGTTGAGATAATTAAAAGAAGCAATAAGCCCTAAAATAAATCAATTAATTTAAAGTCATGGAAACATTATTAGAAGATTACAAAAGAAGGTTAAAAACAGCAAGTGAAATGCTGAAAGAAACTGACAGAATTGCACATCCTATTCAATATGTTAGAATTGAAACTAAGGCAAGTTGTTTTCGCACTATAATATCGGAATTAGAAAAATATATTCGGGAAAAGGAGAATCAAGATTCATCGCCTAAAGAATGTGTTGATGTTCCTGGGTGGCTCACAAAAGAAATACGAGAATTAGCAAATAAAACTTGGCATAGCCACAAAGATGTAAATGATGGTAAGCGTGTAGAAGCAATGAGAATTGTTCAGCGTGGTGCGTTGGATGCAGGATACACAATAGGGATTAAAAAAGCAACAGAATTATTAAACCAATATTGTCTATAACATTAATTTTAAAACAATGTCAAAAGCAAAATACATAAGGACAAAAAACAATAAAATAATAGTTTTTAGTGAACTTCAACAACATAAAGAGTTTAATCGCTTTGAGCCAATATCAGCAGGATTCATAAGTATTGGGGTGGGTGCAGATGGAAATCCTGATTGCAATTGTTATGGTGAAAGCATATCACTTGGTTTAAAATCAATGGAAGACGATACGCAATTAGCTAAACGGCAAATATTGGGATGGCTTTATTATTAACATATTTTAATGTGGTGCATAGCATTCTCCCCTCTTTTTTTCATTTGTCTCTTTATATGTTTGTAAACATTTAAAAAACATTATTATGAATTATTTAAAAAAACTAGAAAATCTCATTAGTGATGTTGTAAACGATCTTATCTTCTTAATTGAAACTCATGGTAAAGAAAGTGAACACATGAATAGCAATTGCCTAAAAATAACAGATGAAGAATTTATGTTTAATCTGGATGGCAGAAGATATTTGTCAGAAGTCGTTTATAGAAACCGTGGCATTGAACTTATTGATAATTGTGGTCATAATTATGACTATTACGTTTTGGATCCTGAAAAATTTGTTCAGGTTGCAGATTATCTGATAAAGAAATACGAATGCGACCACTCAACATAAGTTTGTCGCTTATGTGGCCAAAGGTTTAAAGATGGGATTTTAACCACTGAACTTCATTTGAAAAACAAAACTTAAAGATATGGAAAACGATAATTTGAAACACGAAACCCCCACTGACGCAAATAATGTGTTACCTGCCGTTTTTTCTTCGGAGGAAATGATTGAGTTTGGTAATTTTATTCGCGATAATTATTACGGTGTAGGTGCTCCAAAATTAATATCATACAACCCTGCGAAATATCCACATGGCACAATAGAAGATATATTCGTTATTTGGTCTTGTTTAAATGGCAGGTAACGGCAAAGTATAAGGTTAGTACGCTTTGCACAAACTTTAAAATTTAGTACTGACCATCATAAGCGTATTAACTTTATACAATGTTGTACGCTTTTAAAATTACGATTATGGAAACTAGAAAATGGAATACAGTAAAAGAAGTTTTGGTTAAAGGTGGTGGAACAATGGAAGTAGGAAGCTACTTTACTGAACATAAAGGAAACGGAATAACCTTAACAATTGAAGAACCTGTTGGAATAATGAAATTGACTGGCGTAAAAAGAACTGTTAAATACAATGGAAAAACTTCTTCTTTCTTTAATGAAGATGCACTTGATATATTTATGGATATGATGCAGTAATTTTTATTGCGTACAACGTTGAGTATTGGCGTTGTTGCCATCACAGAATTTAATTAATAACACTAAACTATAAAATTATGACAAATGTTTCAGAAAACCACGAAGGCAATAACGCTAATACTTTGTTAGCAACAGTGCTTTCTAAAAAAGAGAAAAAAGAATTACTTGAAAAATCACAATTTACACAAAGACTAAGTGGTAAGCAAATCTGGAATTTATGCTGGTGGGAAATATTTAAACCTCGAAAAGTTAATAAATTTTATGAAATGCTACAAATTGGCAAAGCGGCAAGATTTGCATATGAAGATGCACTGCATTGTTGCTAACGTTTTGTATAAGATTAGTTGCGATTTAAAGCACCAACCTATGCAAACCACTAAAGTTGATTAAAAGTAAATAGATTAAATAATCCAACAACGTAGCAATTAATTTTATACGTTGTTATAAAACGTTTTTATTATGGAACTTACAGACAGAGAATTAGCATTAAGATGGTGGAATAGAAAATCCATTCAAGAAAGAATTGAACTTGCTAAACAAGCAAAATTTCAAGTTGAAAATAGAGATTATAATACATTAACAGGTAATGAGATTGAATGGATTTGGCGCAACCAACCGTACAACTCTTAAATGTTTTATAACTACGGAATAAAACCTGTCCGATAGTATTGGTTTTATAAAGAGTTATGCCACGTTTTAATGTGGCAATTCCCCCTCTTTTTTTCACTCTTTTCTTTATACATTTGTAAACAATCAAAAAAAATACTACTATGAAAATTCTTTTCTTCATTTTGGGAATTGTGTTTATTTTTCTTTCTACTCTCACAGCGGTGGAGCAAATTGAAAGGCCAACAAAACGGGCATTCGTTGAAACTCGCCATGAAAGGAGAAAAAAAAAGTAATCTTTTAAACATTAAAAACAAAAAGTATGAAAGACTATATTATCGTAAACTTGGTTGGGCCTACCAAAGATAAAGTAACTTTGTTTTTGGAGACATCTGATCATTTCAGCATTACCGAAAAGGTCATAAAAGCTGGTTTTGCTGATTACAAAATTCTTAACAACTGGAAAATTGTAAAAGCAAAAATCGTGAAATAAAATTAACTTTTTTTTGGGGGGGTAAAAAAAAATTATCATCCCCTCTTTTTTTGACTTTTTTCTTTATACATTTGTAAACAATCAACAAAAAACCAACAGTTATGGCAAAAGTAAAATTAACTCCAGCAGACAATAAATTCATTGCAAAGTTTTTAAATGCTGATGGGCAATTAAACTTTGATGCAAAAACAATTACTCGCAGGAATCCATACACAGGCGAAGAGTTTGAATTAGATCCAATTTGTGCAGCGGCTATTGATTTTGTTTTCGAAGTTGAACCTGCTTTGTGCTCTCAAAATGAAAGTGCTTTAAGAAAAATTAGTCCGCACCTTAAATTATCAAATGCTGTTCAAAATTTTGACAGAGCAAGATATATTGTTGCTAAATTAAACCCAAGAGCATATATGGGGATTTTGGATTAACTCCATTTCCCCCTCTTTTTTTCACTTTTTTCTTTATATGTTTTTAAACAATTAAAACCAAAAAGTTATGTCAAGAGAAGAAAAAACAAGAGATTTAATGATTCAGTTTGGAAACTGTGCTAATGGGGGCTTTGAGACTAGTGCTTTCATTGATCAGTTTTGCAGAGAACACAGAACTTTGCAACAAAGCATTTTCAGAGAATTAATTAAACTCATGGCATTTATTGCGAGTGATGAATATCATACCGATGGAAGGAATGATGCAAGCAAAAAAATGGCCAAAAAGTTTATCGAAGGATATGCCGAAATGGTAAAAAAAGAAGAAGTGAAGTATTTCTTAGAAAGGGGATACACTGCAGAACAAGCAGAAGAACAAGGGGAAATATATCGGAAACAAGTGATAGAAAAGCCTAACATGTATATTGGATTGCCTCTCATATAATTTTTGTTCGGTTACACAGGGGGGAAGCAAAATGCTCCCCCCTCTTTTTTTCACCCTTTTCTTTATACATTTGTAAACAATTAAAAAAACATTATTATGAGCTGGTATCAAACAACATTAGAAGACATCATTTTGGAGTACAGAAACGGTGAAGACGAAGAACCCCTTGATGGAGATGAAGTTGATAGATTAACTGAAATTCTCAAGGCAAAAATCAATCTTCATGAAGGCAATATTACAGATGCTGAGTATGATAAAATTATGGCAAATAGTTACACCCCATCAAAAAAATAACATTATGGAATTAAAAGGAGTTTTCATTTCAGACATAGAAGGCAATTCAGCAGAAGTTACTGACTATTATGGTGCAGTTAAGCAAACCAAACAGGCTTTAAAGTTTCACGAAGAATGTGAAAAAAACAAAGACAACCCCAATGTGTTTTATTTCAAAGATGCACATGAAAGTTGGAAACAGTTCGAAATTCCATAGAAAACCATAGAATTCCTTAGCAAAAAGTTACTTCTGCTGGGATAACTGCAAATCCCTCTATCCCTTCAGCAATTGCATCTGGGAATACTTGTTATGTTAACTTTATTGGTTTTACGTTGCAAAGTTTATTTCTGCAACAACCTTATACCAATCAATATTTCAAAGAACTTTTTTTGCCCAATATAAGTTCATATACAAATATACAAAAAAAATAAAAATAAATCAACTAAATAATCATCTTTCTTCCTTTTTCTATAAATTTTATGTGCGGTTATGAACACACAGAAAAAGAGTTAATAAATCTTGGTTTTAAACTCGGAATCAGTTATGAATTGATTGATTAATCTCCCCCCTATTTTTTGTATTCTTTTCTTTATTATACTGTAACCCATTAAAACAAAAAGTAATGAAAAACAATGTTGGAGACGAAATATCATTTGACTTTTTTTGTTATATTAACAAATATGGTGGCACAGGCCTTTCTGAATCATCAACAGAAAAAATCGTGTTCAATAATATTGCACATGGAGTTATAACAAAAGCGTGGGAAGACTATGAGTGTGGAGAGCGTTATTGGGTAAAGCCAACAGATGACCAACCAGAGTTGTTTGAGTTTCTGGATAAGGTAGCATCAAAGTTAACTCCAGTTGGAGACACTCTTGAAATGGAACTTTCAGAAGAATATGTTTTATTTGTTGGCGAATTTCACATTCTTTAATTAAATGGAATTTGGTAATCTCTCCCCTCTTTTTTCAGTTATTTTCTTTATATAAATGTATTAATCAATAAACAGCGATATTATGAAAACTAGAACATTAGAATTAACCCATGAAGAAATAGCTCTTATTGAAAGAGCGTTGGGAATTGCAGAAAAGAAGTTTTTCAGCATGAGAAAAAAATACATTAACAGTGTTGTAAATGTTCGTGGTATTGATAGCATTTCAGATGCAAAAAAAGAAGCCGACATAATGGTGGCAAAAGAAAAAGAGTATGTGGATTTGCTATTAAGCATTCAAAACGGGGAAAGAGACGTTTAATGTCTCCCCTCTTTTTTTCACTTATCTCTTTATATAAAAAACAAAAAAATAAAATTATTATGGAAAATCCTTATGAAGTTATAGCACGATTTAACTGCATTCTATCTGACTCTCCGTTAAATGTTGCAAAAAAAATTGCCAAATACTTAAAAGAATCAGCAGATGAAGTGACTTTTGATGTTATTAATGAACAGGACAATAGTGCAGTAACAGTAGATTTATCAGAATACGATGAAGATGCAGTTTTGCCCAATAAAGAAATAAAAGAAATTAAAGCATATCAATTGCACGATTCAGAAACCGAAGAAATTTTGGGTACTATTTTTATATTAAGAGCAGGTGAAAATGCAAGTGATGAGATTTTTGATGGGTGGGAAAGTTTTAACAAGCTTGAAGAACACGAAAAAGACAGTCAATCTGTATTAGAGTTTGTGGAATGGTTCAATGAAAATTATGTAACACAAATCGGATTTATAAACATGGACTTTGTTCAACTATAAAAAACCATTTCCCCTCTTTTTTTCACTTATCTCTTTATAATATTACAATAATTAAAATCATGGCAGCAACAAAAAAAACAACAACAATTTACATTAACCCAGGTTCTGGAAAGGTTAAAAGTGGGAGCAAAAAACAATCCGAAGAAAACATGAAGCAATTTATTGCTGATTTGGGGGTTGAAGCTCAATGTGAATTTTTGGAAATTGATGATCAAAAAAGACATGTTTACAAGTTATCAATTAAAAAAAGAACGCATGAAATTAAAATGCCTGCAATACCATTAAAAGATGTTAGGTATTTGGGACATAGTGGCCAAAACATATGGGATTTTCCAAGACTTTATATTGATGGCAGCAGTTGGATTTGGAAATATGCCCTTGAAGTTCTTTCTTAACAAAGCGTTATATCAGATTTAATGTGGTATTATTCCCTCTTTTTTCAACTCTTTTCTTTATATAAATGTTAATAACCAACAAAAACAACACATCATGGAAGATTACAAAAATTTAGATTTGACAAAAGATCAGTTTCTTATGTCAATAAGACCAAAGGGCGGAGAAGTTTCTTATGTTGAAATCAAAAACGGGAAAATTGTCACAAGTGGATTTGTTGGTGAAAACACATATGAAAACATTGTCGATTTAATTTATGGGCTTCAGGGGCATGGGATCAAAATTGATGATTTTTATTTTTAAACAAAAAAAATAAATCACATAAAAACATAAAAAAATGAAAAAAATTGCAAAAATTCTTTCAAACATGGCATTTATTGTGGCTATACTGGGTGTCCTTGCCTATTTTGCAAACACATTGGTCATTGCAACTATCGGAAGTGGTAACAAATTTACATTTGTTGTTAGCATTGGAATTGGCGCATCCTTTGTTCTTAGCATCATCCTGGGTGTTGCCGCTCTTGGAGCATTAAAAGAAAGTCCCGTTAAGAGTTGATTGGTTACAACATTTAGTACTCTCCCCCCCCCCGCTTTATTAAGCACTGGGGGGAGGCTAAATGTTTTTCCCTCTTTTTTTTATTTTATTCTTTATTATTAAAAACAAGAGCATGAAAGTTTATAGATATGAAAGCCAAATAGATAGTTTTGGACCATATACAACTAGTTGCATGTTGTTTAAGGGAAGTACTTTTTGTAAAAAACTTATGGAAAGCCATAATAAATCAGCAATTCACAGAGGGGCAAGGAGCGATATAATCGATTTTAAATCGCCTTATGATAGAGTGGCTTGTGAATCAATAGAACAACTAAAAAAGTGGTTTTATGGTTTCAATCGTGGTTTGTTAAAATATAATTTCAGCATTGTTGAATACACAGTTGAGAAAATTAAAAAGAGTGAATCTGGTAATCAGTGTGCATTTGATGCACGTTTTGTTGTAGAAAGAAAATATATACAAAAAAATTTCTAATAATATTTCTACCTCTCCCGCTTTATTAAGCACTGGGGGGAGACTAAATGTTTTTCCCTCTTTTTTTTACCTTGTTCTTTATGTCAACAGATAATTATAGAAACAAAACATTATGACTTCAGAAGAAAAAAATTGTACAATTAACGGCCTTAAACAAGGTTATTGGGAAGATTATTATTCCAACGGTCAGCTTTCATATAAAGGCCATTACCATAATGGAGAAGAACACGGTTTATGGGAATATTATCATGACAACGGTCAACTTATGTGTAAAGGCCATTACCATAATGGAGAAGAACACGGTTTATGGGAATATTATCATGACAACGGTCAACTTATGTGTAAAGACCATTACCATAGTGGAAAAGAACACGGCTTATGGGAATATTATTATAGCAACGGACAACTTAACTTTAAAGGCCATTACCGCAATGGAAAACGACACGGCTTGTGGGAATATTATCATTCCAACGGTCAACTTTTATGTAAAAGTCATTACCGTAATGGAAAACAACACGGTTTATGGGAAGATTATTGGCACAACGGACAACTTAACTATAAAGGTCATTACCATTATGGCCAAAAACAAGGATTATGGAAATACTACAGCAAAGACGGAGATTTAGAAAAACAAGAATTTTACTGCGAAGCAACTCATGAATAAAAAAAAGATGGAACAAAAAAATTGTGTAATTAACGGCCTTAAACAAGGTTATTGGGAGGATTATTGGTCAAACGGTCAACTTTGGCACAAAGGTCATTACTGCAACGGAAAAGAACACGGCTTATGGAAATATTATTATTCCAACGGTCAACTTTTATGTAAAAGCCATTACCATAATGGAAAAGAACACGGCTTATGTGAATCTTATTATGACAACGGTCAACTTCGCTATAAAGGCAATTACCGTAACGGAAAAGAACACGGCTTATGGGAATATTATTATGAAAACGGCCAACTTAGGCTTAAAGGCCATTACCGCAATGGTAAACCACACGGTTTATGGGAAGATTATTATAGCAACGGACAACTTAACTATAAAGGCCATTGCCGTAATGAAAAAAAACACGGCTTGTGGAAATACTACAGCAAAGACGGAGAATTAGAAAAACAAGAATTTTACTGTGAAGCAACTCATGAATAATATTTTCCCCCTCTTTTTTTCGCATTGTTCTTTATTGTTTCGTATAATACCTAAAGAAATATAAAAATAAATTGCAAAAAAAAAATATTTTTTGTAACTTTTTTAAAAAAAAATCGTATATTTGCATAAATAATTAAAAACCGTTAAAAAAAAAATTATGATTATTATTAAATTAACCAACAACATTAATATCGTTGTTAAACAAGATCAAAACGTGTCTTACAAAATTTCTTCCTTGAATGGGGATTTGTTTGAATGTACAGAAGAAGAAACATTCAAATATATAAAACTCATTTATGGTTCTTTTGATGTTTTTAACAAAAAAATAATTCAAAAAGGATTAAAAGAAGCATTTTTGAATGAAGAAATTAAAAAGTATGAAGGAGACATATTAAAATACATTGAAGAAAAAAGAGATGCTTTAACATCAATCGAATCTTTTTCTTATGAAGAAGCATTCAACATCAAAATTGATGAATTTAGGGGATTGGTTTTTAATTCAATAAGCGTTTCTGATATGCTTGAAGAACTTGGACATACCAGATACAAAGTTGATGGTATTACCCTAACACAAAAAAAATATGACAAAGAAGGGAATCTAATTGATGAAGTTGAACAAAGTAATGTTTATGAAGTTCATGAAGTAGATGGAGCGGGGCTTGGGTTAAACCAAAAACTGTATGCTGTTAAATGTTGGTGTACAAGCACAAACAAGGAACACTGGCTGTGGATTGAAGAACAATATAAAGATGATCCCCTTGAAGCCATTGCTTCCACATTCAGAGTACATAAAAGTATTATTCCCCACATCAAATGTCTGAAAAGACAAGGAGATGTACTACTTGCAGAACTTTCAAAAGACATCACTCCCAAAGATGATGATGAAATCATTCCACTGACAAAAGAACAGTATTTTAAATTTCTAAATGCTCAATCTTAAATCTTTAAAATAGAAACTATTTATTAAATTCAAAATCAAATATTATGAAAGAAGAAAAAACAACAGTTGTATTAGAAGAAAGCACAAACACACATGTTCTCACAAGCCAAAATGAAGTGCAATCAAAAAAAATTGGCAATTCAGCCATGAAGTTAAAAATTAAAGGCAAGGGGATTGTAATTCATGGAGAACACGGTACAATTTGCACCGAAAGCCCTGATGTAATTAAATACAATCAGCAGGAATATAACCCCATCCTGAAGGCCATGCAGAAAGCCTATGACTAAAAACATTAAGTTTTTTAATAAAAAACACTTATCATTTTTTTTGGTAAGTGTTTTTTTTGTTATTATTGGGTTTTTTAAAACTCTCCCCTCTTTTTTCTGTCCTGTTCTTTATACCAACAGATAATTGTAAAAACAAAATATTGTGAGTTTAGAACAAAAAAATTGTACAATTAACGGTCTTAAACAAGGCTTATGGGAAGATTATCATTCCAACGGTCAACTTTCCGATAAAGGCAATTACCACAACGGAAAAAAACACGGTTATTGGGAATCTTATTGGTCTAACTGTCAACTTTGGAGTAAAAGCAATTACCGTAATGGAAAACGACATGGCTCATGGGAAAATTATAATTACAACGGCCAACTTACGCACAAAGGTCATTGCCATAATAATAAATTACACGGCTTATGGGAAGAATATTGGTCAAACGGCCAACTTTGGCGTAAAGGCAATTACCATAATGGTAAACCACACGGCTTATGGGAATATTATTATAACAACGGACAACTTCACTCTAAGGGCAATTATTACTATGGGCAGAAACACGGCTTATGGGAATATTGCCACGAAGACGGAGAATTAGAAAAACAAGAATTTTACTGCGAAGCAACTCATGAATAAAATTCCCCCTCTTTTTTCAACTCTTTTCTTTATATTTTTGTAAAACAAAAAAACAATTAACATTATGAAAAAAATACTGTTTTCAAAACAAATACACAGTGGTTTTTCTTCAGCATCATCCGAAGATGCCTTTTTAAACATTTGGATAAACACAAAACACATTGACTTTAATTTGAATCCAGATGTAGTAATCAACTCCAAAAATGTTCCCATACTAAATGGCGAAAAAATCAGCGAAATTGTTGGTGATGATTTATTTACTTGTGTTTATTTATCTGCTGATGAAACTTTTTACAACAAGGCATTAAGCGAAAGAAATCTTCTTTCCAGTTATTCAAAATCAGAAGATTTCGCCAATCTTGTAGAACGCTATACATCAAAAGGATGGAGTACAGAAAAATCTATTCCTGAGCAAATTGCGTATTGGAAACGTGAAGAAGAAGCAGATTCAGCAGAAAGAAGAGAAGAAGGATATGTTTTGTGGCAAAAATACGAAGACTTAAAGAAGTCTCCAAAATCCGTTTATCAGGGGGGATTTTCAGATGAATTGTTTAATAATGATCATTTGCAACAATATCTTTCAGGCCCTACTGTATTTGGTTATATTGGCAATTTTTCTCGAAAAGCCTATCTTGATGATGCAATTGAAGCTGGGCTTAGAAAACGCAATTTAAGTCTTGAGAAAATTGCTAATTGGCTCACATCAACTGATGGAAGGCATTTTGCTGACCATTTGGGAAGCATGGAAAAAGAAACACAACTTCAGATTGTTGAAAGTGAGTTAAACAGGATATTCAATATTGCACTTATTTACTCAAGTCCATTTCACAAAGGTACACTTGAAAGCACAGAAGAAATAAGGAAAGATTATTCAGCACAAGGAATACTTCTCCCTGAAGATAACACATCATACAATCCAGAAGAACATTTTAAAATTCTGAATGATTTTTTTAAGTTACTATAACTTTAAACATCTCCCCCTCTTTTTTCAACTCTTTTCTTTATACATTTGTAAACATTAAAAACACACAACTATGAGTTACGAAATTGTATACGATCATCAATTCATTAAGGCAAAAAAAGATAACAAAGAAGTTTTTTTTCCCATGTTATATTGGGGTAGCAACAACTGTTATCAATACGACCGTTCAAATAGGGGTAGAAGAGAGAGAGGATGGAGTATTTATACATACATAACAGGATGCAATCACTATAACACAAAAGAAACTATATTGTCTATTGTTGATAAGATGAGAGAAGACACTATTGAAAGAAACAGGTTGTCAAACGAAAAGTATATTGCTGATGGCAGGCCTGATTGGGTTACGGAATACAACGACAAAAGTTATGGTAGTCATATAAGCCTTTCTATAGGGGGTGCATCAAGAAGTTGTACATTTAAACAATTCAGAAACCTTTTTGAAGGTGGTTGCGACAAAGCTCTTACTGTTGAAGAATTATTAAAGTTTCATATTTCAACTGAAGTGAGCACATATATTTTTGATGATAACAAAAAGCAAAAATATCTGGAAGCTGGAAAAAAAGAATACAATGAACAGGTAAAAACATCTGATGAATTAATAGCCAAGCTGGAAGAAGTTTATGATCATATTGGAGATTTCGATGGTGTTTCTGTATATGTTACAATAGATGCAACGGAAAATCAGATGAAGTGGTTGAGAAGAGAATTGTACCCAAAAGCAAAAAAAGAAAAAACTTATATTGATGTTGATAAACATTTTGTTGTTAAGGACAATAGGAACGGAAACTATGTTTTAAAGGCAACAAGAGGAGGGTACAAATATTCAGCAAACGGGAAATGTCACTGCAAAAGATTTTTAAAAGAATCTGAAGCAAAGAGATATGCGAAAAACCTTGAAGAAAAATATTTTGGTAATATTTTCGAAGTGGAAGAAGTTAATGGCTACGCAAGAATTCTTGTATATGTGTAAACTCTCCCCTCTTTTTTCAACTCTTTTCTTTATACATTTGTAAATAATTAAAACCAAAAATTATGAAATTGATGATTGAAATTAATGGAAACCAAGAAGGAATTATAACAATCCCGAAACACTTAGAACTTATATCCGAGTTAGCAGATATAGTTGCTGTTCATGCAAAAAATGTTAATAGCGAAATTTTTTTAGAAGCATATGAGTTTTTGTGCGAAGGATGCTTAAAGATAGTCGCAAAAAAATTAAAGATTAATTTAGATGACATTTTTGTTGTGGCTTTTAAACGTGGAAAAAATTGCCAAATCATTGAAATAGATTATTATGACAACATTTAAAAACACAATAACTGAAACCAACTCCTGCTACTATTATGATATGGTTGGATGTAATGCATTTTTTGTTTACTACAAAAAAATGAATAGTCTTGTTTGCTTTGAAAAAAGCGAATTTAAATTGACTGTGAAATATAAAACAACCATTTCATTGGATAAAAGCGACTTTGAAAAAATCTGCAGTACAGTGTGGATTACACAAATAAATGAAACAATGTCAAACTAATCTCTCCCCCCTCTTTTTTGTAACTCTCCCTTTATATAAAAACAATAAAACACAAAACAATTAATATTATGAAAGCTTACAACAAAATTAAAAACGATTATATCGAAAAACAACTCGCAATACAAAAAATGAAAAATAAAATTCTTGAAAAAGAGTTACAAATTGAGCGGTTGAAAAAAAGAGTTGAAAAAAAATATCCTTACTGGACAGATGAATTAATTGCTCCAGTTATGAAAATTCTAGAAGAAAAAATGCCACATGTTCAATTTGAAGACAAAAGGTATATCCCTACGGGATTATCTAGTAGAGTATCTGTTTTCCCAAAATACAACGAAAAAACTCTTATGATTTGTTTTGTTCCTGGTGATTTGAGTAAAGGGGAGATCCGTATAGAAACTGGAGAAAAAAATGAATATTATCCACCAAACTCAATCGGAGGGGTGAATGGTTTCGGCAAAGTTTCTGTTCCACTTGAATCTATTGAACAAATCGTAGATATGCTACAGAAACAAATTGATGAAGGCTAAATTCAGTCTGTTGGTTACAGGTTACATAAGGTAGGGGACGAGAAAGTTAATCTCTCCCCCTCTTTTTTGTAACTTTTTCTTTATTTTTTCGTATATCAAAATACAAACTTTAAAAACAATTTGAAAAATGGATTTATCAACTTACAAATTTCCAGAAGTAACGGAAGCGGATTTTGCCTTTCCAACATTCAACACGCCAAAAGAACTTGTTGAAGAAGCACAAAAGCGAAGTCCAAAAAAAGGGATGAAAAAATTTGATGAACTGTTCTTTTCGGGTGGTTCTATTAAGCTTCAGAAAGATGTTGAAGGCACATGGAAAGAAGGCGCATATTTATATGCTAGAGCATTAATGGGATCTTGGACACCAAAGCATGAGCATAAACAGTTGGTTGTGGGGATGATTTTTGAAGAAGTGCTGGTTCTTTAATCGTTGTTTAAAATTAAAAAAAAATAAATTATGAATCTAAAATTATTTCCTTGGGACAATGACGAAAAACCATACTGGGTCAATCCTGAAAACGGAATAGAGTGGTATATTGACAAATCAATGACTGATTGGTGTACAGTAGAGCGAAACGACTGGAAAAAATTAGATGCAATTGCCTTTTTTGTTGCAGAAAGAAAGGGGGGAAAAGTAAACCCCATTGGACGTGCATTAATTGACAAAAAGACCAATGAGCCTTTGGCCTGTGAAACTTCTTTGGAAGGAATGTCTTGCAAAATTGATATGTTACGTATGGCCAAATCGTTTTAACTTTTTAAAGAAAAATTATGAATAGCAAGAAAGACTTTCAAATATTATTAATAACTATATGCTTTTATATGGCATTTGTAGGAATATTGGCGAGTGAAATTGGGGGTGTTCTTGGGTTTTTGACAATAATTTTTGGGTCAATAATATGTGTTTTTTTAACACGCAGTTGGGACGTTAAAATTAACAAATCAAGTTTTAATTTTAAAAAAATAGAAAAAGAACTTGATTCAGCATTGGAATCCGAAACAAAAGAATCTCTCACAAATTGGATTAAAAATAAAAGAAGCCAAACTCTTGATGGCTGGATTGTTGGAGAAATGAGAAAAACAATAAAAAAATGGACCAAAGATGAAAGAGACAAAAAAGCACGAAGACTTAACAGAAAAAAGCATAAATAAACTCAACAGTAATAATATAGACAAAAATGCTATTCCTGTTGAAAATTATGAAAGCGTTCTTCAGTTTATTTGTGATAGTATAGAAAAAAGTATTAGACTGACAAAATATTTAAAAGAAGAATTGACACAAATATTTGGCAAACACAACACAAGATTTAAAGGTGAATTCTTTTATTATGTTTGGATTGTTGAGTTTGATGGTGAAATATTTCAAATTTTCACTGCTAATGGTAAAGGTACACAATTTGCAATTGTTGGAAAATATGAAGATGACAAATCAAAAGTGTGTATAAATTTCTTAAGAAAAATGGAAGAAATATTAAGTAGCGTTTAGCAATCTCGCCAAAATGGCGGGATAATGGCGGGATAAACGAAAATACAGATTTCCCCCTCTTTTTTTCACCCTGTTCTTTATACCAACAGATAATTATAAAAACAAAACATTATGACTTCAGAAGAAAAAAATCTTATAATTAACGGCCGTAGACACGGTTATTGGGAATATTGCCATTCCAACGGTCATCTTTCACATAAAGGACATTACCGTAATGGAAAAGAACACGGCTTGTGGGAATGTTATTATTCCAACGGCCAACTTTATTCTAAAGGTCATTACCGCAATGGAAAACGACACGGCTTGTGGGAATCTTATTATTCCAACGGCCAGCTTGGATGTAAAGGCCATTGCCACTATGGACAGAAACAAGGCTTGTGGAAATTCTACAACGAAGATGGAACGTTGATAGATAAGAAATTTTATCCAAAATCAATAAACACGCATATGTGCACCTGGTAACATAGATTTGATGAAATAAAAAAAAATAAATAACAATTATTAACTTTAACCTTATAAATTATGTCACAAGAAAGATTAAAAAGAGTAAGCGAGGTATTTCTCGTCCCACTAGACAAAATTGTTGTCAGTGATGAAATTAATAACGCAAGACTGGATATGGGTAATATTGATGAACTCGCCAGTAGCATTGAAGAGTGTGGCCTTAGAGTCCCTCTCCTTGTAAAAAAATCAAGAGGAGAAGATGAGTATATTCTCGTCCAAGGAAAAAGACGATTTCAGGCTATCCAAATGCTTGTTAAACGTGGAGTTGATTTCCCTGGGATAAAATGCTTCTGTGCCCCCCTCAACTATAAAGTGGAAGATAGCTTGTTTGACCAAATTGTTATGAATGACGGAAAACCGTATTCTAACCTTGAGCAAGGAATTGTCTTTTCTCAACTTGTTGACCGTGGATACACCGCAACAGAAATTGCAAAGAAAACAGGAAAATCAATAACTCATGTCAACAACTGCATGGAAATAGCAGCTCTCCCCAAAAAAGCAAGAGATCTTGTTACCAATGGATCAGTCTCTGGACTTACAGCAGTTAATCTGTATAAAGTTGTAAACAACGAAGATGAACTTGTTAAACAACTTGAAACAGCCGTTAATGAAGCACCAACAACATCCGATGGAACAAAGAAAAAAATAACTTCCAAAAACATTGAAAAAATATCTTCAATGTCTCCAATGAAAAAACTTGAGTTTGTTAAAGACACACTTAAAGCAGACAACAAACAAGGAGAACTTGTAGAATTCTTCTGCAAAATGTATTCAAGACTCAAAACTGGACAAAGCGCAGAAAGCTTACTTGAACTGTTTGATTAAAAAACAATCTATATCTCTCCCCACAGTGAATTATTAGAACTATTTATGAAATTAACTGTGGGGGGAATTGATTTTTTACATAAAATAAAAAAAAATATGAAAGTTGTTTCTATTTTTTTGTATATTTGTTCTTTAATTTAAAACAAACCATAAAACCTCTCCCCAATTCTTCCCCTCTTTTTTTATAGTGTATCTTTATATTTAAAACAAAAAAAAACAATGAAAACAAAAACTGAAACAGACAACATTCTTGTAGAAGAAATTAAAAGCGAAAATCTTGTTATATCTGAAAAAGCATTTACAAAGTTTTTTGAAAAATATTATGAAAGACTAATGCGCTATACACAATCAATTATTTATGATGAAGAATTGAGAAGAGAAGCCGTGCTTGATACATTTATGAAAGCAAAAGGGAATATTGGAAAGTTCAATGAAGAAATGGGGACTTTAAGCACATTTGTTTTTAATATTGCAAAAAATACATGTATCGACAAATTGAGAAGGAAGAAAAATAATGAAATTTGTTTTTCTGATTTAGAATTGGATTATTCTGAAGAACACAACTTCTTTCAGTGTGTTTGCCCATCTGATAATGCTGAAGAAATAAAAATAAAAAAAGAAAAAGCTCAGTTGATTATCAAGATAATTAAAGCAATGAAACATAAATCAATGTCCACAATAATTAGATTAAGATTCTATAAAGGAATGTCCTATGAAGAGATTTGTAAAGTAACTGGGTTGCCATTGGGGACAGTTAAAGTAACAATTTTAAGAGGAAAGAAAATGTTGAAAAAAGAATTTGAAAAAGCCAATATTAAATGGGAGTGAAAATGGAAGAAAAAAATCGTGTAATTAACGGTCTTAAACAAGGCTATTGGGAAGATTATCATTCCAACGGCCAACTTTATTCTAAAGGTCATTACCGTAATGATAAACGACACGGCTTGTGGGAAAATTATTGGTACAATGGTCAACTTTCATGTAAATGCCATTACCATAATGATAAACAACACGGCTTATGGGAATTTTATTATTCCAACGACCAACTTATGTGTAAAGGCAATTTCTGCTATGGACAGAAACAAGGATTATGGAAATACTACCACGAAGACGGAGAATTAGAAAAACAAGAATTTTACTGCGAAGCAACTC
>Ga0265297_10003583_pt1 | contig 27675 bp, 34 predicted proteins | sample Munlanlwell13791_FD_192502 | JGI IMG/M metagenome (GOLD analysis project Ga0265297, IMG submission 192502) | Leachate microbial communities from a municipal landfill in Southern Ontario, Canada - Leachate well 137-91 | ecosystem: Engineered > Solid waste > Landfill > Unclassified | place...
TTCTGCAATATAAATAAACATAAAATCATTTATTATCAATCTTTTATCACATTTTTAGAATGTGATAGGGGTTAGAGAATAGAGTTCAATACATTTACATTGAGGAGTGAACAATGAAAATAGCGGCCAATATCACAGAGTTAATCGGAAACACACCTTTGGTTAAACTAAAATCGGCAGAAAATGGGACGATGCTTCTGGGTAAATGCGAATTTATGAATCCGTCAGGATCGGTGAAAGACCGTATTGGCTGCAACATGATATTGCGGGCGTTAGAGCGAGGAGAGATTACAAGGCAGAGCGTCATTATAGAGCCCACAAGCGGTAATACGGGAATAGCATTGGCGGGTATTGCGGCAAATCTTGGGCTGAAATTGATTCTAACGATGCCCAGTTCTATGAGTATGGAACGACGAAGACTTTTAGCGGCGTTGGGGGCGCAAATTGTCTTGACCGAACCGGCTAAGGGGATGGGCGGTGCGGTTGAAAAAGCGTTGGAACTTTCGAAGACGATCCCCGGTTCGGTAGTGCTTCATCAGTTTGAGAATCCTGATAACTCCGAGATTCATCGAACGGCAACGGCAGAAGAAATCTGGAGAGATACCGACGGCACAATCGATATTTTCGTTGCGGCCGTCGGCACGGGGGGGACGATTACGGGGGTAGGTGAGATTTTGAAACGGTACAACCCGAATATCCAAGTGATTGCGGTGGAGCCGGATGCATCGCCTGTTTTATCGGGAGAGGGAGCCGGACCGCATAAAATTCAAGGGATTGGGGCAGGGTTTGTTCCCAAAGTGCTCAATACGCGCATTTATGATGAAATAATCCGAATCACGAACGCTGAAGCGATTGAGACCGCCAGAGCGATTGCAAAAACGGAAGGGCTTTTGGTCGGTATATCCTCAGGTGCCAATGTCGCTGCGGCACACAAAATTGCGCAACGTCCTGAGAACAAAGGAAAAACGATTGTGACGGTTTTGTGCGATACGGGTGAGCGGTATTTGAGCACGGAGCTTTACGAGTTCCCCTCAGACGACAATTAAAAGTTGAATAGCAATGCACGAGAAACATTATCGGAGTGTCGTAAAAACAATATCGTGGAGAACGGTAGGGACCATTGATACGATGATCATATCGTATTTTGTTACCGGTAATTTGGTGATGGCTGTTTCAATCGGTTCGATTGAAGTGATTACAAAGATGATTTTGTATTATTTCCATGAGCGTGCCTGGAATAAGACAAATTTCGGACGAATAAAAGTTGTCGAAAACGACTATCATATTTAGGAGATAGAGATGAATAGCCAGATTGAGGTATTGAATGCACAGTTTAAAGAAGCATCCATTGATACCGTTTTAAATTATTTTCTGCAAACTTACAAAGGGAAAATTGCGCAAGCATCAAGCTTTGGTGCAGAAGATCAAGTGTTGAGCGATTTGATTTTAAGAAATGATCCGGAGGGGAAGATTTTTACCTTGGATACAGGAAGACTTCCTGAAGAGACCTACACGGTAATGGATCAGACGAACCAAAAATACGGCATCAAAATAGAGGTCTATTTCCCTGATCTCTTAGATGTGGAAGTTCTTTATAAAACACAAGGGATTAACGGGTTTCGTGAAGATGTCAACAATCGTAAATGGTGCTGCCATGTTCGCAAACTTGCTCCTTTGAAACGGGCTGTTCGAAATCTGGATGTGTGGATTACTGGATTGCGGCGGAGTCAGTCTCCGACACGCGAATCGATGCGTCTGGTTGAGTGGGATGAAGTAAATAGTCTGATTAAACTCAATCCGCTAATCGAATGGAGTGAAGAGAAAATCTGGAGCTACATCAAAAGCTATAAGATACCGTATAGCGCATTGCATGATCAAGGATATCCGAGTGTCGGATGTGCCCCGTGTACCCGTGCGATCGCAGAGGGAGAAGATATCCGCGCCGGACGATGGTGGTGGGAAAATCCCGAACATAAAGAGTGTGGATTGCACCTAAGGGGAGAAAAATAATGGAAATTTTATGGGCAATTTTACGTCAAATATGCGGAGATGATTGTCGATCCGAGCGTGAAGATTTGGCGGATTGGGCTTTGTTTATATGATATGCAACACTATCACGAAGGGGTTAATATGACGCAGGAACGTCGAACACATCTAAAGGTACTGGAAGCCGAAGCCATCCACATTATGCGCGAGGTCGTCGCGGAATTTGAAAATCCGGCAATGCTGTATTCGATCGGAAAAGATTCATCGGTAATGCTCCATTTGGCAATCAAGGCATTTTATCCGGCAAAGCTGCCGTTTCCGCTGCTGCATGTTGATACGACGTGGAAGTTTAAGGAAATGATCGAATTTCGAGACTGTCGCATCAAAGAGTTAGGGCTGACGTTGCTGACGCATGTCAATGCTGAGGGTGTGGCTAAAGGGATCACCCCTTTTAGCCACGGCAGTGCGGTTTATACCGATATTATGAAAACTGAGGGACTTAAACAGGCGTTGAACTACTATCAATTTGATGCGGTATTCGGCGGTGCACGGCGGGACGAAGAAAAAAGCCGCTCCAAAGAGCGAATCTATTCGTTTCGGGATAAAAATCATCGATGGGATCCGAAAAATCAGCGTCCGGAATTATGGAATATTTACAATGGGCGGATTCATAAAGGGGAGAGTATCCGGGTATTTCCCCTCTCCAACTGGACAGAACTTGATATTTGGCAATATATCTATCTCGAAGGGATTCCTATCGTTCCCCTTTATTATTCCGCATCCCGTCCGATTGTTGAACGTGCAGGTGTCCAAATTATGGTAGATGACGAGCGGTTTCCTCTCGAAAAAGGAGAAGTTCCGGTGATCAAAAATGTCCGATTCCGGACATTAGGGTGCTATCCCCTAACCGGAGCGGTAGAGAGTGATGCCGCAACGCTGCCGGAGATTATCCAAGAGATGCTCTTGACCAAAACCAGTGAGAGACAAGGGAGGCTGATCGATGCCGATCAAGCCGGATCTATGGAAAAGAAAAAAATAGAAGGATATTTTTAATGGCACATCAATCGGAGCTGATAGCTGCGGATATCGAGAACTATCTGCATACACAAGAGCACAAAGAGCTGCTGCGTTTTATTACCTGCGGGAGTGTGGATGATGGCAAGAGCACCCTGATCGGGAGATTGCTGCACGATTCCAAGATGATTTTTGAAGATCATTTGGAAACTCTGACAAAAGAGAGCAAACGTCATGGGACGACCGGAGACAAAATCGATCTGGCATTGCTGGTAGACGGGCTTCAAAGCGAACGGGAGCAGGGGATTACGATCGACGTCGCTTACCGTTACTTTTCGACCGACAAACGGAAATTTATCATTGCCGATACTCCGGGGCATGAGCAGTATACGCGCAATATGGCGACTGGGGCGTCGACGGCCGATCTGGCGATCATCTTGATCGATGCACGTTACGGGATTGAGACACAGACGCGCCGCCATTCGTATATTGTCCGTCTTTTGGGGATTCGCAACGTTATCGTCGCGATCAATAAAATGGATCTGGTCAATTTTGACCGTAAAGTTTTTGAAAAGATCGATGCCGATTATCATGCTTTTGCCAAAGAGCTTGGGATCGAAACGATTTTTACGGTACCGATGTCGGCACTGGAGGGGGATAACGTCGTGACCCGAAGCGAGCGTACCCCTTGGTATCACGGTGAGCCGCTGCTAACCCTTTTGGAAGAGGTTCCGTTGACAGCACCCTCTCCTAATGCGCCTTTTAGAATGGTTGTTCAATACGTCAATCGACCGAATCTTGATTTTAGAGGATTTGCCGGAACGATACTCGCGGGAACCGTAAGAGCGGGAGAGAGCATTACCGTTTTTCCCTCTAGGAAACAAGCAACGGTTAAATCGATCGTCACGTATGATGGTGATTTAGAATCGGCATCCACTGGCGAGGCAGTGACGCTAACCTTGAATGAAGAGATCGACATCAGCCGTGGAAATGTCTTGATCAAGGCAGGTGATACGGTTTATCAAAGTGATACGATACAAGGAAATTTGGTCTGGATGGATGAGGAGAAATGTCTCCCCGGCAGGAGCTATTTTTTCAAAAGAGCTTCAACGCAGGTGAGTGCATCGGTCGATGCGATTGAGTATCGGGTCAATGTTAATACGCAAGAACAACATGCAGCACAGGAGTTGGGGCTCAATGATATCGGTTCTGTACGCTTGATTCTCGGAGAATCGATCGCCTATGATAATTACGACAACAATAGGGAGATGGGAGGCTTTATCTTGATTGATAAAATTACCAACAATACGGTTGCAGCAGGGATGATTACCGGAAGCTCTGAACACGAGACGAAAGCAGTGAATGCAGCAGCATCCCTTTTTGAGATAGAGTTTAATGCTCTCATCCGGCGTCATTTCCCCCATTGGAATGCCGCGATCATTACCTAAGGAGTTTGACTATGGCGACAGAATCAAAAGCTGAACGCGTTGAGCGGATAAAACGGGAAAAAGACGGACTGGATGTTTTGCAAAATATTTTTGCGTATGCACAAAGCGGCGAAGCGGTCCATCCGGAAGATATCGACCGTTTTAAATGGTACGGCTTGTATACGCAAAACAAAAATCTGCAAGATCCGGAAGATGAGACGCTTTATTTTATGCTTCGGATTAAACTTGAAGGGGGAAGTCTTGCCCCACATCAGGTGCGGACAATCGGAGAGATCTCACGCGAGTTTGCTCGGAATACAGCGGATTTAACAACGCGACAGGATATTCAGTTCCATTGGATTAGGGTGAAAGATCTGCCGGAGATATTTGAGCGTTTAAATAATGTTGGTCTCAGTACGCTGCAAGCGGCAGGAGATTGCCCTCGAAATATTGTTTGCTGTCCTGTCAATGGGATAGATCAAGATCAAATCGATGATGTCCGTGATACGGTAGCTGTGTTGAATGATCTGTATCGAGGAAATAGGGAATTTTCGAATCTCCCGCGAAAATTTAAAGTCGGTGTGAACGGATGCGGCAAACATTGCATATCACATGAGATTCAGGATTTGGCATTTACCGCGTTCAAACGTCCGGATGGGGAGGTTGCGTTTCTTGTCAGTGTCGGAGGAGGTCTTGCGAGCAGTCGCCGATTTGCCACAGATATCGGTTATGTCAACCGAATCAATATTGTTAAAATTGCTGAAGCGGTAACGCGCATTTACCGTGATTTCGGATGCCGTGAGAATCGTTCGAAAGCGAGATTGGGTCATTTGATCGAAGCCTGGGGAGCAGAGCGTTTTATCAGTAAAGTAGAACACCTATCGGGTATCAAGCTGGAACCTATCGATGCAGCTGTTTTTACCCCTTATCCGCAGCGAAACCATTTCGGCGTTCATCCCCGTAGAGGGAAAATTGGCTACTTTATAGGATGTGCTGTTCATGGAGGACGTATCGGCGGTGAAACACTGCTGCGGTTAGGGCAAATTCTAAAATTGTACGATGCGGAAAGTATAACGCTGACGACGACCCAAAATATTGTTATACACGGTGTTTTTGAAACCTGTATTGATGCGATGGTCGAAACACTGAATGCAGTGGGATTGGAACCGAATCCTTCGGTCTTCGAAGCACGTACTCAAGCCTGTACAGGGTTGAATTTTTGTAAATTTGCCGTGAGTGAAACCAAAGAGCGCTCACTGGAAGTAATAGAATATCTCACTAAGCGGTTTCCCGATTTTAAGGAGCCGATCAGTATCAGTATCAACGGATGTCCTAACGGGTGTGCCCACCCGCATATTGTTGATTTAGGATTTATCGGATCAGTCGTTAAGCACGGCAATGCAAGGGTGGGCGGATTTGATTTTGTAGCAGGCGGCTGCCTCGCAGGAGAAGAGAGCCATTTTGCTATCAAGACAGGAGTTAAAGTTGCCCCCGATGAAATTGCCCCGATGATCGAATCCCTGCTTAGTGAATATGAGACAAGTGACCATACAAATTTTGGAAATTTTTTATTGGAGAAATATCATCATGCATCAACTTTTTCGACCGCTTCTTGAGGAGGGGGACTCGTATGCCCAGATCGTTGCAAATACGATCGGCAACCATAAAAAACATTATTTTGATTACACCGCATCCGGTCTAGCCTATGAGCCAATAGAAATGCGTATTCATGAGGTGCTTGAAACCTACGCCAACACACACTCGAAAGAGGCGGCGATGGCAGCCATAACCGATACCCATTACCGCCAAGCGCGTGAACATCTCAAAACTTTGCTGGAGCTGGATGACTCTTTTGCCCTGATCCCCTGCGGAACCGGGGCGACTGCCGCGCTTAAGCGGCTGCAAGAGATATTGGGGCTTTATATTCCTCCGATGACACGAATACGCTATGAAAAAAGTTTATCATCCTTGAACCAAATGCCATTGGTAATCGTTGGTCCGTATGAACACCATTCCAATGAGATCAGTTATCGTGAAGCGTTGTGTGAAACGATCCGGATTGGATTGGACAATAAAGGGCTGGTAAATCTCGAAGAGCTTGAACAGAGATTGCAAGAAAATAAAGGAAGGGAGATTATCGGAGCATTTTGTATTGCTTCCAATGTGACAGGAACGATTACCCCCTACATTCAAATATCGGCATTGCTGCGACGGTATGGGGCTTTGGTTTGTTTCGACGCGGCAGCCTATTCTCCGTATGCCAATATCCCGTGCGCTTTGTACGATGCGATGGTTTTTTCTCCGCATAAACTTCTTGGCGGTCCCGGATCATGCGGTTTGCTTGCCATTCGGAAACATCTTTTTGAAGAGGAGTCTCCCCCCACATTTTCAGGAGGGGGAACGGTTCGCTATGTGAGTCGAAAGAGTCATGTGTTTATCGATGAAATCGAAGATCGTGAGGACGCGGGAACCCCCGGTATTTTACAGCTTATCCGTGCGGCATTGGCGTATCAGCTCCGAAACGAATTGGGATTTGAGTGGATAGCATCGCGTAAAAAAAATCTTTATGATCATTTTATTCAAGGGCTCAAAACCGTTCCGGGAGTTCAATGTTACGGGTGCAGAGATGTTGCGAATATCGGGATTATTTCATTTAACATTGAGGGAATCGATCCGTATGACCTTTGCGCAAAATTATCGTCAAACGAAGGATTTCAAACCCGGGCGGGATGTTCGTGTGCCGGTCCTTACGGTCATGATTTATTGGACTTGCCGGATGATCAGATGCAAGAGGAGAGACCCGGATGGCTTCGTGTCAGCATCCATTTTTCGCATCAGTACGATGATGTCGACGGATTGATCAATGCCATCAAAAAACGGTCAAAATAATTAGATTAGATAAAAAACATCGTTTGGTGACCGAGTTTCTCCCCTTCATCGAGAAGATCTTGGAGCGTCTCGCTGAATAATTCTTTTAAGTTATGACGTTTTTGTTCCCACATTTTGTTTAACACCGCATTAGACCCTTCTTGGAGGAGACATAACTCCCCTTCCAGTGTGATAAGAATCGTATAAACAGAGATATCACTAGGGGGTATCATCAGCTGATATCCGCCGCTGGCACCTCTAATACTTTGAATAAGCCCTTCTTTGCGCAGTGTTGCGAGTATTTGTTCAAGATAATTTGAAGGAATGTCGGCTTGATCGGCAATCTCTTGAATCTTCAGATGCCCTTGCTTGTAGTGACATGCCAATTCATACATAGCAGCAAGGCCGTATACCCCTTTGGTTGTTACTCCAGCCAAATTTTTCTCCTCTTAATCGTCTATTTCTTGAAAATTTTCATACAAAGTGAAAAGTACTGCGTTGAAAAAATATTCAGTGTATAATACCTCAATTTTTGCACATATAATATCAAATTTTATGAAGCTATTGAAGAGTTGCCAGGGACTAAAAGGATCAATATGAAAATTGTCATTTGTGGTATGAGCGGTTTTGTTGGAAGCGCTTTAGGTACGTATTTGATGCGGCGTTTAGATGTAGTTGAGGGTCTAAGTATCCGTACAGATACATCCGTCGAGACCATTGTTGAGAGTATTGAAACTGCAGATGTGGTGATAAATCTATCAGGTGCCAATATTTTAGGGCGCTGGAGTGATCGTTATAAAAATATTTTGCGTCAAAGTCGTTTGGAAAGTACCGATAAATTGGTATGTGCAATTGGCGCATGTACTCATCCACCCCATACATTTATTAATGCATCTGCTGTGGGAATTTATGATTCACATCATCAGCATACCGAAACGTCTGAATTCTTTGCCGATGATTTTTTGGCTTCTTTGGTACGTGATTGGGAGAAGGCAGCATTGGGATCACAAAAAACACGGGTATGTGTGATGCGCTTTGGTGTAGTATTGGGTAAAGGTGGTGGAGCAATGCAAAAAATGTTACCTCCGTTTAAAATGGGATTGGGCGGTAAAATGGGAGATGGAACACAAATGGTTTCATGGATTCATGTAGAGGATCTTGTCCGTGCCTGTTCCTTTTTAATTGATAATCCTGCTTTTGCAGGGGTAGTAAACTTCACTGCTCCTCATCCCATCAGCAATAAGATTCAAACCAAAATAATCGGAAAAGTGTTACACCGTCCCACATTCTTCAGCCTCCCCTCCTGGGTGGTCAAACTCGCTTTTGGTGAAGGTTCATCGGTCATGCTTGATTCCAAAGAGGTTTATCCGGAGGTACTTTTGAAGGGAGGGTTTGAGTTTTCGTATCCGACATTTGAACGGGCTTTTCGAGAGATTGTATCGCACGATTGATTCATGTCAATGGTTTAAGGAGATGAAAACACTATAATCTCTTTTTTTATGGAGAGATAACATGACAACCCCCGATTTTTTTAATGATGTTTCACCGATAGTGGTGTCTGATCCTCTCTGTGAGATGCTGGGAGCTGCGAAGAATGGTCTTATTGATTATACGTACAGAGATGTGGTAAAACTTGCAGGTCACTCATGCCCTACGGTTGCGGGTGCTTTTTTGTTGGTTCAAGAGGGACTTAAGACACTGTATGGAGATGAGATTCCTGTACGCGGAGAGATCAAAGTTCTTATGAAGGGTAGGCTTGGTGATGGTGTCGTAGGGGTCATTGCCAATGTCGCATCGATGATTACAGGTGCAACCGATGTAGGCGGTTTTCACGGACTGGCAGGGAAATTTGATCGACGTCAGTTGTTGTTTTTTGAAGCGGATATTGAAGATGAAATGGCATTAGAGCGTGTTGATACAAATATGCGTGTTGTGCTCAGCTATAATCCTTCATTTGTTCCTGCGGATCCACGTATGGGCGAGTTGCTTCCCCTTATTGCCTCTGGTCGTGCTGATCGCGCGGCACGGGAGCTGTTTGGAATATTGTGGCAAGATCGTGTAAAACGGATTTTGATCGACAACAAAACCGATCCTCGACTGGTACGATGCACAGTGCAATAAGTATCAATTTGGTATAAGATACTCTTCGAAATCAATGGTTTTTGTTTCGAGAACGGGATTCAGGGCATGGACGCCATGAGCCCGAACACTCTCACGTGTCCCGCTGATAAGCGGATGCCATGCAGGGAGTGGCAGATTGTGATGGCGTAAACGGTAGGCGCAGGTTTGGGGGAGCCAGTCAAACTCTGACGCTCTTTGTACCGTGAGTGCGGTACATTCCACAACATGTTGTTGTCGATTTGGATAATCACTGCATCCGCCTGCCTCGAGATCGTAGCAACGGCATACGACCCGTGTCATCAAAACAGGAGCGTCTTCAACGTCCTCATCTTGGAGTTTATGCAAACAGCACAGTCCGCAACCATCACACAGCGCTTCCCACTCTTCATGGGAAAGTTCATGGAGTTGTTTGGTTTCCCAAAAAGAATTTGTATATTTTTTCATGATGAAAGTGTAGCATAATTTTTCTATGGCTCTTTATGGGTAACGGTATAGAGAAATTTAAACACTTCTGCTACTGCTATATAAAGCTTATCGGGAATTTCACGATCAATTTCTACTTTACTCAGCAACTCTACGAGATCTTCATCTTTAGTGATGGGAAGATTATGAAGCTGGGCAATTTTAATGATGTTTTCCGCCGTATCCCCTTTCCCTTTAGCAATTACTTTTGGGGCTTTATCTTTGCTTTTATCATAGCTCAGTGCAACTGCTTTTTTCATACTTTTGTCTCAAATCCAAAATGACTGTCGATGGTTTCGGGAGCATATCCTGTGAAAGAAGGGGCAGTTTGATCCTTGATTTCTCGAACACGCACGATTCGCAGCATGATTCCTGCATCTATGAGCAAAGCCCTTAAACGCTCAAGATGCAGTTGAATGAGTGTTTTTAACTCGGATTTTTCGGTATAAATCTGAATTTCGAGTTGATTTTCCTCATAAAGCCCCATCATCAGATTTATTTCACCATAGTCTTTTAACGTGAGGTTGATTTCACAGTAGAATTTTTTCCCTTTTGCTTTTTTAAAGGTCACGCTCCCTTCTTGAAGCTGATCCCACTTGAAGGGAAAATAAAGGGAATTGGTATTACTCAGATGTGAAAGAAGCTGATGATAATCGATTTTAGTGATGAGCTGATCGATTTGCGTTTGGAGTTTTTCATGGTTTGGCAGATTCAGTTCTTCAAGAGAATCTTTAAGTGACAAAAGATTGGATTTAACATCACGACCCATACTCTCTTCTATCTCTTCAAATAATGCATCGGTTAATGTGGCAATTTTGGATTCCATAAAAACACCGGAATTGACCATTTTTTCTTTGAGAACCGGTGCATCAACGGTTTGAATAGGCTGTAAAAAGCTCTCGAGCCTAGAGAGTTTTGGTGCGAGTGATGGCTCTTCTTTTAAGGAAGCGAGCAGGGATTTGAGATCCTCGGTGAAATTACCCATATTTTTAAACGAGGGATTGTTTTTTAGAATATCTAGGAGTATGGAATTGGATTTGGTGTGGGTGATGGTATCGTTAAAAAGTGAATTTAAAAAGGTTTTGAGATCATTTTTTTCGTGTAGATGCATTAATTGTTGAGGTGTTGCTTGCTTGATAATTTCTGTAAGGAGGGTGTTTTGATTGGGGAGCAAGAGCGACAGTTTGGAGTGAGTTGCTGAAGTAATCATGATTAGGGATGTTTTAGAGGCAATTCAATTAAAAAAGTTGATCCTCTCCCCAGTTCAGAGTGTATTAGGATGGAGCCTTTCATTTTTTTGACGATTGCATTGGCAATTGTGAGTCCCAAACCTGCCCCTTCATGTTTTCGTGCAAGGGAACCGTCTATTTGAGTAATTTCATATATTTTTGCTTGATCTTCTTGACTTATTCCGATTCCGGTATCGGTGATTTGAACTCGTAAAAGATTCTCTTCATGATCGAAGGTTACATGAAAATCTACTTGACCCCCTTTGCGGGTAAATTTGAAGGCATTGTCAAGTATTTCTTTAAAAACCTGTTCTATTCTCATAGAATCACCAAAAAGAGTTAAGGGGAGATTGGGATTGAGTTGAGAGAAAAATTCAACCCCCTTTTTATCACTTTTATGTCGGCATGACCTAATACAGGTATGCAATAATGCACTCAGTTCAAACTCTTTTTCCTTCAGCTTTAAAAGGTTGTTTTGAATGTTTTGAACATCAAGAATAGATTTGATCATTTGAGAAAGGTGATGGGCGCTTTCATCGATAATAGCAAGGGCATTTGTGAGCTTACTATCATCGTTGGATCGTCGTTTAAGTAATGACGTGAGACCTACAATCGCGTTGAGTGGCGTACGCATTTCATGCGAAATATTGCGAAAAAAATCATCTTTGGCTTTCTCGGCTTTTTTTGCACTTTCAATGGATTCCATCATTCGTGTAATATCGTGTTCAATGGCAATGAACTCAGTGACATCTCCCTTTGTATCAAGAATAGGCTTAATGAGGGATTCCGCATAATACAATAACCCGTTTTTAGAACGATTTTTAAAAACACCTTTGTAGCTTTTTCCGCTGTTTATAGTATTCCACAATTTGGCAAAGAAACTTGAACTCATTTCACCACTGTTGATAATGCTATGTTTTTGCCCGATGAGTTCATGACGGGAATAGCCTGAAACTCTACAAAAAGAATCGTTGACATAGGTGATAATACCTTGCGTATCCGTTTTACTCACGATTCCGCTTTCGTTAAGGGCATCATTGAACTCTTCGAGTGTCTTAAGACTGTTTTGTAGATGTACGAGATGCGCTTTTTCTCGTTTTTTTAGAAGCTCATTATGTTGGGTTAAATCATTATGTTCTTCTTTTTTTAACTTTTCCAGATAAAGATGATTGGCAATATCGGCGATGATTTCCTGAAGTAATTCAGGTTGAATGGGTTTGGTTAAAAATTTAGTGATACCGAGATTAATGAGATCGATAAGATCAGACGAGTCTTTGTGGGAAGATATAATAATGATTTCTTGATAGGGATTGATGTCTAAGGCACGGCGTGTAAGCTCACGCCCATCCATATTTGGCATTTCCAAGTCAGTAATGAGTATGTCATAAAACAAATCATATTCCTGGTGATAATCGAGAAAAAGTTTATACCCCTCCTGCCCATCAGCAGCAGTATCAATCGTATGAAAATAATTTTTGAGAATCTTGGTGGTAGCATGACGCATACTTCTAGAATCTTCCACATACAAGACGCGTAAATTTTTTGTACGGTATAAAAGATTTTTGTCTATGGAATCATTCATTAGTGATTGCTTTGATCTTTTGGCGGAGGGCGAAGCTGACCTTCTTTAATCCCTTTTGAGATTTTTTCGAGAGTACGTTTGGCTTGCAGGGTTTCATTGACACTGTTGTCTTTCAGGGGGAGAACGAAAGCCAGCAATATGAAAATTAGACTAAAAATCAATCCACCAAGCCCTGCAAGAATCAGTTTGAGTTTATCATCATCCATCCATATACCTCCCATCAAATATGGGAATATTATAGCGAATTTTTAAGAGAGTTTTCCGTGAGCGACCAGTTGGGCTATGACGGCTTTATTTTTCATAATTTTATTGTAGTATGTATGATTAACCATTCCTCCATTGTAGCCACTGACGGCATTAAAAGAGTTTCCACGACTGTTGTGCAGCAATACGACATAGTAGGTTGCCACTTTTGCAGAGAGACGTGTATCCCCCAAAAGCCGCGCGGCAAGTTGAATATCACTGAGCTTATTAAGCCAGCTTAGATTCTTAACGCTTTGAGAAACATGTCTGGCGGTTGAAACGCGAACTTGCATTGGCCCAAGGGAGGCTTTGGTAATCGACTTCTTATTGTGAAAATCGCCGATAGTATTTTTACCGGCACTGCTTTCTGTAATACAGATGGCGCTAACAGTATTTTCATACGTTTTTCCATGTTTGTCAGGAATACTTTTGGCGACGTCTCGAACCGTTTGCAAAACATTGAGCTGCTTATCGGTCATTTTGTGGTTTGTATTATCGGCTAATGATGCACATACAAAGAGAACTATTAATGAAATGAATTTCATCATTTATACCTCCTTATTTTGGATGTGAAATTTTAAGGTATTCGTAAGCTTTGAATACTGCTATAAAGATTTTAGATGGTTTAGTTAAGAAAAAGTAATGATAACCCGTTGTTTGTCCCTATTTATAGGGAAAGTTGATATTAAGATTACTTCGAATAATGGGTATAAAATATTATTAATGGTTATATATTTAGATTTCATTTAAGTTTAAAATTAAAACTAAGCTATATTTAAGCAAAAAAGAGAAGATTTAGAAGGAGATTAATTATTCTTCCGTTGTGAGATATATCCAGAATTCTTTGTGAGACTTTCCTTGGTCGAGAAAGTAAAATTGTAAAATTGCAACCCGATAAAGGGTAATAAGCATTTTGGCGAAGGGGATAGCGAGAGAAAGTGAAAGCCACCATTGTTGCTCTTTTTCTCCTTTTGAGAGGAGCATTTCTTCAATCCCGATATTATTGCTCAGATACACACCAAATGCCATTGAAAAAATAAAATTCAAAATGACGCCGAAGATGGCGTAAGAGAAAAATTCGGGTGAAGAGAAATCAATCATGCTGGCTTACTCTTTATAATTTTTAATAGCATCTTCGAGGATTTTAGTTGCGGATGCTTTGTCTTCAAATCCTTTTACTTTCACCCATTTGTTAGGCTCTAACATTTTATAGGTTTCAAAGAAGTTTTTGATTTTTGCCAAGGTATGCTTTGGAATATCTCCAAGGTCTTGGATCTCTTCAAAGGTAGGATCAATTTTTGATGTCGGAACCGCAAGCAGTTTTTCATCAATACCGCTTTCATCTTCCATGATTAAAACACCTACTAATCGGCAGTTAGTCACACACCCTTCCACCATAGGGTATTGGGTAAGGATCAAGATGTCTGCTGGATCGCCGTCTTGGGAAAGCGTTTTGTTGACAAAGCCGTAGTTTGCCGGATAATACATTGCTGAGTGCATAACACGGTCAAGTACTAATGCGCCGCTTTCTTTTTCCACTTCATACTTGATGTTCGATCCGCAGGCAATTTCAATAATTGCTTTAACTTTATCCGGGTTTTCGCCATATCCGATTTTGCTAAGATCCATTTGCATACCTCTTTATCATTTTATTGGTGCGGATTGTAACAAAATTATCTTTGAGCTATATTGAAACGTTGCAGTAAATGTAATTTAATGAACTTTATACTAAAATCACGCCAACGTGTTGCGTTGCCAAATATCAGTAGAGGAATATAGACGTGGAATTACTAAATAAAGTAATGAAATATTTTACGAAGTCGCAGCCTAAAAACCTCTCAGAGTTACAACTGTGTGTCAGCGAGTCGTCTGGTGAGGGTGCAAAAGTAGCTGCAATTGCTGCTGCACTGCATCATCATGCCTTAGAGAACGATGACGTCAGGGCGAGAGTTGCTGCCATTGCTGTAGCGCTTCATCATCATGAGCTCGAAAATTCTCAACAAAATAATGGTTTAGCTGGGCTTGCTTCACTGGTTGCAGCAATCCATCATCATAATAAATCTTCTAAATAAGAAGATTTCTGCCTCGAATGAGGCTAGCTTTAGTAACCTTAGCGGTTAGCGTAGCTAAAGGGATGAATTCCTTTAAGTGTATAAATAAAACTAAAAGTAGGGATTATGGCAAAAAAATATATCGACATAATGGATACAACGTTCCGTGACGGATTTCAATCCGTATTTGGCGGACGGGTACTGATGAATGATTTTTTCCCTGCGGTCGAAGCAGCTGCTCATGCAGGGATTACCCATTTTGAATTTGGAGGCGGAGCACGCTTTCAAAGTCTTTTTTTCTATTTAAATGAAAATGCGTTTGATATGATGGACCGTTTCCGTGCTATCGTGGGACCGGATGCCAATCTCCAAACCCTTGCTCGGGGTGTTAATACGGTGATGCTCGATACGGGCAGTCGTGAGATGGTCGATTTGCATGCCAAAATGTTTAAAAAGCATGGTACAACAACGATCCGAAATTTCGATGCCCTTAACGATGTCGAAAATTTGAAATACTCGGGGGAGCGTATTGTTCATCATGGGTTGAAGCACGAAGTGGTTGTGACCATGATGGATCTTCCTCCAGGGTGTGTCGGTGCGCATGATGTGGCATTTTACGAAAAAACACTTCGTGAGATTTTGGATTCGGGTATCCCTTACAGTTCAATTTGTTTCAAAGACGCCAGTGGAACGTCGAGCCCTCAAAAAGTGTATGAGACACTTCAGATGGCACGTAAGCTCGTTCCTGAGGGGACACATTTGCGTCTTCATACGCATGAAACAGCGGGTGTGAGTGTTGCGTGTTATCTTGCGGCACTTGATGCTGGCGTTGATGGTATTGATATGGCAGCCTCTCCTGTGAGCGGCGGTACATCTCAACCGGATATTTTGACGATGCTGCATGCTGTCAAGGGTAAAAACTTTGATCTTGGTGGATTAGAGCTGGAAAAAATCTTGCAATACGAGGATGTATTGGGTGATTGTTTGAAAGACTATTTTATCCCGCCTGAAGCAACGCAGGTTTCACCTTTGATTCCATTTTCTCCAATGCCAGGCGGTGCATTGACGGCAAATACTCAAATGATGCGTGACAATAACATGTTGGATCGTTATCCTGAAGTCATTCGTGCAATGCGTGAAGTCGTTGAAAAAGGGGGATACGGTACATCCGTTACTCCGGTCTCTCAGTTTTATTTTCAGCAGGCGCTTAACAATGCCCTCATGGGTCCATGGAAAAAGATTGCTCCGGGATATGGAAAAATGGTATTGGGTTATTTTGGTAAAACACCAACGGCCCCTGATGCAGATGTTATCCGTATTGCAGCGGAACAGTTAAAATTAGAGCCGACAAGCGACAATGCAATCGATATTGCGGACCGTGATGAGAAAAAATCAATTGTGTATTGGACTGCACAGTTGGAAAATGAAGGCATTGAAGCCAGTGATGAAAATATTTTTATCGCTGCTTCATGTGATGTCAAAGGGATTGCATTCCTCAAAGGGGAAGCAACCGTAAATGTTCGAAAAAACAGCCCAAAAACGGCTGATGTAGCTCAATCAATTCAATCAACACTAAAACAGGAGAATTTCACAATGGCAAATGGTACTTACACAGTAATCGTAGACGGACAACAATACAATGTACAAATCGTAGACGGCAATGCAAACGTTCAATCCGTAACAGCGGCGGCTCCAGTAGCAGCGGTTGCAGCACCCGTAGCAGCTCCAGTAGTTGCAGCGCCTGTTGCTAATGAAAACGCTATTCGTTCAGAACTTCCGGGTTCTGTATTTAAACTGTTGGCACAAGTGGGTGCTCCGATCAATGCAGGTGATAAGATCATGATTCTTGAAGCAATGAAAATGGAGATTGATGTTTTGGCACCTCGCTCCGGTGTTTTGAGTGCAGTTATGGTTCAGGTTAATGATAAAATTGAAGCGGGTCAAGTTCTCGCAATCGTAGACTAATACTTTATTCCGTTCGCCCTGAGCCTGTCGAAGGGTTCATGGTTCGACAGGCTCGTCCTCGAACGGAAATCTTCTTTTTACGCTAGCTGTAATTGTTTAGCACTTTCCATCTTGCTGATTATAAGCGGGATAATATTTTCACTTTTTGTTTTATCAATAAATCCATTCGCTCCCAAAGTAGCCGCTTCACGTTTATTGTTTTCACCCGTCATAGAACTGTTTACGATAACAGGGATTAATTTCGTAAGAGGATTGGCTTTTAGCTGACGAACAACGGTAAATCCTGACATTTCCGGCATCTCAATATCGGTAATGATAGCAGGGATGGAAGAGGGATTGGGATGAGCATTGACAAAATCCATAAGCTCCTTCCCATTGTTAAATATTTGATACGAAAGATTGGCATTTGTAAAAATCTGGCGTAAATGATGTTGAGCTGTTTTGGAGTCTTCGGCGATTAAAACGGTTCCATTTTTTAGCTTTTCGGGAATGAGTATATTGGCTAGATTTGATGAAGATGTTGATATGTTTACCATTGCTTGGGGAATAACATCAGCCAGTAATTTTTCGTAATCCAGTACCAAGCATAAGCTGCCATCATCCAAACGGGTATCATTAATAATCAATCCATCTTCACCAAGTCGATAGCTATCGGGAGCGTGCATCTCGTTCCAATTTCTCTTGATAACTCGGTAGGCAAACATGATGCGTATGCCGATGGTAATCCCGTTAAAATCACAAACAAGAATATTGGAGAGCTTTTTCTTTTCGGGTGTAAGTTCTGATCCAAGCCATTTTGGAAGGTTGAGAATGGGGATTTGAAGACCACGTAAAACGATGGTTCCCTCTAACAAGGGATGCACTGCGGGTATGAGGGTTAAAAGATGATGTTTTGCTTCAACCACTTCGCGTGTTTTAAAAACGTTAATGGCATAATAAGGGGATGTTTGTATGGCATCTACTTTAAATATTAGAAGTTGTACTTCATTGTTTTTTGCCAGATTGGTGGCCCCATCTACGTGTTCTAAAAGAGACATCTTTAACCTTGAATATTTTCTTGGTGTTTATCATATCCAAACTGAAGCTTTTTTTTACTAAAAACTAAAGCCATGTCACTGTAAAATAATGCATTAGTACCGATAACAGTAAAAGGGGACGTTTTATGAGTCAAACAACTGCGTGTCCGCTCGATTGTTATGATGCTTGTCGCATTATTGTGGACGTTAACGGTAAGATAAAGGGGGATAAAACGCATCCTGTAACGCAGGGGTATTTGTGTCCTCATCTAAATCATTTTGATGCTTTCCAACGCCTTAGCCAGCCGAGATACAATGGCAAAATAATTACAATGAATGAGGCGATAGAGATTTTATTGCAGAGAGTACAAGCAGCCCAAGTAGATAAGACACTTTTTTATCGAGGAAGCGGAAACATAGCTCTTATGCAACGCTCGATGGATCATTTCTTTGCCCAAATGGGTGCCATAGGGACGCGAGGTTCGTTGTGCGATGGTGCAGGAGAAGCCGGGATCATAGCGGGACGCGGGGTGAATTATCCACTCTCTCCTTCTATGATTGATGAAGCGGAGGTTATTGTAGTATGGGGAAGAAATCCTCATGCGACGCATTCGCATCTGTTGCCGTTGTTGAAAAATAAGAAAATTATCGTCATCGACCCTTTAAGAACATCCTTGGCGCAAAGTGCTGATATTCATATCCAGATTAAACCTCATTGTGATATCCATTTAGCGTTATTGCTTTCACGGTTTGTCGTTATCGAAGGATTGCACGATAAAGAATTTTTAGAAGAACACGCAAGCAAATATGAAGAATTTTACGAACTGACACAAACCGTGAGGATTAAAGCAACTTTGGATGCCATTGACATTTCTCTTGGGCAGATTGGTTCAATACTGGAACTTATACGCGGAAAAAGGATGGCGATTCTCGTGGGTGTCGGCGTTCAAAAATATCAAAACGGTTCGGATGTACTGCGTGCAATCGATGGGTTCGCGGCACTTTTGGGATTATTTGGCAAGCGTGGGTGCGGTGTGAGCTTTTTGGGCTCATCCAAAGAGGGATTGGTGCTCCCTTTTATTTCAATGCATAAGACGGTGCCCATTTCAACGATTGATTTTTCCAATTTTGAAACCGTATTTGTCCAAGGGGGAAATCCACTTGCCCAAATGCCAAACTCTGCTAAAGTACGCAAAGATTTTGCAAATGCGGGATTTAAGATCTATTTTGGTCTGTATGAAAATGAAACTTCACGTGGATCTGATTTGGTCATTCCTGCAAAAACATTTTTAGAGAAAAATGACGTTCGTGCCTCATACGGTGATTTTACTCTCCAAAAGATGTCAAAATTACGCGACAGTGAAGTTGGAATTTCTGAATATGCCCTCTCGAAGCTGTTATGCGATTATTTTAGTCTCTCCATTGCCAGTGAAGAGGAGTGTTTGGAGAGGCTAAGTGAACAAATGGAGAACATTGAGGGGGTTAGACTCAAGAAAAATCGTCCTATTATCCCTTATGCTGATGGATTTGCCACAGAGTCGGGCGAATTTGAGTTTATGGACGAGGTCGATTTGAGCTTTAGGAATGAGGAAGGGTTGTTTTTGATGACACCAAAATCACCACGATCACTTAATTCGCAATTCCACCGTGAAGAGGGGATCTTTTTACATCCTGAGTGTGGGTTTGATGAGGGTGAAGCGGTACGCGTGAGCAGTAAAGTAGGAACCATTACCCTTATTATCCATTATGATAGTAGACTTCGACATGATTGTGCATTGATTTATGCAGGAACCCCCGAAGTGAATGTTCTAACCCCAGGTCTTCTTAGTTTCGAGGGTGAAAATGCAGTATATCAAGAATTTAAAATAAAGGTAGAAAAAAATGATGACAACGAATTTTGAACACTATGTACTCCCCACGTACGGTCGCCAGCCTATTAGTTTTGTGGAAGGTAAAAATGCAATTTTAGTGGACAGTGAAGGGAAAGAGTACATCGATTTTGCTGCAGGAATCGCAGTGTGCAGTGTTGGGCATTCCAATGATCGCCTGACGCAAGCAATCTGTAATCAGGTTTCTAAACTTATCCATGTCTCCAATTTGTATTACATCGAACCGCAAGCTCTTTGTGCCAAAAAAATTGTGGAGTTGAGTGGTTACACGATGAAATGTTTTTTCGGTAACAGCGGTGCTGAGGCAAATGAAGGGGCGATTAAAATTGCACGCAAATTTGGAGAAGTCGACGGAGAGCCTAAGCGCTATAAAATCATCACCCTCGAACACTCGTTTCATGGGCGGACCATTACCGCACTCAAGGCAACGGGTCAAGAATCGATGCACAACTATTTCGGACCTTTTCCCGATGGTTTTGTCTACGCTAAAAATATTGATGAGATTGAATTTCTGCTGGATGAGCATACGGTTGCGGTGATGATTGAGCTGGTACAAGGGGAGGGCGGAGTTCAACCTCTGGATCGCACCAAAGTACAAGAATTGGCAAAGTTGCTTAAATCACGCAATATTTTGCTGATGGTCGATGAGGTGCAGACAGGGATTTACCGTACGGGTGAGTTTTTAGCCTCCAATCTCTATGGGATTGAACCCGATGTGATTACATTGGCCAAAGGGCTAGGCGGTGGTGTTCCCATCGGTGTGGTGATGACCAATCGTCTGGATATTTTCGCTCCCGGAGATCATGGTTCGACGTTTGGAGGGAATTATCTCTCTACGGCGGCTGCGAATGAAGTGCTGGATATTCTCGAAGAGCTGAAAGTCAGCGGTGAACTGGATGAGACATTAATCTATTTTGAAACGGCACTCGAAGCGTTTGCTCAAAAACATCCTGCCCTATTTCAAGGACACGTTGGATTTGGACTGATGCGCGGATTGCGTGTGGTCGATGCCCAAACATTGGGCAAAATTATTAATGCTGCACGCAATGAGGGGGTCATTGTTCTTAAAGCTGGGCGGAATACCCTTCGTTTCCTTCCTCCACTTACGATTACCAAAGCAAATATTGATGAGGGATTTGTCCGTTTAGAGAAAGCGATGGAGAATCTGTAAGTGCTTTTTAGTCATTATATGCACGAGTGGCTGTATGGTGAAAACGGCTATTACGGCACCTATCGACCTATCGGTAAAAAAGGGGATTTCTATACCGCAGTAAGTACTTCCAAATTTTTTGGTGGAACCATTGCAAAGCACATTATCGCCCGTATTGACGATGGATTTTTATCTTCCGATTCGCTTATTTGTGAGATTGGTGCGCATCATGGTTATCTTCTTGCGGATATTATCGAGTTTCTACACACGCTGCGCCCTGCATTGCTTGGGACTCTTCGTTTTGGTATTATTGAGCGGTTTGATCCGCTTCAAGATCAGCAGAGACGTTATTTTGCCGATTCTTTTGGAGATGCGGTTGTGCTGGAGCATTATCATGATGTCAGTGAAATAGAGGCGTCATGTGCCTTTTTTATCGCCAATGAAATCTTTGATGCGTTTGCATGCGAACTTTTTTATAAAGGGAAAATAGGTCGTATATCAGAGGGGAAAATCCTCTTTGAGAGTGAATTAGCTGAAATGAACGAACATGCTTTAAAGTATAAAAAAGATCGTGGGGAAATCGCGGTAGGATACGAATCCTTTGCAAAATCGATTGCGCAGAGTATTCTAAAGTTTGAATTTATGAGTTTTGATTACGGAGAGCTGGAAGCGCGCAGTGATTTTTCGATTCGTGTTTACCAGGAGCATCAGGTGACCCCGCTGTTTGATGAAAATTTAGCTTTGGATACCGTCTTTGGTGTAACGGATATCACCTACGATGTGAATTTTTCGCACGTCAAAGATGCTTTTGAAGGGCAGGGGATGACATGCGTTCAATTTTCAACGCAGTTGGTAGCATTGGTGGAAATGGGGATTTTGGATTTGCTCTCAATACTCAAGAAAAATACCAGTGATGAAATCTATACCCAAGAACTCGAAAAAGTTAAAATTCTCATAACTCCTTCACTGATGGGCGAGCGGTTTAAGATGATACGGTTTACTCAAGGATAAAAAATGAAGTATTTTTTTTTAATTTTTATGTTTATGCTGTCGCTCAATGCAGGGGATTTGCACGATGCCGTATATGAGGGAAACAGTGAAAAAGTAAAAAAATGTTTAGCTGCACATAAGGTGGATGAACCCAATCAAGCGGGTTTAAGTGCATTGCATATGGCTATCAAACTCTCAGATATTAAGATGGCACGTTTTTTATTGAGTCGGGGTGCGGATATTGATTTCCAAGATAATCAAGGCAATACACCGTTGATTTTAGCCATAAAGAAAAAAAATCTGGAATTGACAACTTTTGTGGTGATGAACGGTGCGGATGTTAATTTGGTCAATAATGAAGGAATTAGCCCGCTGCATCAAGCGGCATTTAGCGGCAATGAACATGTGGTTGATTTTTTACTCAAAGCAAAAGCAGATCCGAAAGTTAAAAATAATGAGGGTTCAACTCCGTATGATTTTGCAGTGGCAAAGAAAAATATGAACATTGCTCAAATGTTAAAATAAAGGGTTAGGAAGAATGATGCAAGTAAAAGTAAACGGTGAAGTGCGTGAGATGGATGAAAACTCAACTTTGTATGACGTAATCCATTCTTTGGGGCTGGAAGAGCGGGTAATGGCTGCAGCAGTCAATATGCAGATTGTGAAAAAAGATGTCTGGAACAGTGCTGTATTGAACGATGGTGACGTTATTGAGTTACTTGACTTTGTTGGCGGGGGATGATTTTTAGTTTTGATAGTTTGTTTATCGAAGCATTTGGATCAATATATCTACCAGTCTTTCATCGAATTGAGTATGCATATCCCGCTTTATCAACATTAGTGCTTCAAAGCTTGTATAGCTTTTTCGAAATGTCCGATTCGTTGTTAGAGCATCAAAAGCATCACACATTCCGATTATACGAGCAGATTTAGGGATTAATTTACCTTGGAGTTGGTCGGGATACCCTGAACCGTCAAGTCTTTCATGATGATGCTTAACCCCTTGTAGAATAGTCTGGTTTACAATCCCATTCTTTACTAAAATTTCGTATCCGGCCAGTGAATGTTGTTTAACTGTTTCAAATTCATCCTCTTTCAGAGTGGAAGGTTTATCCAAAATTTCTGAATCGATCCGTATCTTTCCAATGTCATGCAACAATCCTGCATAGGTTAAATCGATCAACTCTTGTTGATTCATCTTGAGCTTATTTCCGATAATAGTCACAAAAAAAGCCACATTGGTACTGTGATTGTGTGTGGTATAGGTTTCAGGCATAAATTTTAGGATGATTGGCATTACATTTATGTCAGTATTTAGAGTATCAACGATTTCACGTACACAGGCATACAAGGCATCACGATGAAGATTTTCATCCCCTTTTTCAAATAAATAACGGGTTAATTCGGCTGTTGTTGAATAGACATAAAAGAGTTTTCGTTTCAAAACACCAATGTGCCCATTTCTTTCGGCAATTTTTAACGCTTCAGAAATTGGATCTTCTATTTTTTCTGAATGGTTTAAAAGAGTGATGGCGTTATGGTGAGAAAGATAATCACTGAGTTTATCTGAATCGTGATGGTCAATATGCAACGTCTCATCTTTCATTAAAATAGACATAAGAGACTCATCCAAAATCGTACCAGCTTCGATAAGGATGACAAAATCATTGTCACGTTTTATATAAACGCCAAAAGGAATTATCGTTCCTTTAATCAAGATATCGAGATCGATTGGATTATATTTGTGATTGATAATAATTTTAGCCATTTTTGCCATACTGTATTGTTTGAACCTTTTTTAGATTAAACATTCAAAAGCTTCTCGTATTTTGTTTTGAGTACAAGGTACTTTTTGTGAAGCGCTTCGTACTCTTTTTGGTAATCGATTTCACCCTCCTCGGATGAGGTTACCGTTGACGTTGGAGTATGAACGGCGGGAGAAGCGAGGATATAGGTCACTTCTTTGCCATTTTCTTCTTTAATAACCGTTTTAAGTTCTCCGTTCATCGTTTTTTTGATGACATTATGGATACTTTGTCGGTTTTGTGCCGCATATTTTTGGATGGTAAGCAGTTCTTCCATTCTGGATTAGTTACTTTTCTTCATGTATTCGGCAACAAGGACGATTTGGGTGCCGTTGATCTTGCCTTCGATGAATTTGGCATCATCGGTGAGATGGATATTTTTGACAATGGTTCCGCGTTTAGCTGTAAATCCTGCCCCTTTGACTTCTAAATCTTTGATAAGGGTGACGGTATCGCCCTCAGCCAAAATCGACCCGTTGCTGTCACGATGGACGACAGTTGTGTCATTGGATTCTTGAGTAGTCTTTAGCAACCCTGAATCTGCCCATTTTTTGACATCATCCTCAAAATACATCATATCGACCAAATCTGACTCCCCGAGGGCTTTAAGAAGTCGATATGACATGACAGCGACGGCAGGTGTTTCGCTCCACATTGAATCATTCAAACAGCGCCAGTGATCAGCATCAAGGGTTTGAGGATTGGAAATTTGTGTACGGCATGTTTCACACAGAGTCAGAGATTGTTCGCCACTTCCATCGCCGATATTTAAAAGGTCTAAATTTTCTGTTGATCCACAGAGTTCACATTGATTATTGTTACGCATATTGTTCCTTTGGTTTTATTGTAATGCCACGACAGCGATAGCGTAATCACCATCGTGGGTAATTGAGACGGAAAAATTGGTGATGGCAAACGTATCTTGCACTTTTGGACTTAGAGCGATTTGCGGCGCACCTTTGGATGATTTTGAGAGAATGATGTCGTGAAATCCGCATTCATTCCCGATTCCACATCCAAGTGCTTTGGAACATGCCTCTTTGGCTGCCCAAAATCCTGCGGCTGTAGAATAATTTTTGACAAGAGCGATTTCCTCGGAAGAGAGAAATTTGGATAACCCATGATTTCCGAAACGCTCCATGAGCCGTTTCATCCGATCGGTTTTAATGAGATCAATTCCTATCATAAACCGTTATTGGACGACAAAATCAACAAAATAGACGTTTTTAATTTTTCCGTCTTTGACTCTCGTATTGAGTTCTGAGACAATTTGCTCTTTTAAAGTATCTTTACCTTTTGCAGTCGAGATCTCTTCGAGGGATTTAGAAGAGAGAATGCGAATAATAATATCACGCAATACCGGTTTTTTTGTTTCGAGTTCCAGTGCTAATTCTTCACCTTCGAGTTCAAGATTCATTTCTACTTTTAAATAGCGTCTGCCACTCTCAGAGAGAAGATTGACGGTGAAAAGATCAAGCGGGAACATAATACCGACTTCCGTTGATGAGGTTCCGTGACCATCACCCGCAGCAGCGTGTTCGCCCTCCGTTGAGGCAGCTTCACCTTCGGCGGCTTTTTCATCACCATGAGCTGCTGCTTCTTTATGCGTTGCAGTTCCTGAGTCTTCTTCATGGCTTCCCATCATCATAAAAGTAATAATCCCACCAATAATAATGATGAGAAACAATACGGCAATAATAATAATCAGGAGTAAATTACCCGATTTTTTCTTCTCACCACCCTCGGGGGCACCCTCTTCGTGGTGTTCTTTTTCTTTTTCAGCCATCCGTTGCTCCTATTGAAATAAAATATTCTCTTTATTGTACCTTGAAACCTTTGAAATTTGTCTCGATTTGAGTAAACTTACTATAGCAAAGAGGGGTTTAGACTATGATTGAGTCAATTTTTGGATTTATTGGACGTCCTTTTTTAAATGTATTTGAGAGTCTTGAGCGTTTTGGTGTTTTTATTTTGTTTCAGATTAGACTGTTTCGTCTTTATCCAAAAGTTTTTAAGCGCCCAACAATCCTGTTTACTCAAATAGATATTATTGGATTTGGTTGTATCGGTGTTGTGACACTCACCGCATTGTTTACGGGAATGGTGGAAGCTATTCAGCTTTACAGCGGATTTCATCAATTTGGAATAGAAAGCTTTATCGGATATACGATTTTTCTCTCCATCACAAAAGAGCTTGGACCTGTTTTCGCCTCATTGATGCTTATCTCTCGCTCTATCAGTGCAATGGCGGCAGAGCTTGGGACAATGAAAGTGAGTGAGCAGATTGATGCTATTGATATTTTAGGGGTCGATTCAAAAGAGTATCTGTTAGTGCCAAGAATCATCGCAACGGTTATTTCTCTCCCCTTGCTCGTTATATGGTTTGACTTTGTTGCAATTTCATCCGCTTATTTTATTTCAACGGGTGTCCTTGGGATCAATCCGATCGCGTATCAAGAGACAGTGATGCGATTGGGTGAGTTTGATGATATTATGTCTGGAGTTATAAAAGCAGCAGTATTTGGGTGGATTGTAAGCGCTATAGGAAGTTATATCGGATACCATACAACCGGTGGTGCCCGTGGAGTAGGACAATCAACGATTTATGCCGTTGTTTATTCTGCGGTAGCTATTTTTATTGCCAACTATTTTCTTTCGTCATTATTTTTGTATTTGGATTGGTAAGAGATTACGGTAGCACCGTTCGAGGACGAGCTCGAGGAAACAGCGCTTTGCGAGTTTTGTCAAAGGGTGTGTTCATGGTTCGACAGGCTCAGGACGAACGTTTTTTATTCCCCAAGCTCACTTAGGGGCCGAAACTGATAGGTATCAGGATCATAATATTCTATTCCACCTGTTTCAATGTCATAGCACCATCCGTGAATAAAAAGTTTTTCTTCCTCTACTAATTTTTTGACATAAGGGTAAGTGAGTAGATTTTCAATTTGAGTCACAATGGAGAGATGTTCTGTCGCCCGCAGCAGCTCTTCATGCACTGCATTCTCTCCAAGAGCGAGCATCGCCATAGATTTCGCCTTTTCTCCCAGTGTTAGCCATTTGGCAGTATGGACCATAGCAGTATCACATGTAGGATTGTAGAGTGCTGCGATGGCACCACAGTGTGAATGTCCACAGATGATAATCTCTGAAACCTCCAAGACTCCTACTGCGTATTCGATCCCTGCTGCGGTAGAGTGAAAATCTTCATCCAGCTTATAAGGAGCTACGAAATTACCCACATTACGGACGACAAAAAGGTCTCCTGGACGTGATTGTACGATCAAATCCGGAATAACACGTGAATCCGAACACCCGATAAAAAGGGTGCGCGGATTTTGACCCTCTTTGACGAGCTGCAATAAATGCTCTTCATTGTTTTTAAAATAGCTTTGCTGAAAGGTTTCGTTTCCTTCGGCAAACTTTTTAAGTCGTTGAATATTTTGATTGGTTAATGACATTCTTTGATCCCGAGAGTACACAAAATCTTTTCATAGACAGCCCCTCCCTCACGATCACAATCATCATGGTATTCTATGGTAATCATCTTCTTTCCACCTGTAACGTCTCCGCCATAAATAACAGGTTCAATAGAACAACCAACACTGCACTCTTTGATTGCTTCTTCAATTTGCTGTTCTTCTTCAGGAGTTGAATAAGCAAGCGAAAGTTTAGTGTATCGTTCTTCAGACTTGTGATCGGCGATAATAGAAGATTTATTCATGCTAAAGACCTTAGTATTTTAATAAAAGTTATTATAGCAAAGATGCGTTAAAACCATTCCAACAGCTTACTCACTTCATCAATTTCATAACATTTGATGGCGGTTTTTTCAAGCGGTTTTTTAGGAATAAGGGCTTTGGTAATTTGCTGTGAATGG
>Ga0265297_10003584_pt1 | contig 27674 bp, 26 predicted proteins | sample Munlanlwell13791_FD_192502 | JGI IMG/M metagenome (GOLD analysis project Ga0265297, IMG submission 192502) | Leachate microbial communities from a municipal landfill in Southern Ontario, Canada - Leachate well 137-91 | ecosystem: Engineered > Solid waste > Landfill > Unclassified | place...
CTCTTTTATCCCTATTCTCCTTGACGATCTTGGTGTTTACTATTCGAAATACTTTTCTGACCCCGTACCTGTATATGATGTGCCTGAACTGGCCAAAAATGGGAAATTAGAGAAATTACAAAAAAGGTCGCGGACAGGATCACTCCTGTAATGTGGTGATGTCCAAATTCTTGAGAACTTCAGGCAATGAAATCCTTCAGAAGTTCTTTCGATACATATATAGAGGAATATAATGCCTACTGTAAGTCAGGCCGGGATCCTTAAATTTCAAAATTGGGTTTCACAGCAAAGAAAATTTCGCTCGGCAAATCCGCGGCACCGCGTTGTGATTGATGCGGGGATGGAAAGTGTTTATGTCCCGTCATGCGAAAGATTGATAGAAAGAGCGTATGCAAATTCAGGCAGCGTTCCGAAAACTGTCGAGGAATTGCGATGCCTGGATTTAAGCCGTATCTTTTCTCAGATCATAGCTGATCAGGACAACCCTGTTGGCGGGGCCGGAGGGCTTGGAACAATAAGTGAGACCCAGAACTGGACCGGTGCGCGTTATGGCAGAGCGGACCAGTTTGGCCTGATGAATATCAGTTTGCTTCACTCAAAAAAAAGGGCCCAGTCTTTCGAAGGGCATAGACAAAAAGTACAATATTTTGATGTGTCACCGGAAGGCAAAGATGGATATCACTATCTGGGAGATTTTATATCCGTACAAAAACGAACAGGAGATTCATTCGAGGATTTGCCGGTTGATGTATGGATGTTCGACGGATATAAGTCCGACGGCGATTTTGTCCCGGCTTTCCGTTTAAGTGTCCCGGGGATAACTGGAGAACTGTACCCGCATTGCGAATCAATGGAAAACCTTGCACAAATGCATGTTTTGGGGCAGGGAGGTTTCAGGCTTGCCCAGCATTTTGGGCTGCTTGGCAAAGATGATGCAATAGCGGATCTTGTCATCGGGCATGACGGACATACGGCATTCTTTAAGTTTAATTTGTTTTTATGGTTTTACGAAAAATATGATCATGATACCGAAGCTGCTCTACAGGCGACCAGAAAGTTGTGTGTTGCCACGATCCATGCGCCTCAGAACGGGACAATACCAAGAACTAAGGGCGAAATGGTCCAGCAATTTTATCCGCCGGATGCGGAGCGACTTTGGGGCTCTTTTGCGGAAGATTTTGGCAAGGGATCCAATGCTCTGTTCGTTGAAATGCGTACAAGCAAGGCGACGGGAGTTGTTTCTCCTATTCATTTGATGGTCACAGCTGCGGAAGAAAAAGCTACGTGCCGTAAATTTTCAAGCGATGCTTTAAACCTGTTGCCTGATAATATCCGTGTGGAAGACTTAAAAATATTTCCTGATACCATTGACGTTGAAAGCTGGCTTGGTGTTGCGACTCAGCTGGTGTTGGATAATCATTTCGAAGGATGGAGGCAGAACCCAGGAATATTAGGTCAGCAAAATATTGTCGATTCGGCAGTGGCGAACAGCCAATTCCGAAAGGATCTTGCAGAAGCTTTTACTGTCCAGGATGAACATTTTTCGCAGATCCTAAAGTATTATCTCCCGAGAGTTTTCAACGTGGACGTTCCTGAAAATGCAATTGTTTTTGCTTCTTTAAGGAGAGCTACACAGTACAAAATAGGCCTATTAACAAGTTTCTTGCAGCACCATAAAATATTCGGAGAAATATCACAGAAATTGGGAAGACCGATATTGTATCTGTTTGGCGGTATTGCACACAAGGATGATTCGTCATCGATTGATGCTCTTGAAAGGCTGTTAAATGATATCTCAACAATAAATGACGGTAATGGAGCATTTAAAGCGGATTATATAAAAGACTACGATTACTACAAAGCAAAATGGGTATTTCCGGGTCTTTCCAGGAGAGGATGCTGGGTAGGGGCGACCGATCCATTTTCAACTCGTTCTCAGGGAACTGAAGCTTTTGGTCCCAGTTATCTTAAGTCCGCAATGAACGGGTTGTACATAATGGGTTCCGATGACGGGGGAGCCGGGTGCTTAAGGAATCTTCCAACGGTCTCAATTTATGGGCCTGCTACATTTGCAGGGGGTACGAGTTTTCACAATGACTTATGGAGCAATCCTGAAATAGCCAGATTATCCAGATTCCTTTTGTCCAGCGGTTTTATTCGGGTCTTTGAGAAAGTGGCCACAAATATATCGAGTGATCTGGATAGGTTTGAAAAAGGCAGAGGGGCTTATGCTCCCGGAATGGAAGCAAAGATCCGTTCAATGTTCCAGACCATAGCCGATTACAACGGCCGAGTATTGATGAACGCATACCTTCAGGAAACCGGCAGATAATATTTTTTGTAAACCAGCATTGTCAATCCCGCCAAAAGCCTATATAATTGAAAATCATGGGCGACAGTATAATCAAAATTAAAGTTTTGGGTCTCATTCTTCTGGTTGCGGTCTCTATATTCATATATTACAAAATACCTTTGACCAAAGGATTGGACATACAGGGCGGAACGCGTCTCGTGCTTCAGGCCGAAGACAGCGCAACTGTTTCGGTAGGGGAAGAATCCATATCGGGAGTTGTTGCCGTTGTAAGGAACAGGATCGATGCGCTGGGCGTGACCGAGCCGACGATACAGAAAAAAGGCGACAAACAGGTGATCGTGGAACTTCCCGGAGTAAAAGATCCTGACCACGCCATAAAGATACTCGGAGAAACAGCACTCATGGAATTTGTGGAAGCGGAGTGGGCGCCTGCCGATGAAAAGCTGCTTACCGCGGAGAAAATAAAAGCGTTGTACGGCGAAAACGCCCGTCTGGCAAAAGTCGAGGATGAAAAAAACGGAGCAGCGACCAGTGAAAGACTGATAGTGCTAAAAACCACAGTGCTTACCGGCGCGGACTTAAAAGGCGCCTGGCCTGGCGTGGACCAGTACGGCAATCCTGTAGTTGATATAGAGTTCAATTCAAAAGGTGCCGGGACCTTTGCTAACGTTACCGAAAGAAATGTGGGCAGGCCCATAGCGATAATCCTCGACAAAAAAGTGATCTCCGCGCCTTCTGTGAGGGAGCCGATCCCTTCCGGAAAAGCACAGATCTCCGGAGGATTTACCACACAGCAGATGCGCGATCTGGTCGTTCAGCTGCGCGGCGGCGCTTTACCGGTGCCGGTAAAGATCGTCGAGACAAAAATAGTCGGTCCTACCCTGGGAAAAGATTCTCTTGATAAAAGCAAATTTGCCGGTCTTATAGGAATAATCGCGATAGTTATATTCATGGTAGCTTATTACAGATTGCCTGGATTTTTGGCGGACATATCGCTTCTGGTGTATTTTTTCCTGACGATTGCTGTCCTCTGCCTTTTGAGGACTACATTGACCCTGCCGGGCATAGCCGGATTCCTGTTGTCAATAGGTATGGCGGTTGATGCGAACATAATAATATTCGAGCGTCTGAAGGAAGAGCTTCAGGCGGGCAAAAATTTAAGGATGGCCGTTGATACCAGCTTTCACAGGGCCTTTACGGCGATCCTCGACTCAAACGTTACCACATTGATAGCCGCGGCAACGCTGTTTTGGCTCGGGACCGGCACAATAAAAGGATTTGCCGTGACGTTGAGCGTGGGTATCATAATCAGCATGTTCACTGCTATAGTCATAACCAAGTTTCTTATGGACCTGATGATAGACTGGAAACTGGCGGAAGACGAAAAGAGCCCGTTACTTTACAGGGGTTTTGGAAAATGAATATTAATATAGTCGGCAGATACAGGCTATGGTTCTCAATATCGGCCGTTCTTATGATGCTGGGATTGTTCGGGTTTTCTTACAATTATCTTGTAAGAGGCAAATTGATGAACTTCGGAATAGATTTTACCGGAGGGACCGAAATTACCCTTCGTTTTGATGAAAAAGCCTCTATCGGGAACCATATAGGCGAAGTAAGAGGGGTCCTTACCCGGTTCACCCTAAAAGATAATGTTATACAACTTACCGGAGAAAAAGACCTGACAATAAGGACAGAGCCCCTTGAGAGCGACACTCGCAGCAGGATAATCGGAGAGCTTCAAAAACAATTCGGCGGGGTAGAGCTTCTTGAGGCGGATACAATAGGACCCGTAATAGGCAAAGAACTCAGGACCCAGGCCTTTTGGGCTCTTCTGCTGGCAACGCTGGGCATCCTTATATATGTGTCGTTCAGGTTCCAATTTAAATACGCGGTTGCGGCTACAATAGCGCTTTGGCATGATGCGTTTATTACGATCGGGCTGGTCGCTTTGTTGTGGAAGAGCGTTGATGTCGCTTTTATAGCCGCGATACTTACCATACTCGGATATTCGATAAACGATACTATAGTTATCTTTGACAGGATAAGGGAAAACCTTCTCAAACCCGTAAAGGGTGTGGTTGATTTTGAGGCAGTAACCAATCTCAGCGTGACGCAGACCATGGCACGGTCTATAAATACCGTCCTTACTGTGCTTTTTGTGAATGTTTGCCTTTTTGTTTTTGGAGGGGTAACGCTGAAAGATTTTGCGTTTGTTCTTCTTATAGGGTTTACTTTGGGAACGTATTCTTCTATCTTTATTGCCAGCCCTCTTCTTGTGCTGATGGAGAAAAATTTTGGCAAGCAAAAAGTCCGAAGAGCGCGATAACCCAGGCCACAGGCATACGGCCGGCGGCATACTTATCATAGCTTTTGCCATATATCTGATTTTCTGCGAGGCTTCTTCCTCTACGTCTTCCAGCGCTACAGGCCTTCTGGGCCTTTACGGAGTAAAATGGCTTCTTGAAAAAGTTTTCGGTTTTGGTGTCTGGCTTATGCCTATACTGCTCACATTTATGGGTGCCATAATGCTTACCAGGCAGGAGCCGCGGTCGCTCAGGTCCAGACTTTTCGGTTTCACGCTTTTTTTTCTGACCTTTGTAACGGCCGCGCAGGCTTTTTTCCCGAAATATTATCTCGAAGCCCCGGCTTTGTGGGTAAAAGGCGGGGGCGGCGCTTTGGGTTTTGCTCTTCATGCGGTCTTTGGCAAGATGCTTGGAGCTGTAGGCACTAATATACTTTTGTCCGCATCTCTCATCATATCCATGGTGATGATATTCAACATAAGCGGCATAGAAGCTTTTATCTCATATCTTGAAAGCTTTTGGCCCGGCAGGGAAGAAGAAAAACCTCAATCGAAAGTCCGTCCGCGTAAAGTGAACATAGATGGGCCAATCGCGGATGACGGATATGAGGAAGACAAGAGCTCTATTCCTGCTCAGCTCAATCTGATAAAAGATATTGGGCAAAAGGCGGAAACTCTTCCGGCGGTAAAAGAAGATCAGCCTATAGAACTTGACATGTCCCCGGACAGGCCGCAAAAAAAATATAAGAGGCATACTTACAAACTTCCTTCTTTGGACCTTTTAAATACGCTTACCGAAAAAGAAAAACAAAAAGCGATGAAACTTAGAGAGCTTACCGAACAGAGAAAGACCGATCTTGAAAAAGCGCTCCAAAGTTTTGGAGTGGGCGCGCAGGTAGTCAATATAAGCATAGGCCCTGCCGTAACAAGATTTGAGGTCCAGCCTGAGCCCGGTGTAAAAGTTAGCAAGATCGCCAATCTTGCAGATGATATAGCTCTTAATCTTGCTTCGGGCGGAGTCAGGATAGAAGCTCCCATATTCGGAAAATCCGTTGTCGGGATAGAAGTCCCTAACCCGACAGTTACTCCTGTCCGGCTCGGCGAGATAGTGCGTACTCAGGAATTTGTCAACAATACTTCCAAGATCTTTATCGGTATAGGAAAAGATATTGCCGGAACATCGGTATACGGAGATCTTTCGAAAATGCCTCATCTTCTAATTGCCGGTACCACGGGTTCAGGCAAAAGCGTCGCGATAAATTCTTTGATAATAAGCATACTCCTGCGGGCGCGTCCCGATGAAGTAAAATTCATAATGATCGATCCGAAGATGGTGGAGCTGTCGACTTATGCTGATATCCCGCATCTTATGGCACCGGTCGTCACGGACCCTAGAAAGGCAGCGGCTACCCTAAAAGACTGGGTGGTAAAAGAGATGGAGCGACGCTACAAAGAATTTTTCGATTCAGGGGTCAGAAATATCCAGGCGTTCAACAAAAAAGCCGAAGTCCTTGCCCAGCTCAAAGAAAAAGATCCGGAAGCCTACGCGCCGGAACCGCTTCCTTATATCGTCGTAATAATAGACGAATTGGCGGACCTTATGATGGTAGCCGCGGCGGAAGTGGAGACAACGATCTGCCGCATAGCCCAGATGGCAAGAGCGACAGGGATACATCTTGTTGTGGCCACGCAGCGGCCTTCTGTAGATGTCATAACCGGCCTTATCAAAGCAAATATACCTTCCAGGATATCTTTTGCGGTAGCGACCCAGATAGATTCGCGCGTCGTGCTTGATATGAGCGGCGCTGAAAAACTTCTCGGCCGCGGCGACATGCTGTATTCTCCGATAGGCGCGATGAAACCTACCAGGGTGCAGGGTTCTTTTGTAAGCGACGACGAAATCGAGAGGATTACTGATTTTATCAAAGACCAGGCATCCCCGGAATATTCCGAAGAGATACTAAATCTGAAATATAACGGCACAGGCAAACAGGGACAGTCGCAGAACGGAGCTCAGCGCGATGAATTATTCGCGGAAGCCGCAAGGATAATAATAGAAAGCGGCCAGGCATCCACTTCCCATCTTCAGCGCAGGATGCGCATTGGCTACAACAGGGCTGCGCGCCTGATGGACGAGATAACGGAAGAAGGAATTGTTTCACTTCCGGACGGAGATAATAAGCCGCGCAAGATTTTGAAGAACATAGGCGATCTTATAGCTATGGGGCTTATTGATACCGAGTCAAAGCCCGAATACCCGCAATTTTGAGTACGATGGCAAAAAGATCACTTGTTATTCTATTTTTTACTCTGTTTCTTTCGCTGAGCGCTTTTTCTTTCCCGGTAGTTGTGAGGGACGAATCCGGAGCAAGATTTACTGCTCTTGCTGCGCCCATGCGGATTATCTCGACAATGCCCAGTAATACAGAAATATTGTACGAGCTGGGACTGGGCAACAAGATAATTGCCGTAAGTTCCAAATGCGATTTTCCTCCTGCCGTCGACTCGCTGCCAAAAGTGGGGGATATAACCCTTAACGCGGAAAAGATCATCTCACTCAATCCCGATCTTGTGGTCATGCTTTTTGATACGCAAAAATACCAGATAGAAAGATTGCGCGGGCTCTGTTTGCCTGTCTTTGTGATAAATCCGCGTAACTTTGATCAGCTTTCAAATTCCATACTCCTGCTGGGAAAAGTTACGGGAACTTCTGCGGCCGCACGGTCCCTGGCTGCACGCATTAAGCGCGGTGTGGCAAAAGCTTCTTCCAACAAAAAAAGGGGAACCGATAATAAATTGCTGGTCGTGCTTTGGCCGTCTCCTTTGATCACAGCCGGAAAAGGAACATTTATTGATGATATCATCAGAAGGGCGGGAGCGCAGAATCTGGGCGCCAAAGCATCCGGTGCGTATCCCACTCTGGATTTTGAATTTGTAATGAAAGAGGACCCGGATTTTATAGTTTTTGCCGGCAAATCGTATAAGAACATGCGGGACGCGCTTTCCGAAAAAAAGTGGCAGGCGCTAAAAGCCGTTCAGGACAAAAAAGTAATGTTGATAGATTCGGATATATTAACACGGCCTTCTCCCAGAGCTCTCACGGCTTTGGAGCTTATTTCTAATTTTGTGAACGAGTAAAACCATGAGAACTAAAACATTGCTTGTTTTTTTTGTTCTTGTCTTTTTGCTGGCAGTATCACTTGCAGCGGGTTTTGTGTTCGGAGCGGTCGCTGTCAATCCATTTGACGCTTCAAGGGTTTCGGAAATGATATTTTGGAACATACGTTGTCCAAGGGTGCTTTTGGCGGCGCTGGTAGGCGCGATGCTTTCGGTGTCGGGTGCCGTCTTGCAGGGTGTTTTGAAGAACCCTCTTTCGGACCCGTATATACTGGGAGTCTCATCCGGCGGAGCCGTCGGCGCAGTGCTTTCGATGCTGATCGGTCTTCCCCTCTACGCAGTATGCATTGTTTCCTTTTTGTTTGCCCTGACTTCAGTGGCGGTCGTCTACAGTTTTTCAAGGACTTCTTCCGGGATCAGGCCCGAAGTGCTTGTGCTTGCGGGAGTGGCGCTTTCCTCGCTTCTTGGAGCAGCTCTTGTGGCCGTAGTATATTCGAGCGACAGCCTGCAAGGAGTATATTTCTGGCTTTTCGGGAGTTTTTCGTTCTCAAGCTTTTTATTTGTAAAGATCGCGGCTGTTATTGCGGCGGTCGGGATATCCGTCTCAATAGTTTTTTCAAAACAGCTCAATATTCTTTTGCTCGGCGAAGAAGAAGCTGTTTCTTTGGGCGTGAATACCGGATTTGTAAGAGCGGCACTGCTTTTTGCGGCTTCACTTCTTTCGGCAGTATCGGTATCAATGGTCGGAATAATAGGTTTTGTGGGCCTCATAATCCCGCATATCGTCAGACTTGTAATAGGGGGGAACAATATTCTTCTTATTCCCGCGAGCGGGCTTTTGGGAGCATCGTTTTTGGTGATCGCCGATCTTCTTTCGCGCACTCTTATTTCACCCGGCGAATTGCCTGTCGGCATTATTACAGCTTTTGTCGGAGCTCCCTTCTTTATCTTCTTACTCAGGAAGAAAAAAAATGACTGAACTGATAAAAATAGAAAAACTTTGTGCCGGATACGGCCGGCAGGACATAATAAAAGACATATCCCTATCGGCTGATAAAGGGGAATTTGTAGCTTTGCTTGGCCCGAACGGCGGAGGAAAGACGACTTTGCTGCGTGCCGTGCTGGGGCTTTTGAAAATTAGTTCCGGGAGCGTTTTTTTATCGGGCGAGGACGCAAAAAAGATGACAACCAAAAACAAGAGCAAAAAACTGTCTTTTATACCTCAAGTCTCAAGCCCGCTTGAGGGGTTTTCGGTAGAAGAGATCATTGCAATGGGAAGAAATCCGCACGATACCGGCTCTGAAGCGGACCTCATTGCCATAGACCGCTCAATAGAGAAAGTGAACCTGAAAAACCTCAGAAATACCGATGTTTCACGCATCAGCGGAGGAGAATATCAGCGGGTCTTGATCGCCAGAGCTCTCGCACAGGAGACCGATATAATGCTGCTTGATGAGCCGACCGCGCATCTCGACATTAAATACAGGATCGAAACTATGAGGACCCTGCGGGCGCTTAAGGCAGAAAAACTTATTATAGGTGTTTTTCACGATATCGACCTGGTAAAAGATTTTGCCGACAGGGTCGTTTTGATGAAGTCCGGAAAAATTGCCGCTGACGGTGAAGTTTCGCAGGTTTTGTCGCCGGTGCTCATAAACGAAGTGTTTGATATCACATCTGTGGCCTAAAGACCGGTCTTTCCGTTTGAAATACCTCTCTAAAAATGACGATATATACTATGAGATGGGTATATCCACTAATGCAAACGTTTGTGCGGTATTTAAAACTTACACCCTTGGCGGGCGTCTTGCGGCAACGCCTCTTTTCAGGGCGTTGGGGAAACGTTTCGGGAAAAATGTTGCTATTGTTGCAGATCATGGTACGGCCGATTTTTTCAAGACCAACCCTTACGGTATACGAGTGTTCGACTTTGGAGAAGGAGTCCCTAATTATTGCGAGGAGGAAAGACCTGCTTATGTTGATGAGATACAAAAATGCGACTTTCGTACTGTAATAGTCCTTCCGTTATCGGAAAGTTCTTATGCGGAGCTTGCTGCGCACAAAGCTTTTCCGAACAGCTCGCAAAGAATCGGCAGTGGAAGTATGCTCGAAAACTTCTTGGCTGGCAGGCAGCATTCTTTCCCCGGATTTTTTGGTAGCGATATCGCTTTAGATCATTATAAAACAAACGTGGTGTTGAACGCAGATGTGAATATCCCGTTCCCCGAACCTTATAGGTGGGATGACCCTGACATTAAATATATCGGCGATAGTTTTCTTCAATATATAAGGGCAATGGGCATTGAAGAGTCCTATTCCAGGCCCGAAGTGTGGACCACAGATGATGACGCAGTTGCGGCACAAAGACATTTGGAACGACACGATGTAAATAAAAATGACCTTCTAATAGGGGTAAACGTACAGGGAGCGACGGTCCAATGGCCTATGGAATATGCAGCAAGGATTATAAGATATTTTTTAAGCCCGAACGCGGAACAGCTTCTAGGGAAAAAACCGAAGATATTTGCTAATTATTCTTTGGCAGAATCTGGATATGCGTCAAGACTTATGTCGCTGCTTCCGCAGGATAGCCGCATCATTCCCAGCCCAATACCCGGGAATCACAGGCTCAGCGCGGAGTTAATAAAAAAGTGTTCATATCTAATAACAGCGCAGAGCGGTCCGGCTGTAATAGCGCAGTGCGCCAATGTCGACACGCCGTGCAGTGTTCTGTATAGAGGGACATCTCTTTCTAAAGCTTGGATGTATCCGGGCGCAAGAGTAATGCCATTTATTGCGCGTGGGGAAGTGGACAATATTAAAGCGGACGAAGTATATTTTTCTTCAATAAGCGCTATCCTCGAGTGGTTCAAGAAATAATGAGAAACGCACTAGTGGTATTTGATGATGCAACTCTTGGCGGGAGACTTTTCGCGACTCCGCTGATAACTGCTTTGGCAAGAAAGATACCTGGCAGAAATATTGGCGTTGCATGTTCTGGCGGCACTGCGGATTTTATGAGGACAAATCCTTACGGTGTCAAAGTCCACGAATTTGATAAAGGAATGATGTTTGAATTTGAGGCAAGCCGTCGGAACATAGCGGCAGTGCAAGGCATCATTCAGCAAGGATATGATACTGCCATGGTCCTTCCGACGTTGTCATGCTTTTACGCATGGCTTTTGCATGATATGGGAATCGGACGCTACTCAACATGGATCGGCAGCGGGCAGGAGATGTCAAACGTGATCAGTGCAAATGCTGTCCGGTTCCCTGATTTCAAAAGAACGGACGACCCTATACGACTAACAGCAGATTCGACTTTTGATGTTTCGTTCCATTTTCCAGTGCCAAGCGGTAAAGACACAAAATATGTGGGAGATTCGATGCTTGACTATCTTCGGGTAATCGGCGAAGAGGCAAATGACCCGCGTCCGGAAATCTGGACGACTCCGAAAATAGAACTTCAGGCAGAAAAATATTTGGCCGGTTTAGGGGTTGATAAATCGGATTTTCTTCTCGGCATTAATTTGCGCGGATGGGCTTTCCCTTGGAGTATGGATTATGTAGGGTCTCTTGCAAAAATGTTTAATGAGAGATTGCCAAAAGTCTTGGGAGGAAGGCTTCTTAAGATCTTTGTCAATGTTGCGTCTGATCAAGAAGCGGATTTTAGAAAGTTTTGTTCGATAATAGGGAATACTTTCCCTGTTGTTTCATCACCTTTGTCCGGCGATTTCAGGCTCAGCGGCCAGATGATAAGAAGATGCCAATATTTTGTTTCAACCCAGACAGGAAGCGCGGTGATGGCACAGGCACGCAATATTGATACGCCGTCAACCGTTATCTATCCTGACGAAGTATGGAAAAAAGGATGGATGTGTCCGAGTTCCCGCGTAATACCGCTAATTTCAAGGACGGAAAATATCAACGATGTTCCTTTAGAGGAAGTATATATGGCAACCAAACAAGGCATCGAGAGATGGTCTATGGATGCTACAATACAACCATGAGAATCGTGATCGTCGGCAATCCCCAATCAGGCCAGCAGCAGCTTTTTAGCATTCTTACAGGGATTACTCTTGATTCAATTGCGCAAAAACCTCTTGAGATACATAAGGGCATTTGTGACGTAAGAGACCCCAGGATACAAAAGCTTTCCCAGATGTACAAACCTAAAAAAACGACTTTTGCCAGGATAGAGTATCTGCTTCTTCCTGATTTTAATCTGCAGGGCCCCGCAAAAACGCTTGTATTTAACGAGCTCAAAAATGCCGATGAGATTTGCTGGGTGTCTAAGAACGGGAGCGCCAAAGAAGATGTGGGTAATTTTATCTCGGAGCTTGTAATATCGGACCTTATGCTCATAGAAAAGAGGCTGGAGACGATACAAAAAGAGCAGAAGAAAAAATATTCCGAGGTTAGGGAAAAAGAAAGTAACCTTATGTTAAGATGCAAAAAAGTCCTGGATGGCAACGGGCTTTTAAAAGGGATAGAAGCAAATACCGAGGAAGATGTTTTGCTGCGCACCTATCAGTTCCTGACACTAAAGCCGGCGATAGCCGTGGTGAACTGTGACAGTGAGAACGCGACGGACAAGGCCCTCGAATCTTCTCTCGTTAAAGAATACAATATGCCCGTGGTATGCATAAATGCCACTCTCGAAGAAGAGATCCGCCAGATGCCTGAGAACGAAAGAGAAGAGTTCATGAAAGAGCTGGGCATAGAAGAGCCGGCGGTGGACAAAATGACAAGGATGGTCTTTACTGGTTTGGGGCTTATATCATTTTTCACAGTTGGAGAGGACGAAGTCCGTGCCTGGCCGGTAAAAAAGGGGTCCAGTGCGCCTGAAGCGGGAGGTTCAATTCATTCCGATATCGCAAAAGGTTTTGTCAGGGCCGAAATGTTCAAATATGCGGACCTTATGTCATCCGGATCCGAAGCAAAACTTAAAGAAACCGGCAAATTCTATCTTAAAGGCCGGGATTATATCGTGGAAGACGCTGATATTTTGAATTTCAGATTCAATGTTTGATCCAAGTTCTTAAAACTCCTCCCATTTTACAGTCTTAAACGGCAGTTCGAAATCTATTCTCTGAAAAGAAAATGCAGGGCTTTTTATTATATCGGTGCCGATAAAACCTATGCTGTACAGGCAGTTTTTGCCTTTTTCTCTTATTATTTTGTATCCTCCCTGTCCGAAAAGATAAATCTCCCCGGATGATGCGGTTAAAAGCCGGTTTTTGCTGTCCGTTACTGGGGCGTTTTCCGTAAACCACGAGTTATTGCTTACGATAAGGTTTTTCCCATGTTCCAAGCCGGACTCCGCAAGATAAAAAGTTTTTAATTCTTGAGTTTTCATCCGTACAAGCACAATGCTTTGCAGTGACTGCCTTGATACAGACACGGCACATAATAAAGCAAATGATACCGCCAAAAATACCGATATAAGACTGTAAGCGGTCCTATTCATTTATATGTTCCTGCAACAGGCTTCCGCGGTTATTGTGAGGCTTGTGTTTTTGGGACGTATTTCTATCCGGGCAGTGTCAGGTAAAGGGTATGAAAAAGCAGTCTTGTATAGTGAGCCGTCAGCGGTGATATATTGTCCCGACATATTCTTGCTTCTTTTTATCTTTCCGGACACAAATTCGTAAGTGATAAGGTCCGCGCCTGAAAAGAGCAGGAGTTTTGTGTCTGTTGAAGACGGGCTGATCGCGCTTGCTGCTCTTATGTCTTTTGTTATAAGACCGAGGGAAGACGAGGCTTCCTGAAAATTTCTTAATAATATCGCAGCTTTCTTTTGGCTGCCAAGCGCTCCAAAAGCGAAAAGAAAAGCGCTGTTTAAGACCAGCGCTGAGATGATCAGTGCTATCAGCAGTTCCGCAAGAGTGAAACCATTTTTATTTAAACCGTGATCTGATCGCATCTATTTGAAAACCGTTCCTTTCAACACTTAACTTCTTTGTATTGGCATCAAGGTCGACAACCGTGAGCTCTGCGGTGCTTTCGAGCAGTTCAAAGGCTGTCTCTTTTGCTTTTTCCATAACTGCCTGCGCGCGGCAGGCATCGGAATATTTAAGAAAGCATTTTGAAACTGTTCTGCTTGAGTAAGAACACATGGCACAAATATAGGCGCAAGCAATGGTTAAAACGGCGGCAGAAGCCAATGCCTCAATTATAGAAAATCCCTGCCTGCCGGCAGGCAGGGTCTTCTTATTCAATCCTTATCCTTCCGAAAGACGATACTATGATCTTTTTTGTCGCGCCGGAAGCGTTTCGTAAAATAGCGGTGCCGGAATATCCTGCGACAGGAAAGCCCGAGGCGGCAAACTTGAACGAAACCGGCGAGTCGAACAGGATCTTTTTTGGAAGTTCTTTTGAGCTCATTATTACTGTCGAATTTGATACCGGATCTGATCTTTGGAGAACAAAATTACCGAGACTGCCTTCGAATTCTGTTTGTGAAGAAGTAACCCATGCTTTTTGGCGGATCAATCTTAACGCGTTGGCGATCTCTTGCGAAGAGGTTTCCAGCTCAAGGATCTTTTTTGCCCTGCCAAAATCCGAAAATACTGATACGGAAATGATCCCTGCAGCCGCCATTACGATCAAAAGCTCTATCAACGTAAACCCTTTTTTCATGTCAGCCGGGGGATACAGCAATTATCCCGCCACCCTCACCCCTGCCTGCCGGCAGGCAGGCCTAACCCCTCTCCCAGAGGGAGAGGGGTAATAATAACACTGACCGAGGCAATCTCTCCCCCTCTCTTCTTAAGAGAGGGGGCAGGGGGTGAGTTGTAGGATTTTCCAACAGTCAGACAGGTAGATATTGCGCATGCGCAATATCTACCTGTCTATGCCCAGAGCTTCTTCGGCGGCGGACCACATTGTTTTTACGGGAGGGACTTTTTCGGTAAAAAGTTCAAAAGCCGCGGCTCCCTGGCGTACCAGCATACCCAGTCCGGTAAAGGCTTTTGCCCCTTTTTCCGCTGCCATTTTGGCAAACTTCGTTTCTGCGGGATTATATACCAGATCGAAAACTATCTGGCCTTCCCGCAAAGGGGCATCTTCTTTGATGGGGGATGCGTCTATCTTGGGATACATACCTATCGGGGTCGCATTTACTATGCAGTCGCAATTTACCATGAATTGCTTTAAGGCATTATCATCCGACAGTACAAAGACCCTGTTTTTAAAATGTTTTTTCAGGCTTTCTGCCATGGCGGAAGCTTTTGGAGTATCAATATCTTTTATGGCGATCTCCGAGATCTCTTCTTTACAAAGTGCTACAGCCACCGCTTTTGCCGCTCCCCCCGCGCCAAGCAGCAATACTCTTTTACCCTTTGGATCAAAACCCGCGTCCCTCGACAGTGATTCTATAAAGCCGATGGAGTCGGTATTATAACCTTTCAGTTTTCCGTTCTCGTTCTTGACCGCATTTACAGCGCCTATTATGGATGCGGAGTCATCTATATAATCCAAGTATTCCATTATTTTTTCTTTGTAGGGGACTGTCACGTTAAAACCGGCTATGTTTTGGTCCCGCATCCTGCCAACTGTGTTCATAAGATCACCGGATGCGGTTTTTAGGAGCTTGTATTCGTAATTTATTCCGAGTTCTTTGTATGCCGCATTGTGCATTTGAGGAGAAACGCTATGCTCTACCGGATCTCCGATCAGATAAACATATTTGGGGCCAGTATTTTCTACCATTTAAAAAAGAGTATAGCATAAAGCAGCTTTTGTTTCGTGGTATCATATCCTTAATAACCGGGTAAAAAGGAGAAATTCCATGAAAAACCCTAAAGTTGCCGTAATCGTGGGCAGTGCATCGGATCTTCCAAAAATCGAGTCAGGGCTTGCCTTGTTGGACAAATTCCGCATAAAAAAAGAAGTGATAGTCGCATCAGCTCACAGGACCCCCGCAAAGGTGATGGAAATAGCAAAAACCGCCGATAAACATTTTGATCTTGTGATCGCGGGAGCGGGGATGGCCGCCCACCTTCCCGGGGTCATAGCTTCTTATACCACTTTGCCCGTGATCGGCATTCCCATATCTTCACAGGGGCTGGGCGGATTTGACTCTCTATATTCAATAGTGCAGATGCCGCCGGGGGTCCCGGTAGCTACCGTGGCGGTGGACGGCGCCAAGAATGCGGCAATCCTTGCTGCACAGATACTCGCGCTTAAATACCCTTATCTTAAGAAAGAACTTCGCAATATAAAGGACCAGCTCAAGAAAAAAGGTAAAATATAGCTGCGCCGATGAATCTAAACTGGATCGATATATTAGTTGCCGTATTTCTGATCCTGTCGATAGGCAGGGGCTTTTTGAGAGGCCTTATCCGCTGCCTTTTTGATATTATTTCCCTGTTTCTTGCGGTTGTCCTGGCTTTTTACTGGTACACAGGCTTTGCGGCGTTTGCCGATAAATATATCAAGATGCCCGGTGAGATCCTTCACATTGTAAGCTTTGCGATCATATGGACTGCGGTATATTTTCTTTTTCTTATGCTGGGCAATCTTATTCACAAGTTTTTGGGCGGCGGACTTTTCGGCCCGGCCAATTCTTTGGGAGGCGCTCTGCTTGGCGCGGCCAAAGGTTTGCTTACTATGTGGATATTGCTTTATTTCTTGGCCCTTGTGCCGCTTCCGGAGGGATTGAAAAAAGATATTTATGAAGCTCCGACGATCTCAAAGTTGATCCCTGTGATCAAGCCGATAGGAGATTCTTTGTTCAACTTGGTCCCGGGAAAAATCGATTTGCTAAAAGAATATATTCCGATCCCAGAGAAAAAAACCTCTCCGAAAAAAGAGGAGAACGAGTCGCCATTATGAAATATATAGTACTTGTCGGTGACGGAATGCCTGATCTTCCTTTGAAGGAACTTGACGGCAAAACCCCGCTCGAAGCGGCCGACACTCCGAATATGGATCTCGTAGCATCTTCAGGCACATGCGGTATGGCGGATTTTGTGCCGGAAAACCTTCCTCCTGCTTCGGATGTGGCAAATTTGAGCATCTTCGGCTATGATCCCAACAAATATTATACCGGCCGCGGACCTTTTGAGGCTGCAAGCATGGGGGTTGAACTTAAAGAGGGAGATATTGCTTTCAGGTGCAATCTTGTTACGGTAACAGACTCTTGTATGGACGATTACAGTGCGGGGCATATAACTTCTTCCGAAGCAAAAAAAATAATAGCCGATCTCAATTCCAGCCTTTCAACCGAAAATATTAAATTTTATCCGGGTATCAGTTATCGCCATCTTTGTGTGATAAAAGACGGGCCGAGAAATGTGAAATGCACTCCTCCGCACGATATTAGCGGAAAAAAGATAGATACCTATCTGCCGCAGGGCTCCGGTTCGCAATTGATAAAAGACCTGATGGAAAGCGCCCTGCCGGTACTTGAAAGATCCGCGGTCAACAAAAGAAGGATCTCTTCCGGAAATAAACCGGCCACTTCGATCTGGCTTTGGGGGCAGGGGACAAAACCGAGCATGCCTTCTTATGAACAAAAATATCATTTGAGCGGCTCCGTCATAACGGCCGTGGACCTGATCAAAGGGATCGGGGTCTATGCGGGCCTTGATGTCATAAATGTGCCGGGTGCCACCGGATATCTTGATACAAATTACAAGGGCAAAGCAGAGTTAGCCCTTAAATCTCTAACAGTAAAAGATTTTGTCTTTGTCCATGTGGAATCTCCCGATGAGACCGGGCATAACGGAGACCTTATGGGTAAAATAAAAGCGATAGAAGATTTTGACAAACTGGTCGTGGGGAACATAATTTCCGGCCTGAAAAATATTCCACAGTACAGGCTGCTTGTCACTTCCGATCACGCGACTCCCATATCAATCCGCACACATTCAAGAGGTCTTGTCCCTTTTGCCGCCATGGGGAGCGGAATTAAAAAAGGCCGGATAAAAAAGTTTTCAGAAAAGGATATTTCATCCAGTCCCGTACTTATATCGAAAGGGCATGAACTTATCTCAAAATTCTTCAAAGAGGGGTTTTAATCATGGATACTGTAGCGATAATCGGCATGGGACTGATCGGCGGGTCTTTGGGGATGGCGATAAAGAACAAAGGGATAGCAAAAAAAGTCATCGGCGTAAGCCGCAACGCGGAGCATCTCAAAGAAGCTCTCTCAAAAGAAGCCCTTGACGAATTTACTTTGGATCCGATAGAAGCGTCCCGTGACGCTGACCTGGTATTTATATGCACTCCTATCTCGACGATAGTCCCCATGATAAAAACCATTTTCTCGACCGTAAAAAAAGGATGCATCATAACGGATGTGGCCTCTTCCAAAGCGGATATAGTATTAGAAGCTGAAAAGACTGTCTCTCCGGAAGTTTTTTTTGTGGGGGGGCATCCTATGGCGGGCAGCGAAAGATCGGGTATCAAAGCTGCTACAAAATATCTGCTCGAGGGTACAAACTATATTCTTGCTAAAACGGAAAAAACTTCCGAAGCGGCGCTCAAAAAACTCGGCGATTTTTTGGAAAAATTGGATGTGGAGCTTTCGATCATGTCTCCGGAAAAACATGATCTGGCCGTTGCGGCAATAAGTCATATGCCCTTGGCGGTAGCGGTATCTCTGGTCAATGCTATAGACAGCCTGGACAAGGAAAAAAACGCTTGTCTAAAACTGGCTTCTTCCGGATTTAGGGATACGACAAGGATCGCTTCGGGTAACGTTGAGATGGGAAAAGACATGTTTACTACGAACGGCAAGGCGGTGCTTGAAATGATAGGGGTTTTTAAGAGATCTTTGGAACATCTCGAAGAGCTGATAAAAAAAGGAGATGCCGCAGCGATATCCTCCGAACTGGAAAGAGCAAAAGATCTGAGGGACGGCATCTATGGATCTTAAAATCCTGCCATGTAGCAAGATCACCGGCGCGATCACGGTGCCGGCCGATAAGTCAATATCCCACAGGGCTGTAATGCTCGCGTCTTTGTCGGACGGAGCTTGCAATGTGGACAATCTGCTCGAGTCGGACGATTGCATGCGCACTGTGGAATGTTTCAGGGCCATGGGGACCTTAATAGAAAAAAATGATTCCGGACGTTATCTGGTGCGCGGACGCGGACTAAAAGGCCTGACAGCGCCGAGGGATATTCTATATGTAGGCAATTCCGGCACTTCGATCAGGCTTCTATTGGGAATACTTGCTGGCCAGCATTTTTCCGCCACTATCACCGGCGATGAATCAATAAAGCAGCGTCCCATGAAAAGGGTCGTAGATCCTTTGAGAAAAATGGGCGCGGTCATACGCGGACGCGATAACGGAAATTTTGCTCCCCTTGAGATAAAAGGAGGAGAGCTTAGCGCCATAGATTACGATCTTCCCGTGGCCAGCGCCCAGATCAAATCCTGTCTTATGCTGTCGGCGCTTTTTGCGAAAGGGGCAACCCGGATAACGGAGCCTTCCGCATCCCGCGACCATACCGAAAGAATGTTCGGATATTTCGGGATCCCGTTCTCAAAAGAGGGTAACATCTTATCGATCAGCTCTCCGGGTTCAATAAAGTCCCGCGACCTGAGCATTCCGGGGGATATCTCTTCCGCCTCATTTTTTATCGTCGCGGCTTTGATCGTCCCCGGATCCCTGCTGCTGATAAAAGATGTGGGACTCAATCCGACGCGCACGGGGATATTGGATGTGTTAAAAAAAATGGGAGCGCGGATAGAAATCAAAGATACAAGAGAGCTTTTTGGGGAATTGCGCGGGAACATAATTGTTGAATCTTCAAAGTTGCGCGGAGTTGATATACGCGGGGATATTATACCTAAAATGATAGATGAAATCCCTGTTTTAGCCGTGGCTGCCGCTTACGCTGAGGGGACGACTATTATTTCCGATGCCCAGGAGCTTAAAGTAAAAGAAACCAACAGGATAAAGACCATAGCCGGCGAACTGAAAAAAATGGGAGCTCTGGTTGAAGAAAAAGAGGATGGTTTGATCATCGATGGCGGAGGGGGTCTTATGGGCGCGGTCTGCGAAAGCCACGGCGACCACAGGATCGCCATGTCTCTGGCTGTGGCGGCGCTTGCGGCGGAAGGCGAAACTTCGGTCTTAAACTGCGACTGCATCAGCACTTCTTTCCCCGGATTTTACGGGATATTGAAACACATAACAGAAACAGGCAATTGATCTAATGGCTGACAGAATAAAGATACTTGACGAGGTCCTTGCTTCAAAAATAGCCGCCGGCGAAGTGGTCGAACGCCCCGCGTCTGTCGTAAAAGAGCTTGTAGAAAATTCGATTGATGCAGGAGCTTTTAGGATAGATATCGAGATCCACAACGCAGGCAAGTCCTTTATAAGAGTCGCTGACAACGGTTGCGGCATGAGCCAGGCCGATGCTCTTCTTTCGGTAGAGAGGCATGCAACCTCAAAAATTAAGGACATAGAAGACCTTTTTAATATTTCAACTCTTGGTTTCAGAGGAGAGGCTCTTGCAGCTGTATCTTCAGTTTCAAGATTTGAGCTGCTTACAAATGACGGGGAAAGGGGCACAAAAATATCCCTGGAAGGCGGCAGAATGATTGAAAAAAAAGAATTTGCCAGCCCGCAGGGGACTACTATAGCAGTGAAAGACCTCTTCTTTAATACTCCTGCCCGCCTCAAATATCTGAAAAGCGATCCGACCGAGTCTGGACAGATCGCAGATATTGTCGGGAAGCTGATACTTTCTAACCCGGGGGTGGCTTTTAAGCTTTCTTCGAACGGCAGAGAAATGCTTTCTTCTTCCGGAAGCGGACAGTTGTTTGACGCCGTAGTCGCTGTTTATGGAAGCGCATTTGCAAAGTCTTTGATAGAAGTCTCGGCCAAGGCGGTAAAAGGTTTTATCGGCAAGCCGTCGGACACAAAGATAAACAGAAATTACCAGTTGTTCTTTATAAACGGGCGGTATGTAAAGAATTTTATGCTTTCAAAAGCTTTTGAAGCTTCTTATAGGAATAAAATACCCGGCGACCGGCATCCTGCTGCCGTTTTGTTCATCAGGGTAGATCCAAAAGAAGTCGATGTGAACGTGCATCCGGCAAAAAAAGAGGTAAAGTTCGCCTTTCCCAACCGTGTTGCGCGTCTTGTGGAAGATGCGGCAACTGAAGCGCTTGTGGAAATCTCTGTGCCAAAACTGATTTATTCTCCCGGGACGGATTTTCTCCCGGTTCCGGAGAAAAAATATGTTTCTTATGCGGCCGTAGAACTTCAAATGCCGTGCGAAGATCTGTCCGGTGCGAATCCTTTTGTACAAAAACCGCAGAAAAATCCCGGCAATATATCGTACGGAAGAGAGAGCACCGGCACAAGCCCTGTCGTTGCTGCGGTTATTGAAAATTCCTATATTGTTTGTGTTGACGGTCCGGATCTCGTCCTGATCGACCAGCACGCGGCACATGAACGGGTGCTTTACGAAAAAATAAAAAAGACAGACACTTTCCACGCGGATTCTCAGATCTGTCTGGTGCCCGAAGTGCTTGAGCTGGATAAAAAAGAATTTGCCGCGGTCGAAAGCTGTCTCAAAGAATTTTCGGCGCTTGGTTTTGACCTGGAAGTGTTCGGAAAATATTCGGTGCGGTTGAAAGCGGTGCCTTCCCCTCTTACCTGCATAAACATGAAAGGCCTTGTAAAAGACCTTGCGCTGCAGATGGAGGAGGGGGAGAAAAATTTGCGGACCGAAGATCATTTGGATCGGATCGCAAAGCTTGCCGCGTGTCACGGCGCTGTAAAAGCGGGCGACCGCCTCTCTCCGGAAGAAACAAAGACTCTAGTGCGAGAGCTGTTTAATTCCACAGATTTTTCGACCTGTCCCCACGGCAGGCCCACGGTGGTCAGGATTGAAAACTCCAAGCTTTCCAAACTTTTCGGCAGGTAAAAATGATCAGAGATATTTATACCAATATAGTTTCGACGGCTCTCAGGTTGCTGATGCTGGGAGTTGTTAAGACGCTCAGGATTAAAAAAACGGGTTTTGATAAAGTCGAAGGCAACGCTATCTATGCCGTGTGGCATCAAAGTATTTTCATTTTCGGTCCTGCCAACCCCTTAAAAAAAACACTTATAATAACCGCCGACGGAGTAAAAGGCGATATATTCACAAAAGCTGTCGAACGATATACTGATAAGGTTTTACGAGTACCTTTTTTTGAGGACAATCCGAGAAAAGCTGCGGCCGCAGCCGTGCAGGGCATCAGACTTTTGGATGAAGGCTTTAACCTGGTGGTCACGCTGGACGGGCCAAGGGGCCCGATATTTTCCGTCAAACCCGGAATATTCCATTTTGCGAGGATGTCAAATAAGCGCATCATCCCGATAGTAGTTGCCTGCTCGATGAAAATCACGCTGCCGCTCCGGTGGGACAAATATTTTATCCCGGTGCCTTTCAGCAGGGTTGTGATGCTGGCTTATCCGGACTTTGTAAACGACGGCAATGCCATGTCGCTCAAAAAAACGATGTTTGAGGCGGCACGAAAAGCGGAAGATCTTTTGCGCCGGTAACTACGTCAAATTTGACATATACTGGTTTTTTCTGTATATTCAAAGATTGTTAACCATATAGACGCAATTAGGAGGCTGAAAGTGACCAAAACTCTGGTAATTGTAGAATCTCCGGCCAAGGCAAAGACCCTGGAAAAATTCCTGGGAAGTGATTATTCCGTAAAGGCCAGCTCGGGCCATATAAGAGATTTGCCGACGGGCGCTATGGGTGTGGACCTCGAAAAAGGTTTGTACACGCCCACATATACTATATTGAAAGGTAAAGAAAAGGTCGTTAAAGATTTAAAAGGCTTTGCATCCAAAGCCACTACCGTTCTTCTGGCCCCTGACCCGGACAGGGAAGGGGAAGCTATCGCGTGGCATCTGGCATTTTTGCTGGACGGGAAATACAAAGTCAAAAGGATAGAATTCAACGAAATAACAAAGGGCGCAGTGCAGGAAGCGGTAAAAAATCCGCGCGACATAGATATGCAAAGAGTTGACGCACAGCAAGCCCGCAGGATACTTGACCGCATCGTCGGTTACAAAATATCGCCGTTACTTTGGAAAAAGGTACGAAAAGGGCTTTCCGCAGGCAGGGTGCAGTCCGTGGCGGTAAGGCTGATCTGTGAAAGAGAAAGCCTTGTCCAGAGATTTGTTCCAAAAGAATTTTGGAAAATAACGGCTCTGCTTTCCAAAAAAGACAAAAAGCAGCCTTTCGAGGCGCTGGTACTTTCAAAAGCCGGGAAACAACTCGAAATAAATGATGAGTCATCATCCTCGGCTATCTTAAAAGATCTGGAAGGGGCGTCTTTTGAAGTAAAAGAGGTCCGCCGCAAAGAGCAGAAAAGAAATCCTTATCCTCCTTTTATTACCAGTACGCTCCAACAGGATGCTTCCAGAAAGCTCGGGTATCAGGCAAAAAGGACGATGAGCATAGCCCAAAAGCTTTACGAAGGCGTGGAAGTGTCCGGCGAGGGCTATGTAGGCCTTATAACCTATATGAGGACCGATTCGGTCAGGATAGCGGATACTGCGATCGAGGAAGTAAGAAAGTTCATAGGCGAAAAAATATCGGCCAAGCATCTTCCTAAAACGCCAAATCTATACAAGACAAAAAAAGGCGCTCAAGATGCCCACGAAGCGATCCGGCCGACATCAGTATTCAGGACACCCGAGCAGGTAAAGAACGATCTCACTCCGGAACAGTACAAGCTGTACGATCTGATCTGGAAAAGGTTTGTCGCGTCACAAATGAATCCGGCGGTCTTTGATATGACTTCCGTAGATATTGCGGCAGGAGATTATATTTTCAGGGCTTCGGGCAGTGTTGTTAAATTTGACGGATTCCTTTCCCTTTACGAAGAGAGCAAAGACGAAAGCGACGAAAAATCTTCTACATTGCCGGAACTTTCGGAAAAAGAGCCGCTCATTTTGGAAAAAATTGCTCCTTCGCAGCATTTTACCCAGCCGCCTGCCCGCTACAACGAAGCGTCTCTCGTAAAAGAACTTGAAGAAAGAGGAATAGGCAGGCCCAGCACTTATGCCCCGATAATAAGTACTATTGTGGACAGAGGGTATGTAATTAAGGATGGCCGGACGCTAAAACCTACGGAGCTCGGTATCATCACGAACGGACTTTTGGTAAAGCATTTTCCGACCGTGCTTGATGTGGAATTTACCGCGCGCATGGAAGAAGAGCTGGACGATATCGAAGACGGGAAAATTGTTTGGACAAAAGTACTTGAAGAATTTTACGGCCCTTTTAAAACTTCTATGGATAAAGCCGGCGTTGAGATGAAAAAGGTCAAGATGGAAGAAAAGACCGACGAAATATGCGAAAAATGCGGCAGTCCAATGGTCGTGCGCCAGAGCAGGTTCGGGGCTTTTCTTGCCTGTACGGGTTTTCCTAAATGCAAGAATACCAAAGACCTCCCAAGAAAAGGCGAAGAGATATCCGAAGTAAAGGAACCCTGCGAAAAATGCGGCAGTCCCATGGAAGTCAAAAGAAGCCGTTTCGGGGTATTTCTTGCCTGCAGCGCATATCCAAAATGCAAAAATACAAAATCGATACTCAAAAAGATCGGCATGAAATGCCCCGAAGCCGGGTGCGGCGGCGATATTGTCGAAAAAAGGTCAAAAAAAGGGCGGGTGTTCTTTTCTTGCAGCAACTGGCCGACCTGCAAATTCTCTTCCTGGCAAAGGCCATTGCCTGAGACCTGTCCGACCTGCGGGGCATATCTCACGGAAAAGTATTCAAAGGCCGGCATCTCCAAAGAATGTTCCAAAAAATGCGGCTATAAAGCCTAAAGGGACGTCCTTCACATGAAAGTCATATCAGATCCGCGCAAGATGCATTCTTTTTCAATATCAGCCGCGCAAAAAGGCCTGAAAATAGCTTTTGTCCCTACGATGGGAGCATTGCATGAAGGACATCTTGCACTTATAAGAGCCGCGAAAAAAAAGTTGGACGTTGTTGTTGTCAGCATATTTGTGAACCCCATACAATTTGGCCCGAAGGAAGATCTTAAGAAATATCCCAGGAACATCAAAAAGGACATATCTTTGTTGAAAAAAGAGCATGTCGACGTTTTATTTTATCCCACTGCAAAAAATATGTTCCCTGAAGGTTATTCTTCGTTTGTTGAGGTCAAAGGATTGGATAAAAATCTCTGCGGCGCGTCCCGGCCGGGGCATTTTAGGGGAGTTGCGACCATTGTTGCAAAACTTTTTAATATTGTCCGACCAAAGGTCGCTTTTTTCGGCGCAAAAGATTATCAACAGCAGGCAATTATACGAAAAATGGTAAAAGATCTTAATATGAGCGTAGAGATCGTGACAGTAAAGACCGTTCGGGAAAATGACGGACTTGCGAGAAGCTCAAGGAACGCTTATCTGTCAAAAGAAGAACGGAAACAAGCTCCTGTTTTATATAAGACGTTGTTATTGGCCGCACATATGATAAAGACCGGCGAGAAGAATGCTGCAAAAGTGGCCGCTGCGGCAAAAAAGAGCATTGTCCAAGACACTGAGTTTAAAATTGATTATGTTTCTGTAGTAAATCCGCAGACTTTGGAATATCAGAAAACAATAAAACGACCTGTTCTAATAGCAGTTGCCGCGCATTTGGGGAAGACAAGGTTGATAGATAATATTTTGATCTAACTCTTTATCGGTAAGGCCTAAATATCGGGAATCTTGCTCTCATTGCTTCATAGTTGGAAGTATCATATTGTGCCCGTAGCGCTTTTTCCGAGTCTGTCCGCTCCGTAAAAAATGTCGAGTAATCGACGGATATAGGGGGAAGAAGGACAGTACCGTGGCTGTCACCATCCATTTCAGGGAAAAGCGCTTTCATTAGCCATCTATTATTTGCGGAATCCACTTCCAGATATGCTCCGTTCAGTATACTTACAGTATCTGGTCTCCATCCGTTGGGGGCTACCACGTCAAAGGTCCCAAGGATATCTCCGGGTTTTCTTATAGCGTGGCATGAATACGGCTCAAGCGGAAAGAGATGGTCATAGTCCGGTCCTACATAAGTTGTATCCGGTAATTTTCTAAAAACATGTACTTTGAACCGGTCGACAAGCAAAGTGTGGGACATTGAAGCGGTAAGGCCGATGCCGACTCTTTCTTTTCCGGGACACAGAGCTGCGGATTGTTTTATAACGACCGATCTAAGGGCCGTTTCGCCAGATGATTTAAGAAAGCCAAATAAAGAAGTTTTCATTAGTTTTTCCTGGGATATCTAAACATGTATCGTCTAATAATAATGTCAATTTCATCTTTTTACGGCAACTGTCGAAAAATCCTACACCCCCACACCAAACAAAAACGGGATTTGTTCATAAACAATGCATGTTATCCGTTGATGAACGCAAAATTGTAGAGGCGGGTTTCAAACCCGCCTCTACAATAAAACATTGTTACCGTTTTGGTTTGGCGGAATAATTGCTGTAAGTCGGTTTGTGGGATCAGAAAGCAAAGATATTGGCAAAAAAGGCGAAACCGCAGCTGCAAAGTATCTGGAAAAACTCGGCTGGAAGATATTGGAACAAAATTACAGGACAAGCCGCGGTGAAATTGACCTCATTGCCCAGGACCGCGATCTGCTTGTTTTTGTCGAAGTAAAAAGCTATTCCTGCCGGAGCTTTTACCTGCCGTCATTTTCGATAGACAAGAATAAGCGTCAATGCATTATAAAAGCCGCCAAAGTATATTTATTCAGTAAAAAGGTCCGCGATGTAAACTGTCGTTTCGATGTGGTCACCATATATAAGGATTCTCATGGGAATGAAAAAATTGAACATTACAAGAACGCGTTTGATATTGGCAGGGGGTAAAACAAGTGTTCGTCAGGATAAAAAGCGCTGCTTTTATCGGGCTCCATTGTTATCCGGTGGACGTGGAAATCAACTTGAGCCGAGGCCTTCCCGGACAGTCAATAGTAGGGCTTCCGGATGCGGCTGTAAAAGAAAGCCGCGACAGAGTCAAATCAGCGGTCGGCAACAGCGGGTTTGAATTTCCTCCAGGTTACTGCACGGTAAATCTGGCGCCGGCGGACACCAGGAAAGAAGGCTCAATGTACGATCTTGCGATAGCACTGGGTATTTTGGCGGTATCCGGGCAACTATCCCAAAACTGCCTGGAAAACACGGCGGCCATCGGAGAGCTTTCTTTGGACGGCAATTTGCGTTCTGTGAACGGCGTGCTTCCGATGTGCCTTGAACTTTCTCTGCGGGGTGTTTCAAAAGTTCTTGTGCCTGAAGAAAACGCGGTAGAAGCCTCTGCTGTGGCAGGCCTGGATGTAATCCCCGTGCCGGACTTGAAAAAAGCCGTCCAATATTTAAATGGCGAAGAAAAGATTTCTCCCTGCAAGACCGATCTTGAACAGGTTTTTTCTCAGGATGACTATTCGGACGGTGATTTTTCCGAAGTGAAAGGGCAGTTCCAGGCAAAACGGGCGCTTGAGATCGCCGCAGCCGGCGGACACAATGTTCTGATGATAGGGCCTCCCGGTAGCGGCAAGACAATGCTTGCCAAGAGGCTGCCATCGATAATGCCCGATCTTATCCTGTCGGAAGCTCTCGAAATAACCAAGATCTACAGCGTAGCAGGCCTTTTGGACAGAAGAAAATCTATTGTAAAAAAGCGACCCTTCAGATCTCCGCACCATACAACTTCTGATATCGGCATAATAGGTGGCGGCAGGATACCAAGTCCCGGAGAAGTGACGCTGGCGCATCTCGGACTTCTTTTTCTTGATGAATTCCCTGAATTTGACAGGGGCGTTTTGGAAGTGTTGCGCCAGCCGCTGGAAGACGGACGGGTCACTATTTCAAGGGCTTCCGCTTCGCTCACGTATCCGGCACAATTCATGCTTATTGCCGCGATGAACCCATGTCCGTGCGGAAATTACGGAGAGCAAAGCCTT
>Ga0265297_10003585_pt1 | contig 27669 bp, 27 predicted proteins | sample Munlanlwell13791_FD_192502 | JGI IMG/M metagenome (GOLD analysis project Ga0265297, IMG submission 192502) | Leachate microbial communities from a municipal landfill in Southern Ontario, Canada - Leachate well 137-91 | ecosystem: Engineered > Solid waste > Landfill > Unclassified | place...
GATTAATGTTGTAAAGTCTTTTTCCCCCATTTGATCGAATTGTTTCAACTTTTCCCGAATCACCCCATCGTCTGAGAGTTCCGTCAGCAACTTTAATATATTTTTTGACTTCTTTACCTGAAACAAATTTTGCATCGTCCATAAACCTATATTTTTCAAATCTATATTTTTCGTTTATAATTTATATATTACTTATTTCTTTAAGTAATTTAATTTTTAACTTTTGTTAAAAATTAAAATTAAAAAATATGTTAAAATATTAATGAACACAAAATAAATTAGTCAGCAGTTACTAGCCTTTAGGTTATATGTCTTTTCATTTCAAATTTCAATTTTAAAAAAAAAATTGAAATTTAAATAATATACATTATATAGTATTTATATAGCTATAAAGTTAAAACAAAATGAATGCCGAAAATATGTTGTTTAATACTATGCATTCTATTAGCACGATGATGCAATTTGAATTACTTAATAACTTAAAATCAAATGGTTTTATGAAGTCAATTAATGAATATAGAACTAAATATGAAATATTAAATGCATTGATTCCAATAATTATGTATTTGATAGTAACAGTTTTTTTTATGCAACTTCCATCAATGTTTACAAGTTTAAAAAATTATTTTTGTTCAATTCTTGATAAGTTGAGAATATTATTTATGTTTATTTATCGTAAAATTAAAAAAGAAAGAAAAGTTTACGAAAAAAATGTTGAGATCGGATATTTGACACCAACTAAAACTAAAAATCATTTATTCCGTGCTGTTCATTGGTATATAACAAAACATGATAACGAATCTAATCTTTTAAAAGAAACACCTTTAACTTTCTCTTGCGAAGATAAAATTGACGAAGAAAATATTAATATTAAAAATGGAACATTCAAAATTAATAAAACTATCGCATTTAACAATTGGAAAACAATTATTTTTAAAGATCACAAAATATCTTATAAATTTAGTTCATCTCTAGTAACTCTTTACAATACAAGTGACTCTGAAAAAGGACAACAACGTGATAATTTTCAGATATTCTTAAGAACTTTAATCGATGATTATATTTCAACAGATATTCTTGACGAATTTTGCCAATTCTGTGTTAATGAATATGTTAAAAGTTTAACTTCAAATACATGGGAACAAAAAATTTTTACTAATAAAGGTGATAAATGGGAATCTCAACTTTCAGGAAATCAACGTAGATTCGAAACTATTATTCTAAAAGACTCTTTACGTGAAAAAATAATTAATGATATCCGCTTATTCCTTCGTAGTGAAAATTGGTATAAATCTCGTGGTATCCCTTATTCTCGTGGTTATCTTTTTTATGGAACACCTGGAACTGGTAAATCATCAATGATCAGAGCAATCTCTAATGAATGCAAAAAGACATATCCATTTCCTAGTACTGAGTAATATCGAAAATGATAAACAATTAATTGATCTTCTAAAAGAAATTAAATTTACCGAAACAATTTTAGTTATTGAAGATATTGATTGTATTTCAGATATTACTAAAGATCGAAATATGATAGACAAAAATAAAGAAAAAATTGATGAAACAAAAGATATAAACAAACAAAGTAATATTGTTGTTGTTGTTAATTCCGATCAACATGCTAAAGAAAAACATACAAATCTAACTTTATCTGGATTATTAAATGCGATTGATGGAGTTTTTAATCATGATGGAAGAATTTTAATTATGACAACAAATCATCCAGAAGTTCTTGATGATGCATTGGTTAGACCCGGACGCGTTGACATGAAAATTCTTTTCGATAATTGTGATAAACAACAAATTAAAGAATTATATGAAATATATTTCGAACAGAAATGTCCAAATGGCGCAATAGATCAAATATCAGATGGAAAATATTCGCCTGCTTATATATCTTCTATATTTTTAGGCCATCGTGATAATCCTGAAAATTCACTAAAAAATTTTCTAGATGAAAAATAAACTTACTATTTAAAAATTATTGACACATAATACTTAAATTATGTGTTAACAATATTATTGTATAATTAATTATTCATCGGTCTCCTCCTCAGGTATCGCCGGTGGATTGATCGTAAACTCAAACGAAGATGACAACCAAATAACTCTTCCATCATCTCTAAAATGCTTAAATAACTCTTCTTGCACATCAGCTCTTTTTTCATGTGTTTCCACCATTTCAGATTCCAACCGTGAAAGCGTACATTTGATTGTTCTAGGATAATCATCAAAATTAAGAGTAAGAATTGATGAACAACTTCCATCATCATTATATCCAATATCACTCGAACTAAATGAGTTTTGTCCTTCATTTTTCCCTTCATCTGATGTGGATCTTTCAATGTGAACAGTAATTTCCTCTCTCTTCTCAACATTCACACGTATCAAAATCCTAAATTTCACAATTCTGTAATAAGGATATTCAGATACCTCTTCGCTTGTTCCTACATTGAATTTGTGCAGTTCATTATGCGCTACAACTTTCCTCGATGCGTACTCTTTGTGAATAATATATTTCTCAATCATTCCAGGAGGCATGTAATTTCCATTACAATAAATAGAATAATGAGATATCGCATTCCCCTCGGGTGTTGAAACTACTTGTTCAAGTGTAGCATCAAAAACATACACAGAATAAGAATTCGTATCATCTTCATACACTGTTCTCATCTCAATATGTGGCTTTGTCTCTTCAAGTTTGATACGAATAAGTCCTTTCGCTTGTGTTGTCAGTAGACCCATTATTGTTTCAACTTTATATATTAAATAGATTACTCAATATATTTCATTTTTCAATTTTTTTCCTATAATAAAGATAAACAATTAAAAAAACATGATGGCGATAATCTCGAAAATAAATGTTTTTTATAATCATCTAAAAATGGACTTTTACATGAATTGACTTCTATTCCATATAAATAACCATTCAAAAATTGTTTCCATCGTTTACATATTCCTCCATTAACATATATATCTTTATAAACTTGATTATCAAATTTCATTTTTCCTTCATGCTGATTTCGCGGTATCGACAAAAAAGAAAATGGTATATTATATTTTTCAATATTTTCATCAAAAAGTATCATTATTTTAATACATTCAAAAAAATCAATAATGTCTTGTAAATCATGTACATTAATATTTGTAAAAAAACTTCTATATTCCTCTTCATTTCCTCTATATCCATTAATAATTAACCATTTGACTATGTTTTTGCACCTATTTCTGAAACTTCTGGTAATTATTTCTCTATCAATATTTATTTTGTATTTTTTTAACACTATAAAAATGGACACAGCATCAAACCTTAATGCATAATAAAACAAACTATAAAAATATATATAATAATCATTCTTTAATGATAAAGTTAAAATTTTACAAACAAATTTATTACATTTTTGTCTTTCTAAAATATCACTGGTAATTGTATGATTCATCTTTTGTATTACATAATCAAGTATATTATCTGTAGGATAAATATTGTTGTCATTTAACCATAATGAAAAATTTAATTTTTCTTCTAACCAATCAAAAACTTTATCATTTCCACTGTCAATTGCATTATAAATTATTTTTTCGTCCCAATGAACATTTTTTTCTAATAACCATTCCATTACTTTAAAATTACCATTTGTAATTGCATATTTAAAACATTTTTCTTTATCATATGGATATTTTATTTCTTCTAACCAATCTAAATTATCTGTATTGTCAATTTTATATATTATTTCTAATATTTCATTATTCAAATAACATTGCTCTTTATTCATTTTTTTTACTGTTTCAAAATCTCCTTTTTTGGCAAAATAATTACAAACATTAGAGTCAAATTTATAATTATTGTTTATCAACCAACCAATATTTCCTGTATTTCCTGATTTATCTATATCTATAAAATCTTTTAACATTTTTGAATTAAATTCACTTCCATTTTTTATTAACCATTCTATATTATCTACATTCTCATTTAAAATTGCTATTTTTAAATGCCTTGTTGATATTAATTTATAACCAACACTTTGTATCTTATTTATTGTATTGTACCTTGCTTTATAAAATATATCCATATAAAATATTGTGATGAATATTTTTATGGCTTTTTAACGATAATTACAAAAATAATTATCGTTAAAGATAATTTAAACAATTTGCAAAAATATCAAATCCAATTTTATTAACAAATTTCGAACTTTCTCCTCCATATAAAAATCCTAATATAAATAACACTTTTCTTAATCCAAATTTTTTATATATAATTTTTATAAAATATATGATTTTACTTTTTCTTAATCCAAATTTTTTTCCTTCAATTATTTTTCTAAAATATTCTCTATCTACTAAAAAATATATTAATGTTTCCTTAAATCTATGATAATGTCGTTTTTCTATGTTATATAATGCTCTAAATGCAACATCATATAATTCATCACTTATATTTCTTTTCGATTCTATCCAAACAATAACTTCTTTTTTTGAACATGTACATGCTTTAATAAATAAGTCATCATCAATTGTATATCCTTGTTCTAATAACCAATTTGCAATTTCTAAATGGCCATATAAACAACTTTCTTTAAATCCATCATCATTTTTAATACCTAAATCAAACAATAATTTTACAATATCTAAATGTCCTCTTCTACAACATTCAGTAAAACCAAGATTCCATTTATGATAAAGATTATTCCTAAAATCTAAATTATAATCTGCATTAAACTCATATTGAATTAATAAACTAACAATTTCAATATTTCCAACACTACAACTTTCAATTATTGCTCTATTTTTATCAAAATGAATATCTAATCCACAATATACTAAAAATTTAAATAACTCAAAATTATTACTAATAATAGCATTAATTAATCCTTGATTTATTTCAACATAATTATGATGTAAATTACTAATAAATATAATAATATCTAAACTACACATACAACATGAAATAAACAGGTCGTTCCAATTAAATGTAAATTTGTCAACATCTTCAACAAATAATTTTGCAAATTCTAATAAATTTTTTTCACAAGATAATCTAAATGCTTCTTCTTTTGTTTTTAAACTTATATTTTTAATTGAAATTATCCACTTCACAATTTCAATTTTATTATCATATATTGCTCGTATTAACAACTTTTCATAAAAATTTATAGTTTCTTCGATACTATGTGATAAAATATTATGTATAAATAGAATAAAATCAAAATTATTTAGTGAATACAAAAATCCATTGCAAATTATATTAAATGGTATTTCAATTCTTTGTAAAAAATTACTAACTAATTCTACATTTCCATAATTACATAACTTAAAAAATATTATTTTTATTAATTCATTTTCTCCGCTCTTTAAATACTTATAACCAATGTCAACAAATCCATTTAAAAACAATATTGCAACTCCATTTTCTAAAAATACTTTTTTTTCTTGATCCTTAATGTATGTTTCATAAAACCAATCAATTAGTTTTTCATAACCTTTTTTACATAACAACTCAAATAACTCATATTTATCAATATAATCATAATATATTGTTTTACTATGATCTATTTCAAATATTACATTTTTTTCTTGACAAACTTGGTTAAAATAACTTATCAAAATTAAATTATCATTATGTGATGAAGATTCTCCTAAATTTTCACTATCACTGTCATATAACATTTCTCATATATATTAATATAAGAAATATCAATATATTTTAAATATCAATTTTTTTATAATAAAATAAAGTAAAGTAAATAAAAAATAAAAAGATCCAACTAAATACAACATTTTATGAGAGAAAAAAATATCTTCATTTTGAATATTTGTCAAATATGAAAAAATTGGAATAAGCAAATTTATTATAGATAATAAAATTAAATACTTTGGCCTAATACCTAATAAATAAAATAATATTATTGGTATAATAACTATCCATGAACATATTATACCAGATGTAAATGCATCTAATGAATTATAATTATCGAATGATTTTTTCATAATATCAGGTGCATTATGTATTTTATGAACTATTGGATTTAACCAAAATTCAATCATATCTGAAAAACCTATCGAACTAATATATAAAATATATTCATTAAACATTATTATATTTGGATAATATTAAAAAAATTGAAAAAAAAAAATAAAAGTAATATAGTATTAAAAAATTATAAATTAAATGGAAGCTACTTATGATGAAACATATGTTAATTATCTAATTGATAAAGATATATTAGATTTAAATTATATTGATTTTACAGAATTATATAACATATCAGATTTGAAACTAAATAAGATTTGGAACTATCAACTTCCAACAATAACTACATATTATAAAAAGAAACTTGAAATTTTTACGATTGATGGATTTATTTCAAGTTTTAACAAATTATTTCCAATTTTTTCTGAAAATTTTAATTTTGACAATATTATAATTGCTGGAGGTTCAATTTCAAATATACTTACACAAAATTTTATTATTAAAGATATTGATATTTTTATATATGGATTAACAAAAGAACAAGCTAAAGAAAAATTATTATATATTATTGACATACTTAAACCAACCAAAATTATAATCAAAGATAATTATATTGATATATATGTTGAAAATATAAAATATGAATTGGTATCTATCCAAATCATTTTGAAATTATACAAAAGTATTAATGAAATTCTTTATACATTCGATCTTGGAAGTTCAGCAGTTGGTTTTGATGGAAAAAGATTATATTTTACTTCCATGAGTAAATTTACATATGAAACTATGTGTAATATTGTTTCTGAAAATCATATAAGTTTATCATATGAATTTAGATTGTTAAAATATTTACGTAATGGTTTTAATATTATTTTACCAAAATTAGATAAATCAAAAATTAAGGGATATAGATTTAAATTACCATATTTGCCTGAAATTATCCAGGATAAATCAAATGAAAATTTGTTATCAATAAGTAAATATGATATAAATGAAGTTTTTTACACAAATAAATATAAATCTTTTTATGAAGATAATGCCGAATATATAAATAATATGTCAAAATCATTTACAAACATAAAACATATAATTAATAATCGCCATCCAATAATATATATAGAAAATATAGAAAAAGATATACCAATTGTTAATAAATTAAAAACATTTTTAGATGAGCAAGACAAAGAAAAAATAAAAGAATTATTATTAAATTATACAGGTTTAACTGAAAAAAACATTAATGATATTTATATCAAACACCAAAGATTAATTCCAATTTCATTTAATATGCTTATTAAAAATTATAATCTTTACTCTAAATATTTCGATAAAGAATATTTACTCGATGTTTTTAGTAATGCAAAATTATTAACCAATAATAATGAGAAATTTAAAGAACAAATGAAAAATATTTGTGAAAAACAAACTTTATTAACTTCTGAAAAAGTTAAAGAATTTATTGAAAACAATCCAATAATAATAATTAATTGGATATCTCATACAGAAAATGAAAAAATTTTTAAACCATTTAATCCAGTAAATAATCCAAATGAATGGTATGGTAATTATAAACTCAATTAAAACAAAAATAAAATAATTTATTTTTGTTTTAATTGCAGCACATTTCTTAGACTAATGTGCCACCCCCTCACTGACTAGACAAAATGACCCACACTGGATAAAATGACCCAAGATAAAATGACCCAAGATAAAATGACCCAAGATAAACTGACCCAAGATAAACTGACCCAAGATAAACTGACCCATACTGGATAAAATGACCCCGTAGACAACTTTCCCAAAAGTCATCAAACTGACTTGACAACACACTCACTTTGGTGGTGGAAAAAGAGCATTGAGTAGTGCAATCTTCATGGACCGCGGAATATTGCATACTCCATGCATGTCCGTCAACATTCCACAGACTGGAGAACTATTGTGAAGTCCTGCAATCACATCACGGAGTTCTCCAATACCTCTTGTGAGTGAAGAAACCATCTCTTGATATCTCAGAATGATCTCAGGAATCTTCGAAAGATCATCATCGTCAGTTGATCCTTCAAGATCATGACCATCCTCTCTGATCGGAACAGTTGAATTCCCAGAAATTTTCGTGATCCTTGGAGAAATTTTCACTTTCCTGACAGAAGCAGCAGATTCGACAGGTGCAGCAGGTTTCACAGGTGCAGCCGATTCAACAGGAGCAGCCGATTCAACAGGAGCAGCCGGTTTCACAGGTGCAGCCGATTCAACAGAATCAGCCTGTTTCACAGGAGCAGCAGATTCGACAGAAGCAGCCGGTTTCACAGGAGCAGCAGATTCGACAGAATCAGCCTGTTTCACAGGAGCAGCAGATTCGACAGAAGCAGCCGGTTTCACAGGTGCAGCCGAATCGGCAGAACTGATGACAATTGCAGGAACATCCGCCACTGGATTTTCTGGAGATTTCTTTTCCACCGTCTCAGTCCCAGCGATCGATGCGTAAGAACCATGGCTTGGAACATCAGTCTTGGAAACAGCAACCGAACCAGAACCAACGATTGTAGGTCCTTTGATTTTCGGTCTCTCCTGGACATGCTTACGTGGTTTCGTCTCTTCGTTATGGAACGAAGAAAATCCTCGTCTGCGTTCGAAATTCTCACGAACACGTACTGGATAGTCGATTCCGATACTTCCGATCAGTTCTTCACAACTGAATGGAATTTCCCTATCCTCTAAACCGAACTCAGTTGCATTCTTGTAAAACGGACGGAACGTTTCGAACAGATGATCTGTGCTGATCCAAATTTTTTTTTCATCCCAGAAAGACTCGAGTGCTTCCGGATAATAGATGGCCTCCAACAACACACACAAGTCATTGAAATCAACATGGTTGAGTTCGCTTTTCTCCGTTTTCGTGAAGAACGTAACTGCTCTCAGAAGCTGCCACAGTAGAGCATCATTCCATTTGAACTGATCGTCGCCTTCCTCCAGGAAGCAATCGATGTCCATCAGTTCAGAGAGCAACAAGTCGTTGAACTCTAGACGTTTGGTGTCACGAGCGACACCGCCAGAATATACCTGCGTACCATCGTCACGTTGCTCGACGAACAAACAAACATATCTGTTCGGCAACGGAAAGTCTCCATCGATCCCAGACAAAAGATAGGTGAAAACAATCGTACGCCAATATGCCATTCTGTGAAAGCCTTTTCCGAACACTTTTTCCTGTCTCTTGAATGTCATGAGCAAGAAAAACGCAAAAATATGCGCCAGATTAGCGTATCTTGCCGGAACATTGAAAATCAATGAACCATCGGCTGTCACAGAGTTCGCTCTAGAAACAACCAACTGGTAAAGAAATTCGGTAGCTTTCGGATTGTCTTCCATTAGATGTTCTAGTTCTTCAGAAGTGAACTTATAAGCAGAACTATCACAATCAGTAGAAGACGCCTCCATATACGTTATACGATGTGTTTCAATAATATTAATAATAAAGGATACTCTAAATATTTCCTTTTTTCAATTTTTTTTATTGAATTTTGAAATTCAATAATTATCATCATGTAAACTATTACAATATAATAAAATATTTAATGGATGTTGTGGATTTATATCACAAATAAAATTATTATCAACACATGTAGTTTGTTTATATGACCTTAAACACCAACTTATTCCATCCATATAAGTTTTTGCATCATCAAAATTTATATCATTACAATCAACTTTATTAAAAAAATTCATATTCGATATTAAAAAATTCAAAAATAATATAAAATTTTTAATAATAATTTTAGAATCCTTGAAAATAGAAAGATTTAACACAGAAAATTGCTTATAAGTTTCTATCAATGATTTTTCATTAACTAACTTTAATTTAGGAATATAATCATTACCCATCATAATTGATATTAAACAAAAATCATCACGTAAATTATTATTATTCATAAATATATTTTCTAAAGATTTGATTAATTTTTTTATCGAAATGATTTTTCTAAATGGTTTAAGATTAAAAATATAAATCTTCTTTTCATGCATTATTGATAATAAAATTGTATCTGCATCATTACTAACAATACAAAATGATTTATAGTCAGAATTATTAATAAATTTAGCAATTTTCAGTTCTGATTCATCTTTATTTCCGAAAAGAGTTAATGCAGATGAACCAATAATTTTTGGTATTTTTTTAGAGAATTTAATAAAAGTTTTTTTTATGTTTTCCATCAATAACAAATTGGTAGAAAAATCCATCGGATTAACAAATTGTGTATCAATTTCCTTTTTTAACATATTATTCATTCTTTTTTTTCTTGTTTTTTCTTTTGCTTTAGGAGGAATTCCATCTAAAACAATAATAACATGATTTACTTCCATTTTTTCAATCATAAAATAAATATGCATTTTTATATTTCTGATTAATTTTTTTAAGGTTATTAATCCTCCACTATGATAATAGAGTAAAAAATTTAAATCAATTAATAAACAATCAATTTTAACTGTTTGTTTAATACATGAAGGATTATTGTTATATATCCAAGTAAGAAATCCTTTGATTCCCATTTAATTATAAAATTCTTAAAATAATATACCTTTTCAATATATTTTTCATTTTTTTATAGATATAATATTATAATGGAAATAATAGAAAAACCAATTAATATATTTTTTGATATTGATGAAACATTAGGTTCTTTTTATATGTTATATTTATTATATGGAAAATTTATTGTTTATTCAAATTTTAATAAATTATCATGTGTTAATGATATTTCAAGTGATATTTTTAGTGAAATGATGTTTAGTAATATTATTCGTCCAAGTATTAATACAGTTTTCGAAAAAATAATAAAAAAAAAAAAAAAAAGAAGAATTATTGTTGGACTTTACACAATGAATGAAAGACATTTACACATTAAAGAAAATTTTGATCATTATAGAGAAAGAGAAGTACAATCTGATTGGGTAAAAGTTTTTAAAGATAGTTTAAATAAATTCATTAAAAAAAAATATGGCATATTTAATTTTGTCGACATCGATATCAGCGAAGATGAAGATTATATACAAAAAAGAATTGAAACGGAATATTCAATGAGAGAAATCGAACCAGTTCCAATTAAAAAACATGCTAAAATAATAGTTGAACGATTATTTCAAAAATCACCAACAATATTATTTATCGATGATATTCCAGATATTTTAGATAAAGGAGATGAAGAATTTATCTCTACTGTTTACATAAAACCTTATATTTGCTCTGGTAATATTGCAAATATGAAAAATGATTTTGATACAAAAAAAATAATTAATAATTTTAAAGATACAATTAAATATTTAGGTATTGTATATGATACAATAATTAATTTTATCGATAAAGCAACTGAAGAAATCGAAAGAAAATTAGATTCTGAATGTCTTGAAAGAGGTGTTGAAAAATGTACAGATGATAAAACATTAGTAATCAGAGTAAATGAATTTTTTTCACATTAAAAAAATTGAAAAAAAAAATATATGGAATCCTCACAATTCAATGTATTTATGCTATGGATATTGAAAAACTGTTTGAAACTTTGCCTATTTATAAGTTTAATGATCTAAAATTCGTTGATCTTAAATGGTGTGATCATAATACACATGTATATGTTGGCTTATTTTTGAATCCAAAATATTGGAGTGAAATTGTTGATGTAGTTAATGTTTCAAAAGGAGAATACAAACAATATGAAAAAAAAACGTTTAATATTGATGATGTTGATGAAATCTATTGGTATAATGTTGGATGGTTTTCTATGTCAGGATATTGTGAAAAACAACATCCATCTATTCTATTTGGAAGATTTAATGAAAAGAAAGATAATAAATTCTTTTTAGCAGTTACATATGTTATGGATATGTTTCCTGATGATACGTGGCATACTGGTTTTAGAATCAAAGTTTATGTTAGTGATGAAAAAGCTAATTTGATTACTTTAGGGAATAAACTTGGATATTTCAGAGATATTAAACCAGGAGATTATGACGTTAATGTGACAAAAAATATGCGTGGTGTTGTTTTTGGATAAATTTTTTACTTAATATTACAAAAATATTAAGTAATCAAATTTCTTTCGTTATTTCTCTACAAACTGGACAAGTATTTTGTTCTTCTGTTAACCATCTTTTTATACAATCTATATGAAAATAATGTTTACAATGTAAAATAATTATATCATCATTTTCATTAAATTTTTCAAAACATATTGGACATTCTGTTTCTACACATCTTATTATTCCACTAAATTTTACTTTTCGTAATTTGTTAAATGTTTTTAAATTTACAACTTTTCGTTTATTATTTTCATAATTGTCATCTTCAAATAAATTTTCAATATCTTCATCAACAAAATTACTAAAGGATGTAAATATGTTTCCAAAAATTGATGGATGATGCTTTCTTTGTAAATTATTTATAAAATTATAAATTGAATTTTTTATAAAATTATCTTCCTCACTCATTATATTATAAAAATATTTATTTTTTAAATCCGTAAATTGCTTTTGCTAATTGTTCATTTTTTGTAGGCATTAAGTTTCCACATTTTTTTATTAATTTTTTTGTTGCTTTGTCTTGTGCATTCACAATATTTCGTTCAAATTCTGTAAAATCTAATCCTGTAATTATCTTAAATTTATCAGTTTCTATAATATCTTTAATTGCCCATAAATATCCAGCACCATAATTCGCATGTAAAACTGCTATAATTGGTTCATTATCTTGTTCTGACGCTATTGCCCATCTCGATGCCTGTCGTGTTAAAATTTTAATTTTTTCATCAATTAAACATTCTTTTTTTAAAAATAAAATTAAAATAATTATGATGATAAATAATATTATCATTATAATATTTACATAAAAATAAATTTAATTTATTAAATTTATTGTAATTTAATAAATAATTCGTTTTACAAGTAGTAAAATACTTATGATAAATAAAAAAATTCCTATAATATTTAATACATATTTTTTAATTTCATTTTTCATTTTCCCAAATCGCTTATTAATTATTTTTTTTTCACCATCATGCTTTTCCAAATCAACATATTGTTTTAAATAATTAAAATTGAAATCTATGTTTTCTTTCAAATATAAATTTAGTAATAAATTAAATGCTGGATCAGATGAAATATTCATTAATGCATTTACATATGAAATAACTTTAAATGCATTTATAATAATATCAATATCACTTCCTAATCTTAAAATATATGAACAATTCTGTTTTTCAAATTTACTAAAATCAATTCGTGAATTTTCATCAATACATGAATAAAAAAATTCTTTATCTAAAACTTCCAAATTTGTATGCATTGAAAGATCATGAATAATTCGTATATCCTTCAATGATGGTCTAATCAGTAAATAATAATTTCGAATTGATGAATAATCCAAAAATATTTTGACACATTTTGTTTCCTTATTTAATTCAAACCAATTTAGAAAATTGTGGAAAAAAGTCTCGTCCATTCGTGTAGTCATATCAACTATATTCAAAATAAGACAACCTAATCAATTATTATTTCAATTTTTTTGTTGTCAATATTAAATTATATTCATATATTATAAATGGAAGAAAAAACTGTTCGTCCATTTAAATTACATGGAAAGATACATACTACAACAAGTAATGACGAACATGAAAATCCTCACTCATCAATTCTAACAAAAATTGATATATTGTCTAAAAATGTTGAAATATTAGAAAAAAATATTTCAGATAAAAATTTACTTTTACTTTCAATACAAAATCAGTTATCAGAAACTAAATCTCTAATTTCTCAAACTAATACTGATGAAATTAATTTAAAAATTAACGATTTACAAAAAAAATTATCTCAATTTGTTAATACAACAGAAATCGATGAAATTAAATTACAACTTATATCTCTTACAGAAAAAAATAATATCAATAAATTAAATTGTGAACTTTCTAATTATATCGAAGAAGTTAAAAACCAAAAATCTAAAAATGAAATTTTAGAAAACGAATTGCAAAATATTCATATTGATATATCTGATTTTGTAAAATTAGATCAACTTAATAAAATTATAACTCAAATCAATAATTTAGAAGAAAAATATTCTTCCATTAATAAAAATTTAAATAATATTCCAATAGAACAAATAGAAAAAACAATAAATGAGAAAATTGAATTTGTTAAAACTTTAATCGATAATAATGATGCTTTATTGAAAAATATAGAAAATGTTAAGAAAAATAATGTTTTAATACAAAATTTAGATACAAAATTAAATTCTATTATGGAACAAATTATTACACCAGACTATTTAAATAAAATAATTGATTCTAAAATAACAGATATAATTGAAAATTTTAAACAAAAAAATGATTTGATAATTTCAGAAATTAACCAAAAAATAAATAAAATTATACCAATTGATATTATTGACACTAAAATTATTAAAATATTTAATGAAACATTCAACACTAAACAAATTAAAAATATTATTAATGAAACACTTATTGAAACAACCAATATTGAACAATTTAATAAAATTATCGATGAAAAATTTAATAATTTTATAAAAATAATATCAGAAAAAACAAATTCGAAAAATGAAATAATTCCAGAAGTTTTAAATACAAAAATTAACGAAACTTTTAATAAAACTATTGATGTCAATAAAATAAAAGATATAGTTAATGAAGTATTTACTAATTTAACATCATTAAATAAAATTATAAATACAGATCAAGTAAATAAAATTATTGATGATAAATTTAATAATTTTATTGAAAAATTAAAAGAAAACTTAAATGACTCAATTCCTCTCGAAGTTATTGAATCAAAAATTGGTGAAGCATTCAATAAAACATTAAAAGTTGATCAGATAAATAAAATTGTCGATGATAAATTTAATGATATTATGGAAATATTACCAGAAAAATTAAAAGAAAACTTAAATGACTCAATTCCTCTCGAAGTTATTGAATCAAAAATTAATGAGTCATTTGATAAAACATTAAAAGTTGAACAGGTAAATAAAATTGTCAATGATAAATTTAATGATATTATGGAAATATTACCAGAAAAATTAAAAGAAAACTCAAATGAATCAATTCCTCTCGAAGTTATTGAATCAAAAATTGGTGAAGCATTTGATAAAACATTAAAAGTTGAACAGGTAAATAAAATAGTTAATGAGTCATTTGATAAAACATTAAAAGTTGAACAGGTAAATAAAATAGTTAATGAGTCATTTGATAAAACATTAAAAGTTGAACAGGTAAATAAAATTGTCGATGATAAATTTAATGATATTATGGAAATATTACCAGAAAAATTAAAAGAAAACTCAAATGAATCAATTCCTCTCGAAGTTATTGAATCAAAAATTAATGAGTCATTTGATAAAACATTAAAAGTTGAACAGGTAAATAAAATAGTTAATGAGTCATTTGATAAAACATTAAAAGTTGAACAGGTAAATAAAATAGTTAATGAGTCATTTGATAAAACATTAAAAGTTGAACAGGTAAATAAACTTGTTAATGATAAATTTAACAATATTATGGAAATATTACCAGAAAACTTAAATGAATCAGTCCCTCTAGAAGTTATTGAATCAAAAATTAATGATGCATTTAGTAAGACATTAAATATTAATAAAATAAATGAAATAATTGACACTAAAATAAAAAATATTGATAAAAATGATTATTTAATTGAACAAATAGAAAAAATGAAAAAAGAATTTATACCAAAGGAAATAATTAATAAGAATTTTGATGATTTAATAAATAAAACAACAATAAAAATGGAACAAATTAATAAAGTAATAAATGATAAAATAAATGAATTTGAAAAAAAAATCATAGATATAAAAAATCAAATAATTAATATTCCAAAAGATAAAACATTATTGGAAGTAATTGAAAAACAAATAAATGATAAAAATATTAAGATGGATCAAATAGATGAAAAACTAATAAAAATGTATGATTTTATTGAGCAAAAAATAAAAATTGTTCCAAAAACAGAAGATATTGAAGATAAATTTAATAAATTAAAATTAATTCTTTTTGATATTTTAAATGTTGAGTTATCGAATATAAAAAAACAATTAAATAGTAATGAAGATTTTATAAAAAAAATTAATCAAAAAGAAACAAAAAAAATAACAATGGAAATTGTAGATAAAAGAATAACAGAAATATTTAATAAAACAATAAAAATAGAAGATGTTAACATTTTAATAACACAATATTTTTCTCAAAAAATATCAGAATTTGAAAATAATTTAGACGCAATTTTAACAGATAAATTTTTAACTATTGATGAATTTGAAAAAACAATAGATGAAATTAATAATATAAATTCACTTAAATATATATCTAATGATAAATTTCAACAATTTTTAGATAAATTAGATAAAATAGAAAATAATAAATATGTTACACAAACAAATTTAGAAACTATAAATATCATAATTGAACAATTAAAATCAATTGTTTTATCATATCCAAATGAATTAAATCAAACTAAAAAAGATATTGAAGAATCATTTAATTCAAAATTTATAACAAATGACGAATTAGAAGAAGTTAAAAATGAAATTATAAAAAATAATACAACAAAAATAAATTCATTAGAAAATATTAAAAATGAAATTGAGCAATTATGTAAATTTTATAGTTTCGATAATTCACAAAATATTGATAAAGAAATTAAAAAAACAAATAATGAATTAGCAAATTACTATAACAAAGTAAACGAAATAGAACAAAAATTAGTTGATTTAAATAAACATGTTGATGAATTACAACAAAATAAAAAAAATGCTGAAAACTTTGAAGACTTAAGTAAAACAATAACAATAATAAATAATCAAATAGATGAACTTAAAAAAAATAACATAAAATCAAATGATGTTTCTTTGGAAAAAATAAAAGAAAATATATTTATTGAAATCAATGAAATTAAAAATAAAATAATAGAATTAACATCAAAATTTGAAAATCCTAAAATAATAAATGAAAAACTAATGGAACTTGAAGAATTTAAAAAATCATTAAATGAAACAAATACTTTAGAATTAAAAAATATTAATAATAAAATTAATGAACTTAAATTTGTAAAATATGAAGATATTAATAATATTAATGAAAAAATAACTAAATCATTTAAAGATGAAACTAGTGAATTAAGAAAAACATTAAATATATTAGATTACAGAACAACAATAGAACTTGAATCTATAAAAGAAAAAATTACAGATGTTGTTAAAAATAATAATGTAGAAAGTAATCCAATAAATTCAACAAATAAAAATGTTATCGGACAAAATGAAATTATAGAAAAAAAAATTCAATTAATTGAAGACGAAATAAAAAAATTAACAACTGATGTATTAAAAAATCTTAAAAATGATATTGTTATAGAAGAAGATGGAAAAATGAATGAAATGAAAAAAGATTTAGAACTTTTACTTCCAATGAGACAAAGACTATTCAATGCGTTTACTCTTGGAATTGAAAAAAAGAAACATCAAAATATAGCATATAACATTTCTATCAATGGTTCTGACGGTGCATTGATTTTTACAGATTTACCGGAAATAACGACAGAAAAATCTGGCATAGGAAAATATGTTATACATCTTAATGATAAATTAAATAGAGATCCAGTTGTTGTTTACGTTTCTGTCGTAAATCCAGAATATATTATGGTAAGTTATCAATTAATCGAAGTATCTAAAAAAGAAATTAAACTCGTAACTTACAAATTTAATGATGGCGCTCCAATTAACGTTAATCGCGTTTTTATTCAATTCAAATAATATATATATAGTTTTACGAAAAAAAAATCTTCATTAATTATATAATCAATGGAACGACTATTGACAGAAGGATTAGTTAAAATGTTAGAATTGACACAAAAATACAAGCATCATTTGATCTATTTCAAGAAGAGAAAATGCTTTTATTTCTATATTCCAATTGGACTAACGAACTTTTTGTCGAATACAGAATTAAAAGAAAAAATTTCAATTGTTGAGATTGATAAAGTTTTAGAAGGACTTTTACCGGAAAATGAACTTAAAACATTTAATGAATGCTTAAATCGTGCTTTTGATATTGAGAAATCAACACACGAACCTTATTTATCAATTTGTAAGCAAACTCTTAAACGTGTTTTCGAGCATTGTATTAGTATCAATTCAACTGGATTAAAAACATTATTCATTACAAATAACTACAAACTTTATGATTTGATTAATTTCAGTAAAAATAAATTTGCTATGATTCCTATCAATGGTATTATCGATAAAGATATTTCTGAAATTAAACAAGAAGATCAAGTTGAACTTTTAAAGACAATTATTAATGTAAGAGAAAAAGAAATAAATGCTAAAGTATTTAAGTCAATTAAAGAATTAGACATAGCAATTTCAGAACTAATGAAATTAAAAAGAAAAAACTAAAATTTTCAAAATAGATAATTATATATTAGCAATAATGTTATATTTATTTTTTCTCTCTCAATAAACATTTTATTATTCATAATAAAATGTTATGATTTTTCTTTAAAAAATAAATATATACAAAAAAATATAATGGAAGACATACAACAAAAATTTGATTTATTGAAAAATTGGGTAAAAGAAAATGGTGGAATTGTAAATGACAAATTAGGAATAAGATATACAAATCCAGAAAATAGAGAAATTTACGCAATTGATAAAATTTGCATTGGTGAAAAAATTTTACAAATTCCTAATAGTTGTGTGATTAATAAAAGTAAATTATCGATTTTACCTAATTATAATGATATTAAAGATATTGATGAAATTAAAAATATTTCTGAAGATATTGCAAGAATTTTTATATTACTTTATTGTAAATTTGTAAATTTAGATTCATTTTTTAAACATTATATTAATATATTGCCTTTATCATTTGATTATCATCCTATTAATAAATTTAATTTAGATAGATTAGAAACATATAATAATATTTCTCCAATTATGACATCACGAGTTAAAACAAATGTTGACTTGTTTGAAAAAATATATGTTGAAATCATAAAAATTAATGAAAAAGTTAAAATATTACCAGATGATATTTTAACAAAAGAAAATATAAAATGGGGATATTTAATTATAAGAACACGTCAATGGACATCTGGATTATGTCCTATTGCAGATTTGCTTCAACATTCCAATTCATCTTTAATGCTTTTAAAACAAATTGATGAAATTAATTCAATGGAATCGCCTATAGATATAGAACAAAACAATGTTATTTATGATTCATATGGTATTGCAGATGATAGTGTTTTGTTTTCTACTTTTGGATTTTTAAACAAGGAAAATCCATTATTTTCTGTTGATATGGGAATTAAAAAAAAAACTGATACACCTTTAGATTTATTCAAAAATGCGTTAATTGATAAATTTTTAAGTTCTCCTAAAAAACTATCAATAGGACAAAAAAGTTTTTCAACAGAATTATTTAATTTGTTTCGTATTATTGTTATTGATAATAATGATATGAAACTTATTGATTTCTCTAAAAATGATTTTAATAATAGTATTATTTCTTTAGATAATGAATCAAAAACTATTTCTGAAATGCAAAATCTTATTAAACTTAAAATTGTGGAATTAGAAAAAACAACATCATTTTGTAATGATATATTGAAATTTTATAATGAAAATACAATTGAATGGGATTTGGCATATTTACATATATCATCATATACAGTATTTAAAAACAGTTTGATTAATTTGATACAAATTTGGAACAACAAAATTTCACATCCTTATAATATGACAATGACAATTACATTTGTATAAATGATTATAAATATTTTTAAGTATATTTATAATATAATGACGGATAAAGAAATTTGTGTTGGTCATCATGTTAAAAATTCAATTAGATTATATAAAAAAATTCCAATAATATATGATGACTTAAAATTCAAAACTAAATATGAAGTTAAACAATTATCTTCACGTTTATGTATTGTTAAATTTGGACAAAGAAAATTGTTATTAACATTATTACAATTTTTAACATTTGGAGTTAAAAAATATAAAACAAAATATGATGAAGGAAAATTAATAGTTTTATATATTGGAGCTGGAGATGGAACAAATATTTATGCAATTTCAAAAATGTTTCCAAAAATTAAATTTATTCTTTATGATGATCATTTCGATGATATTCTTAAAAAAAGACCTAATGTCGAAATTCATAAAAAATTATTTTTTATGGAAGATGCTGAACATTATGTTAAAGATGGTGATAATACACTTTTTATAAGTGATATTAGAACAAATTTTATAGATAAAAATGAACCTACTGAATTTGATATTTATAATAATTCTCTTATGCAATTGTCATGGATAATGAAAATTAAACCATTGTTATCACAACTAAAATTTAGATGTTTGTTTCCAGATAAAAATTGGACTCTTGATGAAAATACTTATAGAATGCATTTGGAAATTTTTAAATCAAAAGAAACAATTGATGAAATTTTAAATAACCTAAAAACAAATTTAACTTATAATATTGGAACAATATATTTACAACCTTGGACTGGCCCTTCAAGTTCAGAAAATCGTTTAGTAATTAAACAATCAGAAATAGGACAATTTACAAAATATAATAATTATGATTATGAAGATACAATGTATGCTTTTAATAAAATGAAACATACTTCTCACTATGATTCGACAGAATGTGATAATCTTTGTGATTGTTTCGATTGTAATTTAGAAGCATTGATTATCAAAGATTACATAAAATTATTTGATAAGAATCCAAAATTATTTTGTAAATATTCACAATATTTTAATTTTATTTTAAAAATTCCTTATAAAAATTTCAAACTAAAAAATAAAAATCTATTTGACAAAAATTTTTTCAAATATATAAAACAAACAGATGATGTTGCAAAACAAAGAATTCATCATATATTAATTGATAAATTCTTTTCTAAAAATGCAGAAAAATGGTCGGAAGATGATTTCACTGAATTATTTATCTAAATAATTATTTTATTTTCTGAATATATAATGACATATAAATTATCATTAGGCAATGCTTTTTTAATGACAATATTTCCACCATTACAATTAATAATTCGTGTTTTTTCGATGAAAGGATCATTAGATAAACCATGGTTATTATTATTTATGTTTCCAATTTTTTCAGTTGTTCCTGCAATGATGATGGCATTAGGTAAAGTTGAAGAAGGAAATGCGATAAATCCATATGATGATTTTATGATGTTAAGCCCAATTTTATATTGTGTATTTTTATTAATTGCATTTTTAATGAAAAACTCGAAACTTTCAAAAATAATGACTATAATATTTCCATTAATTGCAAGTTTTGCATCATTCTTTTTAAGAGATAATGTTGGTTGTAAAAGTATTAATGCTTCAGATACTAATGTAAATATATTTAACAGTTTTGTTAACGCATTAGCAACACATGGCATAGCAATCACTGCAACAACATTTGTTAATGTACTACCAATTATAGGTTCTGCTGTTGAAAATTTAACTAAAAAAAATAATATGGTAGCATATTTCACAAATTTCTATATTTATACTGGTGTTTATTTAACAATGTATATTATTATAAACATGTTTAATAATGCAAATTATAAAGATTATTGCTCAAAAATAGGTTCATTTTCAAGTAATGCTTATGATTTGTTCAAATATACAAATTATATAATAGCAATTATCGGATCAATAGGAATATTAGCATCAACTATTTATAAATTAAGTGAAAAATGATAATATTTTGTAAATTTTATCATTTATTAATTTTGAATTTTTCTATTTTATTAATTTCTTTTTCTATATCATCGTTTTCGAATTCAATAATAACATTATCATCAATTTCTTCATCATATTCATTATTTTTTTTAACTTTTTTATCATTAACTTTTTTATCGTTATCTTTTATATCTATTTCATTATCATTAAATTCTTTAATTGATTTGTCAAACTTATTATCTTTCATTCTTTTCAACAAATATCGAATACTTGTAGATTTCCATTCTTTTCCATTCCGTTTAATTTCATTATCATTTAAATAGTTGGAAATATCAGAAGGAGAATATTTTTTTTTATATAATGTTTTTATAATTCTTAAAATATTAAATTCGAATTTGTTAGGTATAATTTTTCTAATTCCATCAACATCTCGAATAATCTTATATCCATATGGTGTTTTACCAATATATTCTCCCATCTTTTTTCTAACTTCTAGTGATCTTTTAATTCTACTAGAAATTTTATCAGATTCAAATTGCGAAAGATTTAATAAATTTCTAATTTGATATTTGTCATATTCAGTTCTATATCCACAATTATCTCCAACACTTATAAAATTTATATTTTTTTTTTCTAACTCATTTAGTAAATCTATTCCTTGACAAATATTTCTACTGAATCTTGATACATCATTAACTATAACATTGTTATTTCCATAATTGTCAAGTAATATTTTATAAACATTTCTTTTCGTCATATTTCTTCCAGAACCAATATCATAAATAACATCATTAACTTCGATATTATTATTATCACAATACGTTTGACAACGTTTTTCTTGAACTTCTAAAGGAATGTCTTTATAGTCATTTTGTTTTTCAGAACTCAATCTACAATAAATAGTTGCTGTATTATTAACTTCTTCCATTTAATTTATAAATTTAACTAATAACTCTATTCTTTTATTATTTCAATTTTTTTTGGTTTTTATAAAAAAAAATATATTATTAATATAATATAGAACAAATGGAACAAACAAAAAGTAATGATACAAAAATGGATTTAAATTGCGAGAGTGGATGTTTTAAAAATATCCACTCTCTTGAACAAAATCTTATACAATTACAGGATTTCATGAAAAATGAAAAACTTAATGCATGTTTTTAGCATATCTAATGAAACAGTTACAATAACACTTAACAATAAATTAAACAAAAAACAAATTTTTTTTATTGAAGATTTTTTTTATGATCATAACTTAAAAAATCCAACATTAATTTTTATACCAAAACTTTCTGATTATGAAATTAAATCATTAATATATACTCGTTTTTCATCCAAAGATGGAAAAATATTTATTTTTGATCCATAATTATTTAAGTTTTTATTTAATAATAATTTTATTATTAAACAAATATAATGAATAGATTTTATTTTGCAGATCAAAATATTATTGACTTTTTTGAAGAAAAATATAAAACTGCAAAAAATATACTAGAAATAGGTCCTGGTAAAACACCACTAAAATTTGCAACTCATTTAATCGATATTATAGATTGGTCTGATAAATTCACATCTATAAAAATTGATATTAATGAAGATAAAATTCCATTTCCAGATGATTTTTTTGATTTTACATATTGTCGTCATGTGTTGGAAGATATTTATAATCCAAAATTTGCACTTAAAGAAATTATTCGTACTTCAAAAGCATTTTATATTGAAACTCCATCACCACAAGTCGAATTATCTAGAGGCATAGAATTAGATACAAAATATAATGATAATGGAATAAAATATTTTACTCCATCTGCCTTAAGAGGTTATTATCATCATCGATATATAATTTCATATAATCATGAAAAAAACACAATATCTTTTCTTCCTAAATTTCCTTTTATAGAAAATGAAAAAGTATTGTTCATGCCAGATGATTTAACCATTGAAAATCTTCAACATCCAATTATGTGGAATACACATATATTTATTGATAAACAAATTAATAATGATCCTATCATAATTAATTATCAACATGGAATAAATAATTTTGATATTTTAAAAGATATATCATCTGTACTAAACTCTTTTTTATTAGAGACGCGAAATTCAACAAATTATTTTTACACAAATATAATAAAATCTTCAGAAATTAAAATATTCAAATATCATTTATCAGAATAATCTAAAATATCATACAGTTCATTACAATTGCAGCTTCTGGAAAAAACTTATTTTGTGTTTGTTATCCAATCGCCAATACACTTACCTATATCTAAAATACATTTTAAAATCATTCGATTTTTCTTAAATCAAACATCATTTATATTAATCCATTTTAACGAAAAGATTTATAATAAATCTTTACTTAAAAAATTAACCAAATCAAATCGAGATGATATAATTTTACATGTTCCTTTGTAACAACAATAACAATAATTTAATTCATTCTCACGGATATTATTATTATAATAGTTATTTATGTTTGAAATAATAATAATTGGAACTTTTTTGTCTAACATTTCATTTACAATTTTGTTATCTATATATAAATCAGTATTTATAAAACATAAATCTATTTTTGAAGGATATTCAATATCATTTTTTAATTTATGGTTCCAATTTTTATAATCAAAAAACAATTTATCTATTTTATTATAATTTTCTTCTGATTGTTCATATGATGATAAAAATATACAATTTTCTACTAAAATTCTAGTACTAAATTCGTTTCCACCAAATTCAATTGCATTTAAATCAGTAGTAAATCTAAAAATAGATTTTAAAATTTTTAAATATGATAATTTTACATCTGGTTCTATTATGATTTTATTAAAAATTAATGATACTACTTCATCAATATGATTTTTTTCTTTTCCTTTATAAGGTCTTAACATATGATATTCATTATATTTCCCATTAATTATATTATTCTTTTTTTCCGTATCCAAATAATAAATATCTGGTGAAACACGATCTAACATATTATGATTTAAATTGGTATCTGTAAAAAAAATACAATTATTTGTTAAATTGTTCCATTCTTGTAATTTATTGTATAAAAAAAATTCGTCATATGTGTTTATATTATTGTTGTCATAAATACATTTTTTATATGTTTTTATTATTAAATTTTCTAATGTATCATTATTTTTAAAAATTTTAGCAAATACTTCTCCTTTTCCTATATTATAACACATTATATATCGATTTTCATCACGATAACAACCAGTTCTCATATGAACAAATTTATCATCTGGTATGTTAACAATTGAATCAATATAATAACTTTTTCTAATAGGCATCATATCCATATCGGAAATAATATATGTATTTTCTGGATCTAAAAAAGCAGGATAAAATAATCTTATTATTTCAGTCGTAAAAATTGTTGAAATTCCTTTTAGTGGTTTAAATAAAATAATATCATCCTTATAAATTTCTAATTCGTTTGGTATAAAATCACCAACATATATATATATAACTTTTATATTCATATATTCTTCCCATATTTTTTTAATAATAGGATAAAAATCATAATAAAATGGATTATTATTTGATGAAACAATACAATGTGTTATTTTCATTATATATATTATTTTTAAATTAAAATAAAAAAAAATACATATTTATTTTATAATGGAAGTAGACAAAATTGTTGATGAACTTTTAAACATTACAGACTTCAAAACTAAATGTATTGACTTAATAAACGAAATTTGGAAAGATAAATTAATTAATACAAATGATATACCTTATTTTGTTTCATTAATTACTTTAATCTATTATAAAAATCCAATCAAAACAATTAAAAAAGAAAATGTTAAAATAGTATTCAAAAATTTATTAATGAAATTATTAAAAGAAAATACTATGTTCGATTTATTAAATGCAGAAACAATTTCAATGATCGAAACATTTATAACTGCAAGTTTAGATATTGTATTTTTAAATATTAAAGATCTTTCTCAATCCTGTTTTATTTGTTGTAAAAAAAATATTAAAAAGGAAGAAAAATATAATAATTTAGTAAATGAATTAAAATCATCAATATCAAAACCTAATGAAACAACGATTGAAAACGTTAAAATAAATATTAAGTAAATTATAAAAATTAATTTATAATTAATTTTTTATAATGAAACGATTTTACTATCCAATTCAAAATGTAGTTGATTTTTTAGTTGAAAAATATAAAGGGAAAAAAATTTTAGAAATTGGTCCAGGTACAAATATATTTCCAATTGCAACACATACTATTGATTTAATTGATAGACCCGATAAAATTAATGTTAAAATGGATATTTGCTCTTCTCCTTTGCCATTTCCAGATAATTACTTTGATTTTACTTACTGTAGACATGTAATGGAAGATACAAACAATCCAATTTATCCTATAAAAGAAATTATAAGAGTGTCAAAAGCATTTTACATTGAAACTCCTTCACCATTAGTTGAATCATCAAAACATATAGAATTTTATAGTGGAACAAATCCAGAAACAAAACATTATGGATATATGCATCATAGATTTATTATTTGGTATAATAATGAAAAAAATGAAATTAATTTATTGCCAAAAATGCCTATTATTGAACATTTGGATTTTCAAACTGATAAATCATTACTTGATAATCCAATATATTGGAATACATATATTTATGTTGATAAATCAATACATAAAATTCCAACTGTTAATAATTATATTCCTTTTATAACTTTTTCATTATATAATGATTATTCTAAAATTATTTTACAAGGAATAAATGAAAATATTGTTTCAACAAATTATTTTTATTCAAATACTTTAAAACTTAATAATGGTATTAAAACAACATATGCAATGGATGATTGTAAACAATACTCGTTTTTTTCATAAAAAAAATACATATACAAAAACAATATGAGAACAATTGGAGTTATAGGAAATGGATTTGTTGGACATGCTACAAGTTTATTAGAATGTAATGAAGTTAAGTTATTAGTTTATGATGTTGTGCCAGAAAAATGTATTCCTGTAGGATTAAAACTTGAAGATTTAAATCGTTGTGATGTTGTATTTATATGTGTTCCAACGCCGATGAATAAAAATGGGAGTTGCCATTTATCAATCGTTAAAAAAGCAGTGTATAATTTAAGACAAGTTATTGATGAAAAGAAAACACATATTGTTATACGTTCAACTGTTCCTGCTGGAACAAGTGTAATGTTAGATACATATTTTATGCCTGAATTTCTAACTGAAAAAAATTGGCCTACAGATTTTAAAACATGTTTACATTGGGTTTTTGGATTAAAAAATCAATCTACTGATAAACATTTTAAACAAGTTATAACCGAAATTTTCAGAAGTGCAAAAAAATATGGAAAAATTGACAATGACAATTTACATTTTATAAATTCTAAAGAAGCAGAAATGGTTAAATATTTTAAAAATTGTTATTTAGCATCTAAAGTTTCATTCTGTAATGAAATGGAAAATTATTGTAATGCAAAACTTATCAATTATGAAGTTGTTCGTTTTCATTCTACTCTTGATCCAAGAATTGGAATTAGTCATACTTTTGTTCCAGGACCTGATGGAAAACGAGGATATGGTGGAACATGTTTTCCTAAAGATACAAACGCATTGTATTTTGATATGAAAAAACATAAAGTTCCAAGTTATATTCTTAAAGGATCGATTTTTAGAAATAAAAGATTAGATAGAAAAGAACAAGATGGAGAAAAAGGACGCGCTTATATTTAATTTTTAATTTAATTAAAAATTAATTTTTAATAGATGTTATGAATGTTTTTATTTTTTCTACAAAATCATTAAAAATTTCTTTATTATTTTCGAAATCATTATTGCAATCCAAAACAAGAACATTGCAATTTGGTGAATTCAATAGCCATTTGTCATGATAATCAG
>Ga0265297_10003586_pt1 | contig 27660 bp, 22 predicted proteins | sample Munlanlwell13791_FD_192502 | JGI IMG/M metagenome (GOLD analysis project Ga0265297, IMG submission 192502) | Leachate microbial communities from a municipal landfill in Southern Ontario, Canada - Leachate well 137-91 | ecosystem: Engineered > Solid waste > Landfill > Unclassified | place...
CCATATAATATCGCGCTATTTCCATCATATGTACCAATCGCGCGCACTCCATTGTACTTGCGCTGAACAAATACAAAGTTGCCAATCAACTCTAGGACTGTAGATGTAACGGCGTCATCAAGAAAACGCGCCAACATTGGAGATGGATGACATGTTTCTGTTTGTGGGTTTGCAGTGCGCAAATGCTTAGTGTATGCGCTCGATGCCATTATTAGCGCCTGTTGAAGTGCGTTGGTCGCATTGACGCGCCCGATATTCTTGCCTTGCGCGATAATAGTCGGTTCGCTGCATTTCACCTTTCCATCTGTTTTGAGAGTGCAAAAGGTAACGATTGTCGCGATGATCCCAACTAGTTTATTATTAGATAGATGCGCGTCGGTAATAACTAATTGATTGACATCGTTGCGCGCGTCTTCTTCATTACTATAGATGCGAACACGCGCAATCCATGTAGTCACATTACCGCGCGCAGATGTTCCAACGATTTTATCAAACAGAATAGTATCGCCCGAATCGAGTAGTTGCCAATGACTAGAAGAATGACTTGCGCGAGGTTTCGTGTGAGTCGCGCGCCCTTGTCCTTCTGTTGTTGTTGCGCTCATAGTAAGTCTTAATAATTCATTAACATAATTCAAAAATGAATATTTTCCTTGAAAATCATAACATTCATCTTACCTATATGAGCGAACAAATAATGACACATGTTGTTGTACCACAATCGACAGTCGCGCGCGATCTCAATGATATCCTGCTTAACATGGTGCGCGAGAGTGAGCAGTATCATGAACAACTTCGAGATTCGCTTGCGCGTTTCATTATGGAATTCGATACATCTGAAGAGTCATGCTTAGTATTTGATACTAGCCATATTACTCCAACAATTTACACAGGATCTCAATGCATTGCGCGCGCAACTGGTCGCGAACGTAGGCATAAACTCAAAAGAACACGTTCATGCGCGAGCGCGTGCACAAGTACGAGCGCAAGCACGAGCACGAGTGCGAGCGAAGATGATGAGACGACTGATGCTAAAAAAAATGCGGAATTCGATGCAAGGGTGATGGTTGCGGACATGGCAACCCATTATACAGAAAACGACCCACAATAAATATGCATATGCATATGCATATTTATTTTTTCGCGCTCGATGAACCATGTCCACGCGCACGTTTGCGCGCATAAATGTACGTGCGGAAAAGAGAGGTGTATGTAATATCCTCGGCATTCATCTGTTGCGCGAGTGTTGGTTCATAAGATTTATAAAGATCAAGCATAGAACTCGCGCTAAAGTTGATAGTAGAGATGCGCGCAAAATTTACTTTGCCTGCGACTTCATCAAGCAGATTCATAGGGCATAAAGGCTCTTCGCGCAAGTCGCGCGAGAATGGAACAGATACGCGAATGCGCGAAGTACCAGCAACTTGCTCAATCTCGTATTTTGTTCCGCTTGCAATTGATCCCCAATGCCCACCATGTTCATCTAATAACTCTGTTACAGCATCGCTATCCATCATAGTGATAATAACAATACCATGCGCGTTTAGAGCTATGTCAATTATTGACCATACTGCAGTCATTGTCGCGCGAGACCCGCAGAAGTAATGAAACGCGAATGTTGAAAACACTACATCGAAGGAACGTTCTTCGCACCAAATGCGGCGTAGGTCATCTTTGAACTTCTCATCCGTTATACTATTCATATCGACAACTCTGCCTATGTATGTTGGCGCATAACATTGCATACTACTCGCGACGTCTGTTGAGACTCCTCCCGCAATTGCGCGCGCGATCGCGCTAGTACATTGTTTGCTATTGCGCGTTAGACTGCGAATATGCTCAGCGGCGCGCGAGCGCATAATGCCTCCATCTCTCACTAGACTGGTAACGCGCGAAACACCTTCAACAATCGCGTATTTGTCTGCATCATAGTTAACGACAAACTTCGCGCCAATCGCAGCATATCGTACGAAGTCTTGCGCGCGTCCTCCGCCAATGTCGAGAATACGATTATGCGCGCGATCCCCAAGTACTAGGATCGAACTCATAATCGCGCCAATAACGAAACGCCTGTATTTATTGCCAGCTACTAGATCTTGGCGCATATCATCAGTATCAAAATACCCGCGTTCCGGTTCCCATAGCATTTCTATAGTGAATGGCGCGATTGTCGAAGCATAAACACTGTTTGCGACCGCGATGTTATTTCCAGTAACACGATCAGCGCGCAAACGTATCATAGCCCACTTACGAAAGTCCTCATGCTCGCGCTCGTACAAGTATCGCATTTCGACAACGCGCCCATGAATACTCGTGCTAGTAGTATCTCCTTGCGAACGAAGCCAATCAATCATTTCTTGCTCGCGCACTATGAAAATGTATGCAAGCGGATCGAAGTTACTACTGAAATGTATGACTCTATTGCGCAACTCGCTCGGAATAGATTCAGCAATTTCGCGCCAGTCTTCCAATCGATTGATACATAATCCGCGCATTTGATCCTCAGTACAGTCGCAAAACAGTAGAAAGATCATATATTCGGATCGCCCAGTAGAACTCGCAGCGTATGTCATTCCATCAACAGGCAATTGATAGCGTCCGTGACCGTACAACTTGCGCGGGCACTCAATGCATAAGAAATCGATTGTCATGTTATGCGCAGGTTTCCACTTGAAGTTAATAGTTGCGCTATACGGTGTATCTGGTTGAGTGAATATAATACCATCCATCTCATATTTCGCGCTTGATTTTATACTTTCAACTACGTCTTTGATGTTGCTCCCGGACTGATCAATACGTTCATACTTCTTCGCCAGAACGGTCGCAAATGATTCGCATGCCGTTGTAATTTCTCTTATTAGAGTCTCGTCAATCAATGCGATGCGCTCACTAAATTGACGATCTACGCATGTGCGCCCATCAACTACAATACAATCAAATGCAAGGAATAGAGTCCATTCTTTATCATCAGACTTCATAACTTCGCCATCGAGAACATGACGAAAGCGCGCTGTTTGTTGATTCATACATTCATTATCTCCGTGAATAATGTCATCCGAATCAGTCAGAATCATACATTTATTAGTATCATCAACAACCATAATCCCGCGTACTCCGTCAGCTTTTCCAGTAACAAAATATCCGCCAATGTTTGGGAATATCGTGCGCGCGTATTGCATAACATCCATACTACGCGCGTTATTGAGCATTGTCTTAAGCGAAAGCTTCATCTGTTTCTTTGTGCCTGCCGGTGATCGTGGGCGAAGTATTTGAAGCAATGCGCGTAGAATCCGCGCGCGCGAATTCAATAGAATGGAACTCGAACTCGAACTTGAACTCGCGCGTGCATCATTGCGAAAGGCAAGTATGTCATTATGCATGATCGTAATTACTCTATCAAAATCATCAAGTCCTAGATCGCGCGCGCGATCAGATGCGAGAAAATCGCGCATATTCAGTTCCATCTCAACTTCAACGAAATCGTCGATATCAAATGCGCGAGTCTGCACCATCTTCTTGAATTCTTGTATAACTTTGTTTTCCGAACCATTACTTTGAGCCCCTGCGAGAAATTGCGCATATGTTCGCAGGCGCACAATCGTAACATCGATGATCCATGGAATATCTGCAATGTTAATAGCCCAACTGCGGCGCGCGCGATATCTGACAATGTCTTTACCACTAGGTTTAGGTAATGCTTCATCAATAACAGTCTCGCGAGATATTACGATTTTTGCGCCATCCACTGTATGCGATGCAAGGTGTATCTTCTTGAGTCCCTGAGCTCGCGAACCTTTCTCAAGGTTGCGCCGAATAGCGATAGTTGGCTCGCGAGCACGTCCATGCATTGTAGTACCAGTACTACCAGTACTGACATGGGCACGAGTATCATCATGCGAACATATTATGCTAAATGTCATATCGTACTTTGCCGCATCGTCAGTAGTTGTTTCATCCAAATGCGTGTTAGTTCCATGTTTAGCGCATGCATCAATTATGGTTTGATAATGCGTTGGATTAATACGACCCGCGCGCAATTCTATCTCAATATCGGACTGTTTGCGCGCGATTTCTTCATTAGCGATCATAAGAATGTTATCCATGCTATGTCTTATATTTTCTTCTTCATTTTTTCTATAAGCCCTATAACGTTACTAACAATTTGATCAATTGGTTGCATTGCATCTATCGTGACAATGCGCCCGCCACTGTCTCGCGCAAGTTTCGCATATCCTTCGCGAATGCGCTCAAAGTGGTCCGTTGATGCCTCATCGAATCTATTAAGAGCTATGCCACAGCATGCGCGCGCTGCCATACGCTCCATACAAGTAGTAACTTGCGCATCTAATAAAATAGTCAAATGAGGAATCGCGAGATTGGGATGAGAATTGATAGAACAAATTGCGCGAATCGATTGACACGCGCTAATTGGGTCGCTTTCGCGATGTGCGCGCGTACATAAATCACATTGCGCATATCCTTGATATATCAGCGAACTATCTATGTATCTATCACATAACACAAGTAATCCATTATCGAGATCAGGTATAATATGCTCGTATGATAATTGATAGCGCGCGGCTGCAAAGATAAGCGCTTCTGTCCATGCGCTGAGCTTGCGCGCAGCAAATATTAGTGCGCGCGCATCCTCTCCAAACGATGTTCCTCCAGGGTCATGATAAACGCGCGCTTCATTGCGATACTTTTCAGCAACAAGTCTCATTATCGTTGATTTGCCTGAGCCATCAATTCCTTCGAAAGTCACAAATAATCCGCGCGTGTTTGGTCCCGTTGTCATTGTGCGCGCAACAATATGTTTACCAACAATTTTCAAAACTATGAGTACAAAAAACAAAATCATGATCATGATCATGATCATGATCATGGTCGAACGCGCCTACCTGGCATAATGTATCCGCGCGAATCGGTTGACATGATATCATGACTAAACGCGCGCTCATCATCTAGCGTAACTCGCCCACTTGGTGTTATGCCGCGAGTTAAGCGCGTATAGTTGGCGCGAGGTACAACACCTTCGCGAGGGCGCCACCACGAGTATCTTGCAGCAACTCGCGCATCTTCTGCTAACTGCTCTTGTGCTGTTCCATAACCCATTGGTATGGTCTTTTCTTCGTTTAGTATTGCCATGCGCGTATCAAGTTCGACAAGATGATATTGTACTTCGCCAGTTCCTGCTTGTGGATTCGTTAGCCTCTCATCCATACTAACGCGCGGTTCTAGTCCATATGGCGCGCGAATGCGCGCGACTCTGTCAACCCATGGGCGCGCGAGAGATCGATGACCTGCGTCGCCTGCCTCATCATCTCTCGCAGATAAATGTACAACAGAACCAAGGTCGCGCGACATAGTATCATAGACAGCATCACTTTCGCGCTCAAAGACGCGCGTGCTTGGGCATGGGCATGGTTGGTCACTTCGCGATATCCATTGTCCAGATGCCGCATCAAATCGGGGTAGTTCGCCTATTGGTCCCATAATATGACGCGAGCGCGATTTGCAATTTGGGTGCGAACAAGAGGGTAATGGTTCGGACTCACATGTGCGCGATACTTCGGTTCTGCGCGGAACATGGCGAGGAGAACTTGATTCTGCGCGTTTCCGCATACGTTCGCGCGCACTAAATGGATCCATACTAACAGCCATATCCATGCCAATGCCTGCGGCTTCGCGACTATCTTGTGTAATATGTAACGCGCCGGCTTTGCGCAAGTTCATGTATCGCATAAACTCATTATTCATTTGCCTAATGTAAAGCCATGGATCAGTACCAGACCAAATATCTAATAAACCTCCTCCGTATGGTCCATGGATGAACTCAAGCATAAGCGCGCGCATGCGTATTTCATCATCTTGCGTAATGGTTGCGCGCGTTGTAGCGGCAGCAGTCATGACTCGCGCCATATGCGCGACATTTGATGCACTTGTAAATTCGTCAATTATGTCAACCATGTTATGATTCGATTCGATCTGATTATATATAATATGCTTGCCGAATTTATCATTATCTTAGTCATCATTGTATTGCTCATCGTTGCCATTATGTATCGAAAGGCTACGACGATGATGGCTTATTATAATGGTGGCGCGCGATCTAGGTTTGAGGCTGATGTTATTGCGATATTGGAAAGCATTACTGGCGCGCGATTTGATCAGGCGCATCCTGACTGGTTGCGCGACGACGATGATGATGATGATACTCGCGCGATCTCTGACAAACACAACCATTCGCGCTCTACTGTGTTCGAACTTGATGGATATAACAAAGAAATGCGCGTTGCCATAGAAGTTCAAGGACCGATACATACTAGGAATATGATTGGTGAGCCATATGAGAAGTATATTGCGCGAGTTAAGCGCGATGAGCTCAAACGTCGCATATGCGCGCGTCATGGTGTTGATCTTATCGAAGTAGATTACCGTATACCACTAAACCATATGCATGACTATTTGCAATCGCGCTTATATGACATAGGTCGCGCGAGCAAACCAACTAACTATTTGGCGCCAATATCACTAAGACCATGGGAGCGCGGTGATCAATGATCGCGCGAAAAAAATGAACATCCATCGTTTCTCTTTACATATCATCAAATGATACAACAATGGGTCGTACTTCGCCATCAATCAAGATAGGCGCATCCGCACATACGCGCGTGCGAAGGTCGTCGATGCGCGCGCGTGCTCTTCGTTCATTGATCTCAGTAGCTGCTTTAGTTGCGCGATCTATGTCATCATGCATTTTGTCATGTGCTTTTTTGAGTTCTTCGCGAGTATAGTCGCGCACTCGCGCAACCTCTGTAGAGTTAATATGGTAATGTACTCGTTGTTCGCGCGCGAGTTGGCGCATGAGTATAGCACTATACGCCGATTGCACATCCATAAACTCATCGTGTCCTTTCCATGGATGATCGCGCACGTATTTGAAAAACTTGATAACAGCCTTGCGACTATATGATCCAACTACCATAGCGGCTACAACCGTAGGATATGTTGTGCATAACTCGCGATAATCATCAAGAAGCGCTTCATAAATCTCACGCTCAATATGCTCGCGGTCTTCGTCGCTCATAGTAGAAACGCGCGTTAGTCCGCGCGTTTTGCGCATTTCTTGTACTTGCGCCCATGCACGATCACACACGCGCACGACCTCGTCAGACGTCGGCGTAAACTCTGATGTTTCTGTTACCTCCATACGTGGTATTTGCGCCATTTGTTATATAATTTTCGCGCGTCTCTTTGTTTCATGCGCAAAAAAATAGTATTCATGACCCACAACCAACCCATTGCATGCGCGCAGTGAGTTCATTCACTCATACATCAGAAAACCACATATCACTTGTATCATCGTGTGATAGACTAGCATCAACCCATTCTATGTCTTGTCCTATTTGTTGGTGATCTATTGCAGCTGCACCAGATGTAGTTGGACTATGACCACGATCATGACCGCTACCGCTACCACTAACTTTACTATCGCGCGAGTCATCAACCCGCGTTGGTGATTCAGGATTATCCATCCATTCGCGCCCCGGAAACGACGCATTATGATCATCAATCTTCGCGCGCGCCATTGTCAGCATATCGCGCGTATCTTGACTAATGAACGATGTTGGCGCACTATCATCATCATCGCGCGCGACATCTGCGAAGTATGCAACTTCGGGCTTAATTTGTGATGATGTTGATGCTTCCGTGCCAATATCATCAATGTCGCGGCTCTCGAAATCACTATGAAGACTAGATGACGCGCGCGCACCACTAATTGGTCGCATAATCGCGGCTGCTACGTATGTTCTATGTAATAACTCACTATATTCGCGAAATTCATCATCATCGAATATGTCCCCTTGGTATGCATCACTATCATCCATTTTTATACGACGACGACAACTATATTACGAAGTGATAAACTCTATAACGTCAATGAGTTTCATAACTTTTTTGTCTTCCCATGTTGTCAAATCTACAAAGCACCCATTACCATTACTTTGTTCTCCGATCGCGTCGATTCCTGCGATTTGCGCAACAGCCATAAGTAATTGCAATCGTTGGTCGTGTTCGAGCGAACTAACCATTTGCATTACTTTGCGCTTGCGCTCATATGCAAGCATGCCCTTGGATTCGCTTGTTTCAACGCGAGATAACCCGCGCGATGCAACAAGACCGCGTCCAAACGCCTCTAGCATTTCGCGATATATATGTTCGTTCATCTTGGGTTAATCGATGCTACTCAATATGTTATATGGTAATGCAAAAAATTCAATGAATAAAGCGCGCGCGTACTGGACTGAGTACCTAACCTGCCAATCTGATCTAGCGACTAGCAGGCAATGCAGTGAGCGCGCGAATAATAGATGCGCTCGCTTTGAGCTTATCGCCATCTGTTAGTTCGCTCATCATGCTCTCATATGCTAGCGCTACCGTTATGTATTGTTCGAGCAACATTGCGATAACTTCACTGCACTTACGGGGAATATCATCCTTGCGCCAATTTGCTGCAAGAGGTGGTAGCGCGCTGATATCTGTAGATATAACACCAATTTGCGCATCCAATGGATTGACTGAATCAAATACAACGAGATAAGTCGCGTCTTGAGTAATCTTGCGCATGTTAATAAGATCAACCATTTCGATACCATCTAGTGGTAATGCGCGAGTCGCGGCAGTAACCTTGGAGCAAAGCAAAGCGCGCGCGACTACGGGGATACCCTTTTGTGTATCACTCTTTGCATACTCTGCGACCCTTTGATCAATGCGCGCACGGATTGCGCGCGCCATGCTTTGTAGTGATAAACCACCGCTTTTATCATCGACACTTGTAACATACTTCTCGTCTGTTAATTCGCGACTCGTAAATACATTATCCAGAGTGTTGCGCAAGATAGGATAGCAACGCGCTCCACTCGATTCGCGCAAAGCATTAGTTGGTTTGCGCAATTCAACTCGCGCAGAGATCGAACTATAACCAGGAAATGCGCCAACATCAACAATCGTAGCATACACTACAGACTTTGGCGAAATTGCGCTATGAATGTCTAGGTTTGCAGGATCACTAATAAAAAGCGCGCTCGCATATGTCGATCGCCCAAATATGCGCGTAGTAACAATGTCATTATTCATAGTTACAGTAATAGTATCACCTGGCGAATATTGTGTAATAATCGCGCGAAACTGTACAGCCAACAACCCTACGCATGGTTTCGTAGGCGAAACAAACTGACACTCGCCAATGCGCGCAATATCAGTAATTCGCAATATGAGACAACCCATGTAGCATATGCCTTCATATATTGCGCGAATATGCGCGAGTGCTGATTGTTGCGCGCCATTTGCATAAAACTCAATGGGATTATCGACATTGATATTAACTTCGAAGCTCTCGATATGCAACATATTGACTAGGCTGATCTTCTCGCAATGAGTCACTTGCTTGCGATGCTTTACTATATTGATTATAGCACATTCAAAAAAATAGATCGCAAGAACCGATCCTTAAGCTTCTCTCTCCCATCCCTATGAAGTTACTCGCCAACTGGTTCGATTACTCCGACATCATTGCTTACAAGAGTAAATTCACGAGATGGCTCGCGCGAATAATATGATTGCCCATGTTCGCGAGGAGCACGCGTATGCATAGATGGCGCGCCACTTCCTTCCATTGATTGCATGCGCGCGCGATATGGTGCTCGTTGTTGTTGCATGCGCGCGTAACCATCAACTTGCGATGCGCGCCTATGATACATACCAGGGACGGGTCCAGATCCAGATCCAGAGCCAGAGCCAGAGCCAGAGCCAGATCCCTGAACGCGCGCGCGAATCCGTGCATCATAACTACCACTACCAGTACCAGTACCTACAGTGCCAGTCGCGACATTTGGCGCGCGCACTTGCGTGACACTTGGTAATTTCGCGTGGTCATATGTTTGCATATGGTGCGTGACGAATTGATTGATTTCGTCATCGTCTTGCTTTTGTATGTATCCCAGAGCTGGACACATTGGCGAGCATGCATGGCAGTACGTCTCAATATGCGCGCAAGCAAAGACATAAAGTGAGTAAGTATTACACCATACTCTATCAGATGATCCAACGATGAGCTGAGTAAAATGATAAGTCTCGCAAAGTTGATCAACATCAATCATATTTATCTTTTCTTTTGTCAATACATGATTAGTAAGTTCGCGAATAGTTGCAATGATGCGCGCATACACGCAAGTGGTCGTTGCGCGCCAACACTTACGATCGCGCGCAGGTTTGATTCCGCGCGGATTCTCATAATATGCATAATACATAGCCGTATGAATTCTATCGCCACTATGCCACCTATCTGGTGGAGGTCCAGTTACATCAATAGTACCACTCTCAACAAGTGCTTCATAAATCATACGAACATCAAGATTAACTTCCTTAAGCGCGGCGCTTTGTGGTTGCATTGGCGGGCGCCTATGGGCGCGCCCACCACGACGATTTTTGCGAACACGCGGACTCGGACTTGCGCCAGTGCTCGCGCTCGTACAAGCGCTTGTTTGGACCTCGCTCGTGCCCGTGCTCGCTTGGACCTCGCTCGCGCATGCGCATGCGCATGGTTCATCAGTAATCGCGCGCGGTTCATGTTCTTGTTCTTGTTTTGTATCATGTTCGCTGCTACTAGTGCGCGAACAAGGACTCGATGGTGCAGATTTAGGAGAGCGCAATGATTCAGGCAATGGATCAGGCTCATCCCCATCTTCACACATATCATGCCAACTTTTTGGCTCCTTGATTTCAGTCATAGAATAGATAGTAATAAATATTCATTACAAATTTAATATAATGCTGGAATAATGTTCCACCAACCATACACAAACTTAGTATATTGGTTTGCGCGCCTTGCCTCAATCTCCGCGCGTAATAGATGTTCCTGCATCAATGTGCATAGATGATGAACAGTATGCGCTTCATGTATTTTCGCGCGAGGTATGCCCAATCGCACCGCATATTTTTCAATGTCAGATCGCGCGCGCGTAACGCATACTGACCCTCGTTGCGACTTGCGCGCATCAGTATGTTTTTGCGCGCGTATCTTAGTTATCGGGTCACGCAACTGAAACTTAACCCCATATGGAAACTGCTTATAGACTCCAATAACCACATTATTCTCTTCGAACACTCCATGTTTCGCGTCTATAGTATTCCGTTCGACAGTGAACCATTTACTTCCCGAGTATAATTGCGCGGTATGACCATCAAAATATGCGACTGGGTCATCATCGGCGAATTTTACATCTTCATCGAATCGCCCGCGCATATCGCGCACATGAGAATAATTAACAAATATCCCAAGTGAGCGAACAAACTCATACAATTGCGAGAACTCTATGCGAAACTCGCGCGAACTAATGAATCTGCGCGCGATCATTTTTTGGTTATCTGTCGACATGTGATACAGAAACGCGCGCATGGGCATAACAGCCCCATGATCATGCGCATCAGAGTTCGCAAACTTCGCGCGCAATAATTCCATAATATCATCTTCGAAGGTAATATGCGCGCTTATTTGTTTGACATCGACAATATCCTCAGTAATCGCATTCACTAATAATTGCTCGCCATCTATGCTCGATGCGCGCCCTAAACTATCAAATAATGAACGCGCGCGTGTTCCTCGCATAAACGCTTCAATGTCTATAATAGTTCGTGTGCGCGCGATTCCTGCGACTTCGATAGTGTCAATGGGCGCAAGCCATAATACTATTTGTCCGGATGGATCTCGCGATGCAACTATGTAGTAAATCTGCGTACCGACTGTTATTGCGCGATCTGGATTATTTGTGCCAGTTACTAAGAATGCCATAGCGATATCAATCGAGGACTCTGATATCATGCGCGGATTCATATGCACACCAAACGATGGCGCGCGTATCTTTGTGCGTAACTCTTGTTCGGTCCATACACTGCGCTCCATAAAAAGGCGCTTAATGATATCGACAGTAAACTGTATTTCTTGCGTACCGTATCCATATGCATAAAATGTATCGACACGTACTGCGTTGGGCATCGTGAATCTTATTGCCTCATCATACATAAGTAGTCCTAGTTCATCATGATCCGCGCGCGTAATAGCATTTCTATTGATTCCCGCATCTACTGCGAATCGCGCCATCTCTCGTTCGATTACTTGAACGACTGAGTATGATTCGAGTTTTACTGCATACTTGCGGATCTCTGGCTCAATATGTAAGTCGCGCGCGACATTCACTAAAATGCGCACACGAACATCGCGCTCTTCAGCTGGAAGCAAAGCATGCGAGCGCCTACGTACACATCTACCAAAGACCTGTATGAGTTGCGAAATACTAGATGGAAGCGAGAGAATAATCAAATGGCGCACGGCATTGAAGTCATAGCTTTCACGTATCATTCTTGATCCTAATAGTATTGAGCACCATTCTCCGCGCGCATTGTCGGGCGACTTATATTTGTCGTAGATACTCGCGCGAGTTGTCTCATCAAGCTCCGAATATAGCGTTACAAATCGAAGAGGTCTGAAAGAATGAGATTGCGCAACTACTGTAGTAGTGGTAGTAGTGGTAGTAGTAGCTGTAGTAGTTGTAGGTGTAGTATCATGAGAACTATGATCCGCGCGAACACTCCCGCATATTGCGCATAATGTCGCATCTGTTGGCGTATCATGTTCTTCTATGATACCATTCTCGCGCAAGACGTTGCGAATGAGTAAAACACCTGATACGCGCACGCGCTCATGATAAATCATGATCTTGCATGGACCTGTTTCGCGAATGAGTTCTGGCATCAACTTGATCATGCGCGCGTATTTGGCAGAATACTTTTCTAGGTCAGGCATGCGCAAGTATTTGCCTTCGATCACGCGAATTCCTGATACATTCCCAATGTTAATACCAACTTGCGCGCGCCACTCAGTTGATGCGCTTGCCAATGCCGAATACAATCGCGAACTATCATATAACCCAATTGTGTCGCTATCTGGATTAGGAAACGCCATATCAAATAGCGCGTATGATTTATGTGTTACCCCAACAACATCATCATCGATATCGTCGGTAATTTCTTCTTGCGATACTGCGGCGGCGACCGTTGCTGTTGTACTATCATCGGTATCAGTCTCTTCGCGCGAAGGGGTTGCCGATGCCGCAGCAGTTGCAGCAGTTGCGCGTTCTTCGTAGTATTTGCTAACAGTATCTTGGAAGTATTGCGACATGACGCAAGGAGTAAAGCGCAAGTATGGTAACTCAGTACCATTAACGATAATAGGTTCTCCTACATCTATCCGCTTTGGAAAGTACTTCGGATCATAGTCAAATAAGAAAGATATGCGCCCGCGCAACATATCGCGCAACTTCTCAAGAGCGCCAGGAATAGGCACATTTGCGGAAAACAGTGCATCTCGCGTCTCTTTATCGGCACTATCATCAACGAAGTAGTTAGCGAAATCAACTACTTCGGATGGCGCGCTATTGATCGGAGTTGCTGACAATGATAGGAATTTGATGCCTTGCGCATGATCGAGAATGTACTGAAGCGCGACTCCGCGCGTATTGATTGATTGCGCGTTATACGTGTTATGAATTTCGTCAGCAATGATAAGCGAGTTTGTCATACTACTCATAACTCGCGCATTCACTCGTATGCGACCTTCCGAAATGGCGCGCTCAAGTGTGCGCGATACATGTTCATGCTTTAGGCGCGCCTCATTTATGACTTCGCCGATGCGCGAAACATCATCGCCAAACAACTGATTCGCAAGCAAATCATATCCCAAAAACTTATAAAATCCGCCATTAGCGCGATTGGTAATGCGCTTTTTGATGATACTCGCAAACCGTTTATAGCGTAAGCGCGCATCTTCACTACTTGGCGCGTCTTGCGCGTATTGCATGTACATCGAATACTCGGCACTTGTCGCATAACCAAAGTCCGCATATTTTATCAGATCATGCATAAACGCATGCTTACCACTAAATGCAACAATAAAGATAGAAGGCGCGATTATATCTGTTAAGCGCCAGTTAATACCTCGATAGATTGCGCGAAACATCTTTACATGCTCTTGCGCAACAAGGATAGCCGCGCGCGTATTATGTGTCACTGTACCATCACCAAGCAGAAATCGCCCGTTGCATGGTAACTTCAGAGTGAATCCATAGTATGCGCGCTTGCCAATACTTGTTATAGTGAATGGGCAATATGAGCAGGTTATACATACATCGCGCGCGCGACTATGCTCGCGACTGCGATATCTTGCCACATCACATGCATGCACGCGCACAAGCATACACGCGCGCGGATCTACTTTTTTGATCGGAACATCGATAAGCGCGCGCCCATTGGGTTCTAGCGCACGCACCATACCTCGCGCATATGATGGATGGGATACGATTGGAACGACTGTTAGAATATGCGCCTTATTACAAACAAACGAATCGAAGTAGCCTACATCCGTACTCGCGCATGACTGTAGTGGCGCGACCTTATAGCACTCACTAGTTCCTTGCGCAAGTGATTCAATAATGCGCGGAGACCCATCTTCGCCAAACAATGTGTCACCAACCGCAACTTGCTCAACAGGAATAATCCCGCGCGCGGTTATGATTGGTGTACCAATTCCCAAGCATTTGCCACTATTATGCATTATCATACCATCACTCGCTAAAAATAGACCATCATGCATACACGCCATGCGCGCACTATCGTAATTGTATGTCGCGACAGTGAATCCATAGTACTCACCAATGTTCATATCATATATAGTGAAAGGCGCGTACACGAACTTACTTATAGCTGTATGGTGATGTACTGGCAAATTATACACAAGCATATATTTCGCGCGCTTCTTCGGCAGCATCTTCATGAATGCGCGAACTGGCATATTGATGCGCGCGTAATGTCCATCATCCTTGATTGTTGCGATATGCAAGACATGTCCATAATTGACTACTTGCGCGCGCAACGTTGCGCCATCATCTGCGCACCCGTGTGGAACAATCACAACCATTTTATCAACTCCATGATGTAGTTCAGTAACGAATGCGAACTCGCGCGAACATGCAATGGAAGGTCGCGCAAGATAATCGCCTATGCGTACATCCTCTACGCGAATGGAAGAACCATCTGCGCGCATAATGAGAGTTCCGCGCGCGTGGCAACCAGTCGAGTGCATAAGATGCATGCGCGAGTTAGGCGTGCTTGGATTCATGAATGCGCGCACAAACCTTTGATGTGATTGTAGTTCAGTAGGCGCGCTTGGTCTTGGTCCTGTGCGAAAGTCTTCGTCGCCTGGTGGTGGGACCCATAATTGCGCGAACTCTTTGCGCGCATGTATGTCTTCTATTAGATCTGGGTCAGTCTGTTGTTTGTAAGATGCCATAATGCCTTATATTAGTATCTGTTCTCAAAAGGCAAAAATCATCCATTACTTAACGTACTAACATACTAACGCATCGCATCGCATCGCATTGCATGGCATCGATAACAACTAATCAGACAATAGATTATTTGCGCGATATTAGCGACTTCATTGATGACCTCGAAGACAGAGGTCCAAACGATGACATTACATTGCGAGTCGCGCCACTCCTCGAAAAACAAATGTCCGCACTGCTTCATAAACTTCGCGCGCAACTTGATAATATTCGCGCCAAACGCGCAACTCTCGCGCGCGAACTTATGCTCGCGCAAGCTCGTACGCGCCACGCATCATCAAGTACAGCACAACGCGCAACGAAACGTATTGATTCAACATGGACTGTCGCACGTAGGCGCGCGCATCCTAGTAAGCATTCATCATCTTCGTCGTCCATGTCCTCATTTGCAACTATGGGATTACCTCCGAGCATTGTAATACCAACGCGCACAACCATACCAATCACTGACCGCATACACTTGCAATGTATTACTGTCGAGACTCTGAGCGACGTGTGCGCGGATGGAATGCTCTATTACGTGCCTTCTATTAATAGGTTCGCAATCCATCTCGCGGGCATTGTACTATATGGCAACATTGGTAATGTGTACGTGTCCGAACAATATCCGCAAAAAATACATGATTGCAACGTATTTCCTCGTTGCGCGCAAACATGTAAGTATTATCATAACCCAGTAACTTGCGCGCATTCTACAGATGTGCGCAACTTCATATCCGCGAGTTGGCTTTACTCGCACGATGCCTCAATCCATGACACAAAAAAAGTGCGCAAGCTATCTTCGCGCGAATTCCTTGACCATGACATTGAGCACATTACTGACAAAGATTTAGCATTTTATAACGAACAAATGATGCATGATCTATTATGCGCCATAATCATGAACTACTATGTGCCCCGATACACTTGAACATATTATTTAGTATTCGCTTCGCATAGCGAATGATAAGACGATAACCCGGTATATCCCTTGGCGCGAATGCGCCCAACTCACTAGATGCAACCCAACGCATATTACATACTTCATTTACTTGATCAAGCGAGGTAACATCAATACGCTGGCGCACATCGCGCATAGTGACCGCGATGTAATATGTAACATGATATTGTATGCCATCTTCCGTAAACTCAATTTCGTGCGTTCCTTGTGTTAGATGATAGGCACTGCGAGGTATGCCAGTCTCTTCATAAAACTCGCGAATCGCGCAGTCTACGCCATATTCGCTCGCGCCCTTTCTGCGACCCTTTGGTATTTCCCAAACGCGCTCAGCACTATTATTATGCGAGCGTCTTATGAGTTTGCGCAATCTTGCGCAATTATCAACCATAAAATGAGTATGAAAATAGTTATTTGCTTCGCCGTACATGCCAGCCGTGCACCGATTCAACCATATACGATACCACATTTGCGCGAAATTCATGCTCAATATATCGAGCTTCTCATCAATGGTCATTTGATCAAATAGCGCGACTATTGCATCATCGTCGTGCATGTTGAAACGATGCATAACAAACGCGAAGAACGCATAAGTATATCGCTTGTTTATCATAAGTATGCGTATTATGCCATCACTTCCGCGCTTGCATAAGGCGATACCATATGATACGCGTGTTGCGCGCGATCCTGAAAAAGATGATGACTGTGGGGGTCTATATGCGCGCGATGATGATAATTGTGTATCTGACATGACTGGTTACCCCTTTGCACTATGATAGAGTAGATATGACTATTTATTTTTTATAGTCCAAAACTCTCAATGAATATATTGAATCTCGATTATTGGATTATTGATAGACTTAAGGATTTTTTATGACAATGCAACAATTCTTAGACGAGTGTAAGCAATACCCTCGTCAATACTCTCCGGAGTGGTTCAACTCATCACATGTTACGATTGGAGGAAGCGAGATGGAAGCGCTTATGGGCAACACTACAGAACTTTGCAAGAAAAAAGCCGCGCAGATTGCGAGTGAACAAACAAAGCGCGAGGACGCGCGCGAACATATGGGCTCATGCGCGACTACAGTTGAGCCATTAGCTAGTCATGCGAGTACTAGTAGTACGTGCGAACATACAGAAAGATCCGGATCCGCAATAGTGTCGTTAGATAGTAATGCAAGTATGGGCAACATTGATGATGATGTCGCAACTCCTGAAATGTTCGCGCGCGCGAATACACTCGCAAGTACTAGCACACAAACATGTACGCAACGACCGATTGTTACCCATTGCACAATTACTGACACGAGCGACGTTGTTGATGATGTCGCGACTCCTGAAATGTTCTTGCATGCAAACGCGCGCGCGAGTTCTTGCATGCAAACGAGCGACGTTGTTGATGATGTCGCGACTCCTGAAATGTTCGCGCGCGCGAGTTCTAGCATGCAAACGCATGCGCAATCTAGCACGCAACCGAGCGACGTTGTTGATGATGATGTCGCGACTCCTGAAATGTTCGCGCGCGCAAATGCTTGTATGCAAACGCATGCGCAAACAAGCGCGCAAACACATGTGCAAACAAGCGCGCAACCAACCGTTACTCATCGCGCAATAGTTGAACCATGTCCTGCGCGCAAAGAGATTAGCATTTACGATTCAGGCGTACCAATGGGATGGGGTACAATGTTCGAACCACTACTATGTAGTTATGTTGAGAGGCGCGCAAACCTAGTCGTTAAGGGGCGATCGATTAGTTACATGCCTGGACCGTTCCGATATTCGCCTGATGGATTGTTTGAAGATCATGCGGGCGACTGCGCAATCTTAGAGCTGAAGAATCCATTTACGCGCGTTTGGCAAACATGGAGCGTAGGTGCTAATGACCAGTTTGTAGATCCTCATCTTGCACAACCAGCGGCGCGCGAAGTACCTCCACAATATGTCGGACAATTACAGCTTGGACTACATTTGATAAAATGCGCGAAATATGCATACTTCGTCGAAGCTGTGTATAGGCGCGCAACAATGCAAGGGCGCGTATCTGCCATTAAGATGCAGAGTATGGCGAAAGTGCGTGATGCGCGCGTTATTGAAAGTGGTATCATTGGTTTCTATCATGCTTGTACAGGCGACTCAAACACATACATAGATCTCAAGCGCGCGCGTGATAGTCCTATTAATTTCTCATCGCGCACATATGATGAAGAACTATGTTACGTGCTAACTCACTTGCGCGATGGTGATAATAGCTTCTATCCAAGATACTTTCAGCATATTGATGGAGTTGCGCGCGCACACTCAAGCGTACCATATACGTCTGTTAGTCAAATGCCAAAAACTATTACAATGTCCGATCTCGACGATGACGAGGACGCAGATGATGGGGTCGATGATGCATCGGGATCTACTGATGTCGATGAACCAAAGAACCTATATCTTATTGGATACATGCCGTGGAATCTCATTGGTGTTCATACTGTGCGAGTTGATAGAGACCCATCATATATTAGCGATACTATTGTCGCGCGCGCGAAGGAGATTGTTAATGCAATCACTTTACTTCGAACAGGTTACGAGTAAGGCGCGCGCGAATATGTATGTTCATTCATTCATTCATTCATTCCATCTTTTTTCGCGCAACAAAAAAAAGATGGAATGGAATGATAATGACTTTTTTCTTAGACACATCTCTGGTATGCAATGTCGATACCAACTGTATCAACAAAGCGATGTACGCGCACAACCATGCGAGGGCGCAAACCTAACCATATCGCAACTGGGTCATCGCTTCGAATAATAGGAAGCGTGTTTCGCGCGATATGCAATGTGTCGCATAGTTGCGCGATTTCGGGCTCGCGCAAGATATCATGACGCGGAACCATAATATGTTCTGGGACAACAATCATAAATTTGGTCATAGGATATACTTCGAATGTAGTGCGCGCAGATGCACTCGCGCGCATGATCTCAAGTGCGCTATACAACGCGCTCACTGGTTCATCCGGAGTTACGACAATAACCTCGCGCGCCTCTGTTGATTTGGTTCCGGCTGCGCTGCCACTGTCTTCGGTAGCAATGAGAATCGCGGTACTGATTGCCTTTATATATTGTTGCTTTGTATCTGGAGTAGTAAAGCTGAACTGCAATATGATGATGCGCGCGCCTCCTCGTACGTCACTATCTGGGCGTATGGACATAATGATAGAGTACCCTGGATTAGTCATACTACTAATAAACGCGCTCTCATCAATAATCTTCCTTGGTTGGGCGCCCCTATATACGCACAACTTTTGTAGGTTCTTATGGACCAAATACAACGTTGATGCTGTAGCCATTTCTATTTTATTGTTAGCGTTATTTATTTTTTTTCGTAATCGTGCTCCACAACATATACTAGGAAAGTAACAAAGCTTCTCTCAAGCAATGGATGGTTTTGAAAGCAGAAACGGAGGATTCTCCGTTGGTGATGTTGGGCGCACACTTGCGCCATTTTACTCCGCTCACTGGTTGGCTGTGAGCATCGCGATCGTTATTATGATTGTGTTAATCATTGCATTCTTCTTCGGATGGATTGGCGCATCGTCTGTCAAGAAGCAAGAAAAAGTATCAGTTCTCACGAAAATCGTGAGAGATGGCGCAGGCGAATCGCTCGCGTCCGGGGCATTGGAAACTGGGTATGTTGCAGATCCTACAACATTCTGCGCAGCAGCAGGCGAACCAACTAATGATCCTCATGCTTATATGCTCACTCAACTCAGCGAGTCAGTCGAGGGTTTCCGCCCATATCCCGGATACCAGACACAACTCGATGGCGTTCTGGCGCGCTCAATGCAACACTGAGGTACGCGCACGCGCGTACGCGCGCGCAACCGTGCAAATAGACTTATTTTTTTCGCGCCATTATACGCTCACTCACTTAGTATATAACTTTCGAGATGGACATGCAAGGATTTATTACGAAGTATGCGACACCACAAAACCTCATCATTGTCGCGCTTATTATTGTGATCATTGTCATTATTTATCGTTCTCGGGCGGCTAAGCTCGAACACGATAGGTCGCATAGACGCGCGCGCAAGAGCACAAGCGCGAGTACGACGACTGGCACGACAGATACAAGTTATGACCCCGAGACAGCTGGCGATGATCTATTATCGTCGCTAGTTGATAGTGGTACGGTAACGACTCCAACGACAAGTTCAGAGTAAGCTCGCGCGCATCATAGTCGTCTATTTGCGCAAACTACTTTTTTTGAATCAGTCATAAGGAAAGTACACAATGGCTTCGAAGTATGAAGTACTGGACACTCTTGAGCATATCTTAACTAAGGATATGTGGGCTGGTTCCAAAGTCCCGATTGAGCGCGAGTTTATCATGTTTGATCCACAAGCGCAAGGTTGCGCGGCATGCATCACACGCACATATATCGCGCCTGCTCTCTTAGTGTGCATTGATGAGCCGATAACTAATGCGATTGACCAGGCGCAAAGATGCACGCGCACTTCGCGCATTGATATCACATTCTCGCCAACTGATGGGCGCATTTCTGTCGCAAATGATGGAGATGGCATACCTGTCACGCTCTCTAATGGGCGCGGATCCGCATACATTCCTACGATCATTTTCAGCGTCCCATTCAGTGGTACCAACTTGCGCACAGACACGGATCAATCAACGCTCGGAGGAACTAACGGACTCGGCGTGAAAATTACGAACATTCATTCGCGCGAGTTTTGCGCAACAACGTATGATCGCGCGCGCAGTCTCTCGTTTACCCAGACTTGGACCAATAACTCGCGCGATACTACTGGACCAGTGATTGCTAAATCCGATGATCGTAGTCACGAGGGTACGCGTGTATCATTCTTGCTCGATTTCGCGCTCTTTCAAGCAACCGAGTTAATAGACACAGTTGGCGCGCATGTGTATACGCGCGCAGTCTGGGCTTCGTTGTTCCTTGCGCAATTTGTTCCGCGTGTAACTGTTACATGGAATGGTTCGCCAATTAATTGGCGCTCAATGGATATCGCGCGCGCTGTTTTTCTTACAACTCGCTCAACAAAGCAGCAGCAACAAGATGCGCGCGAAGTTGATGGTAATGGTGATGGTCATGGTAATGGTGATGGTGATGGTGATGGTAATGGTGATGACAGTACCGTACTATCCGTTGATAGTGATCAATCATGTGATGGCAAAGTTGCAACATATGTCGCGACACAATGTGCGAAGTGTGTTAATATGTCTATCATTAATGGGGTGGTTGTTCCGGATGGGAATCATATTGCACGAGTCTCGAAAATCATCAAAGATCGTACTAAGGAGATTGTTGCGGGCGCACTTCATGCTTCGCGCAAAACAGTCCCAACCTTGCGTATCAAGATTTCTATTATCATGGTTATGAATGTGCCGGGCGTTCATTGGGATGCGCAGACTAAGGATCGCGCGCTATTCACTCCTACAAGTTTGCGCGAGTTTATCAATCCATCTAGCGACTTCGTGGAGCGAGTCGCGAATGTTCTCGCGCGCAATGCTCTGGCATCTCTTAATGCGCACGTACCTGTATCGCACTCGCGCATTAACATTCCGATCGACAAGTATAGACCGGCGCGATATGCAGGAACAGCGAAACGCGCGAAATGCGGGCTCATTCTCGCGGAGGGTGATAGTGCCATGAGTAGCATAGGTGTTGGTATTTCGCGCAATCGCATGACCGACTACTACGGAATATTGACTTTGCGCGGTGTTATCATTAATGCGCGCAAAGAGTCAGATGAGGTAGAAGACGAAGAGACTGGCGAAATACGATGCGACAAACACAAGAAGGCGCTAGATAATCAGTTCATAAAGACTCTATGCCAAGTACTCAACCTCGAGAATTCGTGCGATTACAGAGATGCGCGCAATCGCGCGCGCCTTCGTTATGGGCATGTTGTCGCTTGCGTAGATCAGGATGTTGATGGAACAGGTAACATATTTAGTCTTGTTCTTAACTTGTTTCATCGGTTCTATCCATCCTTACTCGAAAGCGGATTTGTTCGGCGCCTTGAGACTCCGATTATTCGCGCATATCCGAAGGGGCGCGCGCGAAAAGGCGCAAGCTCGAGCAAGTCATCGAAGCAGCAGCGCAAAGTACTCGAGTTTTATTCTGACGAAGAATACAAAGCATGGGTCGAACGCGTCGGCAATAGTGCGACAGCTATGAACTTATACGATATACGCTACTACAAAGGATTAGGAACGCATGAGCATGACGAGATTTATCATATTGTGCGCAATATGCAAGAACACCTAATTACGTACACTGTTGATGATACGACTCGCGAGACTTTCGAGGTGTACTTGGGACGCGATCCAGAACTTCGCAAGGAACAATTATCGCACGCGCCTCCTAGTGTTGATCCAGAACTCGAGCGCGCGCGAGCTTGCGAGCATTCGATGCCGGCATCATATCACTTGTTGCGCGAGGCACATGCGTATCAGATCGATAATATCTCGCGCAAAATCAATGATGTCATTGATGGCACCAACCAAGTATCATGCAAGATAATAGACGGATGCATTAGCATTTTCGCGCATGATCCTCATGGACGTCATAAGATCTCAGAACTTGCTGGTACTATCACCGCGCGCGAACATTATCACCACGGCGAAACGTCACTACAAGATGCAATTATTAGGCGCGCGTTCATTGCGCCTGGTGGTATGCAGTTACCTTTCTTGTTACCAAGCGGTAACTTTGGAACGCGCAATGCTGGCGGTCAAGACGCATCAAGCGCGAGATACTTGTATGCGCGCTATAACGCGCCTATCAACGATCTCATATTTCGCGCAAGCGACTATCCAGTACTGACGTTTCGATATGATGAAGGCGAGAGATGCGAACCAGTACACTTTATGCCGATTATTCCCCTTGCACTTACTGAATCGATACACGTGCCCGCGCATGGTTGGAGAATCAATATTTGGGCGCGCGAGGTAATGGACATTATTGGAAACTTGCGCAGACTCATTGCATCAAACGGGCGAGTTTCTCCGATTCGCATGCGTCCATGTTGTTATCCAACTGATCATATTGATGATGTTACAACACTACGCGCATCGACTCGCGCAAATGAGTTCGGCGAGCGGATAGTGTGTGATTGCACAGATCCCATGAGTCCATATTTATGGCATGGCTTAATTGTTGAAACATTCGCGCGCAACGGTAGCGAACTATGGTCTCTCGGAATTTACGAATGGGCATCTGACACTGTAATAAATATTACGGAGTTGCCACTTGGTAAATGGTCGACACCATATGCAGAATACTTACACAAAATAGAAATGTCTGGCGATCCGGAAAGACTTATTAAGAATCTTTGGTCCGCGCTTGATTCCGAGAAAGTGTGTATACAAGTCACGCTTAACGAGCAATCGCCAGCATATGCTATCTTGCTACAATCGCGCGAAACACAACAACAGCAATCTGCACGATCGCGCGCACTCATTAGCGATCCTGTAATAATCGCTCTGGGGTTGCGCGCGCGAATGTCTGATAATATCAACTTCATGGCGCCAGACTCAAGCGTTATCACATTCCGAACATATGAAGAGGTTCTAACTTATTGGTTTCCATGGAGGCGCGACTTTTACGCGAAACGTATCACGCGCGAGCTTGGCTTACTTGATATGCAAATATTGCGCCTGCGCAACATATGCCGTTATATCAGCGAAGTTCGCGAAGGTCATTTCTCGATCGCGAACAAGCAATCCGATGAAGAAGCAAGTAGCGTATTGAGTCAAATGGAGTTCGATAAACTAAATGTCGCCATTCTGTCTTCGCCGAATCTGAAATATACTAGTGACATTGTTGCGGCAGTAACTGGAACAACCGAAGAAACTGCGCCATTGCTATCACATGCGTACTTACTTGATCTTCGCGAGCGCGATATGACAATGGCTAGTTTCAACCGATATAAGAAGTCACTTGATTCATACATGGCAGAGCGTCAAAGATTGGATCAAGACGCGCGCATCGATGACATTATGGGCTATCCATTTGTTGGCGCGCGCATATGGATGCATGAACTTGATGAACTTGCGCGCGCAATCGAATGGGGTCGTAAGACACATTGGAAGTATGATGAAGATGGTATGTACACGTTCGCATGATCATGATCGTGATCTATTTTTTTGAATAAGTTATAATAAAATACTACGAATATCATAACATAACGATGGCATCAAAAAAGACGAGCCCACAAATGCAACAACACGCGCGAGTTGAAAGTATTACATCAACTCCAATCATAATCGCGCGCGAACTTGCGCAAGATGAAGAAGTCGCTAAACTCATGCCAACAACTGGCGAACAACCCATACACCACGAGGCTATCTTACTTGGAATCAATAGCGCGCTTGCGAATGGTCTGCGGCGTATTCTAATGTCCGAAATGCCTGCGCTCACTCTTGTTATTGATCGCGCGACATGGGTTACGAATGATCCGTTTATTATTAACGATATGATCATATCGCGCATAATGTTGTTATCACTTACGCAAGCGATGGTTAAAGTTGGTATGAAATATACGCTTGATGCCTCGAACGAAACAGATGATCCTCTTGACATCTATAGTCGCCAATTCAAGCTGCAAAGAGATGTAAGTTCTGACTCATCGCGCACGCCACTACCATTACCATTCTTCGATAATGTCGTACTTTTGACCTTGCAACCTCATTGCTCAATTAAGTTTACTGCGAATGTTGAGCAAGGTATTGGGCGCGATCATGCCGCGTACAATAACGCGTTCACATCAATTGCTATCCCCCTTGATGAGCGTCCACTTTCTCATCCAAGTACTGGCTTTCCATCGTCTGAGCCTCATCTACCACATAACGATCGCGCGCGATATGTGCATACAAGTACAGCAAGCGATCCGCACGACTATATGCTTGCGTTTGATACGGTTGGACGCGGTTCATCTGGTTCGTTCATTCTTGCACGCGCAACCGATAACTTTATCGCGCGAATGGAAGATATTCGTAAAGCGAGATATGTACAAGGTCAAGAGAAACAAAGGGGTGGATCATCCGCGCATATCTCGCTTGATGATCTCGACACATCTATGCTATATACTATCATCGTGCCAGACGAAACAGATACTATTGGGCAAATGTTCGCGAAGTCTGCGCTCGCAGTCTTTCCTAATCTAAGTTTCGTATCAGGTTGCGCGTCATATGCGGCAGGCGCGCCACTACACATTATTGTGCGTCCGGGCAACACCCCGATGGATGATATTATATCTCGCACCGTTAATCATGCTGTTGAGATGCTTCGAACCATTCGCACGAATCTTGGTCCATGATTATGTTATAACTATGACATACATGACATAACGATAGTCATGACTATTTTTTTAGCTTCCAGGCATTTACCATGTATGCGCGACAATCATATAAACCAGTATGAATCATATGTAATCATAAATATAATTGCTACAACATAAGTCAACCCATGTCAAAAATCATAATCATTATCCCCGATCCTAACAAGTCCATCGATATTCTCTCACTCATATCTCGGTTCGCGGTCGAACTCAAACGTGCTAATAAGCAAATCGTCATATTGCGCGCGAATGTTGCATCAGATGCGCAAGTCATCAGCAAACTCGCGAGTAAATACAACATAACGCGCGTTCCTTGCGTGTTGCATAGTAATGGACCAGTCATAGTAGGTCAATCGCAAATATGCGCATTTATCGCAACTATCATTAAGTCTATCAGATCAGGAAATACGGGCGAACATGCTAGACCTCGCGCACCGTGTCCGACTGTTAATCAATATATGACACAAATTATGCTTAGTGGTGGAGACGATACCCCAGACGATGATCCGGAACAAGCCAAGGAAGCAATGTCGCAAAGAATGGCAGACTATCGCGCGCGCACGAAGTTGCAAGCGCCATCAACTGATCCTGCGGCTGGCGCGGCATCGAGTGCGAGTGCGCGAGCGGGCACGCAACAGCGCAGAACAGCTCGTACGACATCTGATTCGCAAACTGATGATGGCGCACAACCACCGCGCGGTACTGTTGTCGAGCAAGAATTACCAACTAGCGAGGCATTTGATGTAGATCATATTGTTGACACAGATAGTCGCATTAAGCTCCGTCCCATTAATACGCGCGATGTTGAATCATCAGTGCGCCAGAGTGTGCAACGATTAAAAACAACTCGGAAACTGGATGAATTCGAAGACCATTTTTACTCGGACATTGCGGATCATGCATCAATGTCTTAATTATGCTGATTATCCCAATGCATCGCATCGTATGCGCGCGATAGTCCGCAATGTTGTTTTTTGAACTAATAGATATGAGTGTATCAATATAATGGAAATCGAGTTTCATAGACCAGAGCGCGCACGTTCGCGCGAAGATAACGCGCGCATGTTCTGTTCTATGATCGCGCGCGCCCTAACTTATTCGTCAAGCAAATGCACTGATATTCAGATGAAGCGCATGATAATCGAAGCGCGCACAAAGTTTCACGCGATGCGAAGTTATGTGTCTGAGAGTCTAATTGTTGAGAAAGTCGGACCTATTCTACTCAATTGGCGCACACAAATAAATAACTATGATGATAACTTCTTTACGACGGTTGATATTGCCGATGTTATTATGCAAATAGTACAAACAGATCAAGGCGGAGAGCGCAATATCGCGCACACTGTAGAACGCGCGCCTGTTGATGATTGCGCGCGCTACCGTGATGCATTTGCGCGCGCTACAACTCAACACGATAGAGTGGCATTGTTTGATGTTCTTAGATTATTGCTTGTACTGTATGCGCAACATGAGTTAAGTGAATAATGAACGTAAAACAATCATAAAGCATATTTTTTGAAATATACATATGGCTGCAACACCAACCCATACGAAAAAGACAACAACTACGCGCAGATCCGATCGTATCGCGCCTGGATTCAATCTTCCAACTGATCTAAGCGACTCGCTTAATGATTGCTTGTTTGATGCAACTCTCGCGTACAAGAAATGCGCGCGCATGCTTCGCACTATTAATCAATTCGCACAACTTGCGCAAACTGTTGTAGATTCGCGCGTTTATTCGCGCATTGATACACAAAGCGAGTTCGCGCAAACATGCGCGCGTATTCGCGAGTTTGTTCATACACATGCGCGCGCCATCTATGATGCAGATGAGATACCTGACCTAGATCATGAAATATCATATGATTCGCTCCCACAAGATAAGAAAGATCAA